>JAEEGL014809859.1_pt1 | contig 30374 bp, 25 predicted proteins | sample 9134231 | NCBI WGS metagenome assembly JAEEGL01 (sample SAMN16246548, study PRJNA631951) | gut metagenome | biome: gut microbiome; feature: rumen; material: fiber-attached | host: Bos | place: Iran: Karaj | collected 2018-10 | reverse complement strand
GTATCCATTTTTTTTGCGATTTCCACAAATACAGCTTTCCGACATCCAAAAGATTTTTTTGGCATACATTCTGATAGTCTGAAAACATGGCGGGATATTTGTTTTTAAATTGCAGCGCAATTGCCTTGCCCATGACCCCAACGGTATTGACCGTATTCACCAGCACCTGAGCGGGACTGGAAAGCAAGTCGCCCTTTAAATACGAAATCATATCCGTTTCACCCCTCCTGATACTTCTTCCTGGCTTTCTTAAAAATGATTATATCATATTACTACCGCTTTTTCAATACACAAATACAACAGCCCCGGCGGGCGGAGAGCATGACGCATTCCGCAGCCGGGGCTGAATGATTATTTGGGGGTTTATCGCGGGAGAAACGGGGGCTTATCTACAGCCGCAGCCGCAGCCGCAAATGCTGTCATTGCTGCCCATGCTGCCGTTGCAGCCGCAGCCGCAGTCGCTGTCATTGTCCTGGAAGAGAACCAGGATTATGAGCAGGATAATGATCCATGTGCAGGAAGAACCACCGAAGAAGTTGCTCATAGCGTTTTACCTCCTTTTCTTGATTTCACTACATAATATGCAGCGAAACGGAGGCAGGTGAGAGGAAAAAATCATTCAAAGACTTCGTTAAAAAAAGAAAGATTTTCGCAGCCTATGTCTCTGTACGCGGCGCCGCAAAAGCCCAATTTGACTGAATAATCCTGCTCATTCAGACCGAGGGTCTTCATTATGAAATTTGAAAGCTCATCGTCGGAAAGATCATAAGAAAAAGTGAAGGATTCCTGACCCAAAGCAAAACCGTCGATATTCGGGAGAAGCTGTTCCGTCAGAGAAGCAAGCTGTTCGTCTGTCAGCGAGATGCCGGAGCTGCTTTCGTTAACTGACCGTTTGACGTTTTCCGGAATAGCCCTGATCAGCAGTTCATCTACCTTCTCGGGGTCATTGAAGAGCGAATCGAGCGCAACGGTATTGCCGTCACGGTCAAAGCAGTACGCCGTGTTGTAGACAACGGTCAGATATTCGGGGTCGGGGTTTGCCGCCGTCCAGGCGTCGTCGCTTCCCGCCGTGTAATCCGCATGCCTTGTGAAGCTGTAGTAGCCGCTCGTTCTGGCGTTGGAGGGGTAGGTGTAAACCGTGCGCGATAATGTGATGTTTTTCTTTTTCTTTCCTAATTTCTTAGCCGCCCTGCTTTTTATTTTATTGACGCTTATCGGGATTTGCTTCTCATCGTAAGTAATGGATTCAACCTGCCTGAGAACAGCGTCGGGCGTATTGTCGAGGTATTTGTATCTCAGGTAAAACGTGTTCTGGCTGCCGGAATTGTCGATGCGTTCATTTGAATTGTTGCCGAAATCACTTACAAAGAAGCAGTCTGTTTTTTTATTACTGTAAAGATCGGAGAGCGATTCTCCCGCAACGCGGTAATTTGTGAACGCGCTGCCAAGGTTGCCGGAATCGAGCGTCAGCAAACAGGAGCAGTATGCGGTGTAGAATTCCGGAGTTTCGTAATCGAAATAAAGACGGATATCGCCGTCTTCCGACAGGAGGAATTTCTGCTGCGGTTTAATGCCCTTGAACGGCGCAACGGTAATCAGATCACAATGCTCCCCATATTCGGTTTGTTCGCCGTCAAATCCGGCAGTCAGCAGACATCTGTCGATTTCACGGTTAATGAGTTCCATGTAATTTGCTTCCGGCTTAAACAAATCCCGCAGCGTAAGTTCCTCGCCGGTGGATAAATCAAACGTCATCGGCATGTCATAGGAATACACGAAATCGTTGGAATTATCCTCAGCTGAAAACCAGACGTAACATGACGCGCTTACGCTGAGAATGTTATTGCTGTTGAATACAGGAAAGAAATAAACGTGATATGCTCTTTTCATGCTGCCGTACTGCTTCATTTTCAGGGATATTCCGCGGTAGGACGGCAGGAATTCCATACGGCACATTTTCTCAGAGAGGCTTTCTATTCTGCGGTTTATTTTCTTCTGAATTTCTTTGTTCTCAAGCCCGTCGATTTCAAAATATTTCGCCGAACAGCCTTCGGGCGCTTCCGCTTGGATGATGCGTAATGATAAGTTGTTTTTTATAAGTATGCCTTTTTCAAAGAGACGGCGGTATTTTTCCGCTGTCTGATTTATTTCATGACCGCTGCCGCCGCACCCTGTAATGCAGCAGAGAAGCAGCGCGCATACCGTGAGCAGGCTGATGAATTTACATGCGGTTCGCGACATATCCGTTCTCCTCCGCTAATTTCGCGCCTTCCTCGCTCTGACACCACGCGATGATCTTCCGCACCATGCTGTCCTCCGGCGTATCGTCGCGTATGACGATCTGAGACTGGTTGATCATGGGATAGCTGCCGTCCGAAATGGTTTTGTCGGATGGAATAACTCCGTCCACGCCCAGCAGCTTGATTTGGTCGGTGTAGTGCATGCTCGACACGTAATAATAGTAGGAATAGCCGATAGCGCCCTTTGAATTTTCATAGTGTGCCACAGCGTCCACGATCTCGCCCATGTCTCCGATGGCAAGCTCGGTGGGAGCCTTCATGACCGCCGCCTTCGGCAGCAGGAAGCGGTAAAGTCCGGTCTGGCTGCCGGAGCCTTCATTGCGCTGGTAAGGAATTATTTCCACGTCGTCGCCGCCAAGCTCCTTCCAGTTTTTGATCTTGCCGCGGTAGATGTCCTGAAGCTGTTTCTTTGTAAGGCTTTTCACCGGATTGTCCTTATTCACAAAGAACACGAAGCCGCCGTTGAGAATGGTGTGGTATTCAAAGGTCACGCCGGCTTCCTTGGCGGTCTGCACCTGTTCGTCGGAGGGCATGGCGCAGAATATCATATCGACCGTGCCGTCGGTGAGATTCTGATAAGCCGAAGGGGTATTGTTGCAGAGTACGAGAGTGCGGGCTTCCTCTATGTCCACATTAAGCAGCTTTGCAGTCATGGCTTCATAGTAAGGAGCGAGCGCGAGCGCGCCGTCGATGACCGGCAGCTCGTCCTTTGTAAGAGTCAGCGAAGGGCTCTCGTCCGACGGGCTTACGGGTTTGTCCTCATTATTGCCGCCGCATGCGGTGATTGAAATTGCCATAAGCAGCGAGAGAGCGAGACATAGGATTCTTTTGGTTGTGGATTTTTTCATGGTTGATTTCCTTTCCGTAAATGATATTTTACCGCTCAGCGCGGTTATAAATAAGATAAAAGAAAACAATTCTTTACGCTGTTCCGGTCAATGCCATACAAGCTCAGGTTTGTTTCAGTTTACACGCCGTTTTCATCATATTGAACTCACCCCGCACAGCGCCGCCATGTCTTCCGGCAGCGGAACCGAAAAACGCATTTTTTCGCCCGTGATGGGGTGGCGGAAGTCAAGCTGCCCGCAGTGGAGCGCCTGACGGCTGATCAGCTCGCGGGAGCCGCCGTACATATCGTCGCCCGCGAGCGGCATTCCGAGAGAGGAAAAATGCACGCGTATCTGATGTGTGCGTCCGGTTTCGAGGTGAATTTCAAGAAACGTCAGGTCGTAGCTGTTTCCGCTCGGGGCGGTGACGGAAAGATTCCTCACGGCTCGCCAGTGCGTGACGGCTCTAATGCCGCCTTCGCCTACCTCGCGCTGTATGCCGTGTCCCTCCATAATACGGATAGGCGCGTCGATTGTGCCGTTTCCCGTGAGGGTTCCCTGACATATCGCGTAGTAAATCTTTTCGGTGTGTCCGTGCAGAAGCGAGGCTGCGTGGCTGTTTTTTGCTGTCAGCACAAGACCGCTGGTGTCGCGGTCGAGACGGTTTATCACGCGGAAAGCGGAATTCGGCTCTCCGGCGGCAATGAGATGCGCGGAGAACGCGTTTGCCAGAGTGTCCGCGACATGCTCGCGTGCCGGGTGAACAGGCATTCCGGACGGCTTGTTGATGACGGCGATATGCCCGTCCTCGTAGATAATATTGATGGGAATTTCGACAGGCATTGTGGGATTTTCGTCCTCCGGAATATTGAGTCTCACAATATCGCCGCCGTGAAGCGGGTCGATTGTGCGTATATGAATTCCGTTGGAAGTGATTCCCAAAGACACTCTCTTGAGCTTTTTGATAAGGCGGTAGGAAACCCCGCATTTTGCGCGGAGGAAGTTGTATACCGAAATTCCGTCGTTTTCCGGCGGCACGGTAAACGTTAATGCAGGCATTTTGGCGTATCACCCTGAATCTTTACTGTTATTTTTATTATATTGTAGTCTGTTATTTTTGAAATTATATGACCGCAATTAAAATAAAAATATAAAATATTCCATAATCCGCTTGTATTTCTGAACTTAATAGTATATAATTTACAAGGAAAATGATATTTTATCACAAAAGGAGTTTTTTCAGATGAACAATTACACACCCAAGCCCCTTGACACTTCCGATGTCGAGCTTAGTCAGGACATTTTAGAGCTTACCGAGCTTCTTGCCAAAAACACCCATGAAGTCTGGTCCGCCGGAAGAATCGCGCAGGGCTGGACCTACGGCGAAGAGCGCAACGACGCGGAGAAAAAGCATCCCTGTCTTGTGGAGTATGAGGAACTCAGCGATGATGAGAAGTCATATGACCGCAACACCGCTTTGGAAACGCTTAAATGCATCATTAAGCTGGGTTACACCATCGAGAAGAAGAACTGAAAAATATAACCGGCAGATCATCCAATTCGGTTTGACCTGCCGGTTGTTTTTCCTTATGTGTCCACTTCGGAAAAATAAAGAATGTTTGCCTCCGTATCATAAATAGCAAGGGTGAAATTGTAGGACGGACGGCTTTCATCAAGGAGCATTGAGTAGTCCTTGGGATCTGTGGCGTCGCTGTGACGGTCGAAGAAATAATAATATCCGTTTTCGACTCTCGGAATAAGCGGACTGTCCCAATCGTTGTCCTTGATTATCATGGGAGCGAAGTCGTACTCATCATCCTGAAGCCCCCATGCTACGGCTTGCAGACTTTCCGGCAGCGGAAGCGGGCTCCATTTGTCGCTTTCGCTTATTTTGGCAACCTGTGAACCGTCGCTGAATTCAAGACGGTAATATGAAGTGCCGTCTCCGAGGAATCCGCCGTGGGAATCATATTTCTCTGTTATCTCAGCCGAAGTGCAGTCGATGGAGAGCTGTCCGGATATTGCGGATTTGAATTTCCTGCTTCCGCACCCCGAAAGAGCCGACGCTGCTATTACGACAGCCAGCAAAACGCAAATCATTCTTCTGATTTTCATAATCTGTCATTCTTTCTGTGATAATTGAATCGCGGCAATGTGCGCGCTTCATGCCGTTTGAATATATTATACGCCCTTACTTATTGAATGTCAAGTATTATTTATCGAAAATCAATATCTTTTCAGTCTTTTTCATTGCGTACAAATGTCCGTTCGCTGATTATGTATCTCGGACGGGCTTTTGTTTCCATGTAGATTTTCCCGATGTATTCTCCGATAATGCCGAGGCTGATAAGCTGAATGCCGCCGATGAAGCATATTATGCTCACTGTGCTCGACCAGCCTATTATTGTATTGTGCAGAAAGTACTGTACGATTGACCATATCACGCCGATAAAGCTGAGAATTGCCACGAATATTCCCATGACTGTGATGAAGCGTATCGGCTTGATACTCAGGCTGGTTATGCCGTCGATGGCAAGACTGAGCATTTTTGAGAGCGGATAGTGGCTCTTGCCGGCAAGCCGTTCGCTGCGCTCGTAATAGACGCATGTGCTTCTGAATCCGACAAGGGGAAACATGCCGCGCAGAAATATATTGACCTCCCTGAATCCGGCGAATTCTTTAAGCACTCGTGATGAAACAAGCCGGTAATCGGCGTGGTTGTAGACAACCTCCGCGCCCATGCCGTTTAGCAGACGGTAGAAGCTCTGAGCCGTGAACCTTTTGAAGAATGTGTCAGTCCTGCGGGCGCTTCTTACACCGTAGACTATTTCCGCGCCGCCGAGATATTCGTCCACCATTCTTTCCATTGCGGATATGTCGTCCTGACCGTCGCAGTCGATGGAAATTGTTATGTCGCAGATATCCCTGACCTCCATCAGTCCTGCGAGCAAGGCATTCTGATGTCCGCGGTTGCGGCTCTGAGATATTCCCTCGAAAAGCTCGCATTCCTCTGACAGCCCGCGTATTATTTCCCATGTGGAATCCTTGCTTCCGTCGTTTACAAAGAGTATTCTGCTGTCGGGACTGACCTTGCTTCTGGCTATAAGTCCCTCAAGTTCCTCGCGGAAAAGCCTGCTTGTAATGGGCAGCACTTCTTCTTCATTGTAGCATGGTATCACAATAATTAATTTTGGCGGCATGGCATGAACCTTCTTTTTAATTTCTTATAAAAAATTATACCATACCGCCGCACAATGTCAAGCGATTTAGTCAGTGGGACTTCATGTTTTTGCCCTGGGCTTTGCAAGAAGCGCGCAGAGATAGCCGAATATGACAGCGGCGGCAATTCCGCCAGCCGTTCGGGTCACTCCGCCGGTGAACGCGCCGAGAAGTCCCTTTTCCTTTACGCCCTCACGCGCTCCCTCGGCGAGAGCGTGTCCGAATCCGGTAAGCGGCACGCTTGCCCCCGCGCCAGCGAAGTCGGCTATGGGCTTGTAAATTCCTATGGCGCTGAGAATAACGCCTGCCGTGACAAAGCTGACGAGTATTCTGCCCGGGGTGAGATTTGTCCTGTCAATGAGGATCTGCCCTATCGCGCAAAGCGCGCCGCCAACGGCAAAGACCTTGAGATACTCCAAAAATATCTGCATATTCCGTCAAATCAACCTTTCCAACTGTATTCAATAATAGTATTTGATTATTTTCCCAAATAATTCGCATGAATTTGTAAATTGTTATTCAAATTTTGTTCAATTCACTTGCACACGTGGCTGATTTATTATATAATTATAATTACATTTATTATTTGAGAAAGCTTTCAGAGGTGTTATTATATATGGCATTCGCACCTATCCCCGAATACGAGGGGAAATCGCCCTATGTGTTCATATCGTACGCACAGCAGGACGAGAGGATTGCATACGCTGTCGCCGTAAAAATGTACAACGAGGGATTCAGGCTGTGGAGCAGCGCCGCGTGCGGAAACCCGTCCGCCATGCGACTTTCCGAGCGTTTGAGCAATTCTTATGTTGTGATGGTTTTTCTTTCCAAAAGCTATCTGAAATTCGCTTCTGACAGGGAATTCGAGCCTCGCGCCGTAATGAACAGCCCAAAGCAGAAAATTGTCGTCTGTCTCGACGATACCCCGCTTGGTACGGAATGGAACACGGTGGATTTTCCAGCCGGTATACGTTACAATCCCGACGTGCCGCAGGGCTTGTGGCTGAGAATCAATTCGTCCGACGCGTTGGAACGCTGCCGCGGCGCGTGGCCAAAGCGTCCCATACCAGCGCCTTTTGAGGATAAGACTCAGCTTAACATTCCTTTGGACGAGGACGAGCTTGCGGACGAGATGAAAAGCCTCAACAGCGTTATGAATTCATTCGGAGCCGGACTCGGAGATGACGAGATAAACAATATTTCACTCTTCCGTAAAAGCGAGCCGGAAACGGATAAATTCAGGTGGCCGGAGAAGGTCGAGCCTTCGCAGGAGCAGGAGTATTATTCATTAGAGAATCTCATAGACAATTCGCCCATGCCCGTTTCTCCCGAAAAGAAGCAGTACGACAGCATGAGGGGACTTATCGAGCGCTTCATGGAAAAAAGCGGCAGAGCAAGGGAAGAAGAACAGAACCGTTCGGAAGGAGAATTCAATGGCAACGATAAAAAACGCAGTATGCCGGTTTCCGGAAATACCTACAGCGAGTACCGCGCCGTTCCCAAGAATGAATTTGATTCTGTGGATCTTTCCAAGGACACGTCGTCCGCTCCTGTTGTAATAACCGAATCCTCCGCTCCATCGCAGATAACTCTGGATTACGGCGAGGAAACTGAAATAGCCGCCTACAGCATGACGCGGAGCAAGGGACGCGCCGACCGCGTTTCCGAGATAGTCTTTTATTCCTCCGGCAGACAGCGGCCTGAGCCTCAGCCGGTCTACAACGAGGTAGCAAGCAACGACGTTAAGCCGGAGCAGCCCGCATCTCCCGCGCAGCCCGATTTCGCGCCGAAAAAGGACAAAAAAGCCCCCGATCAGCAGAAGCCGGTATTTGAAAAAATCGTTGACGACCGCAAGTTCATCAAGTCCACAGAGGACAATATAGAGGACGCAAAGCTGACATACCACCTCGGCAGTCTGTTTGACGGGTTCGACGAAAGCGACTATGCGCAGGACGAACCGGAACCCAAGCCCGCGCCGGAAAGCAAGCCGGATCCTCTGCCTGAAAAGCAATCCGAACCGCCGGTATTTGAGCCTGTCGATCACACTCCGGTGAGATTCACGGACGACGATATCCCGCTGCCCGCACTCAGCTTTGAGCCTAAGATTCAGCAGCCGATATTTGACATTATTGATGAAAAGCCGAAGCCGTTCGCGCCCGCGCCCGAGTATCACAAGCGCACGCTTTCCAAGCCGCGCAGACGGTATATAGTACAGGTCAGGAGAGGAGTGCGTCACATCGAATACGACGATGAGATGTACGAGGTCAACGGCAGATGGATTCCAGGGCACATTTACCACAGGCTTATGCCGGGGGCAAAATATACCAATATACGCAGGATTACGAGAACCACAAAGCAGGAGCCGCGCACACAGTTCCCACTGAGCCGTCCCTCTCCGGAGCTTAATTCTGGCAGCAAGCTGTACAGCGCCGTCAACACATTCTTCTCCCCGTCGCAGCGCGGAGCTTCTTCTGGCGAGGGGATATCCGACGGGGTTCGCGTGGCAATGCGCGAGCGGTACGAGGTGCGCAGGGAAGAGGCTATCAGACAATTCGAGGAGACGCAGGCTGTTTCACCCCAGTCCTCTGTGTCCCAGACAAAGAATCAGCCCCCTGCCGACGGTGAAAACATTCCGGCGCGCAAGCATAAATTCTCTCACGACGGCGGCATAAAGAAGTCGCTCATGGCGAACATGGAGACTCCTGTGAATGTCGAGGCTGAGGAAAGCCACAGGCAGTATGGAGCCAGAGCGGAGGCTGTCGCGGAAGCGGCGGCGCAGCCGGAGCCGGATGGCAAGAAATCGAAGAAAAAAGACGAGAAGGCGGCAAAGAAAGCGGCTAAGAAGGCTGCCGAAAAGGCGGCTCAGAAAAAGGCTGAATCCAAGAAAAACGACAAGAAGAGCAAAGAAAAGTCCGCAGACGGCAAGCGCGGAGGCGAAAAGCAGCCCGAACAGATACATCCTCCGACAGCGGCGGCGGCATTTGCCGATGTGGACGAGGACAGCCTTATTGAAATGCCAAGGCAGAACCTTCCGGGGTTAAAGCTCGACCCGACCGCTTACAGCAGCATGAATCTCAGCGAGATTCTCTTCGGAGAGAACAGGGATTCCGCTAAGAATTCCAAGAAGAAAAAGAAGAAGTAATTTTTTATGAGTAATTCAAATCCGGCGAGGAAAAAATCCGAGCCGGATTTTTTTACACTCAGATAGAAAATGTATTGTTTTGAATTTTTCAAATTTTGAATTTTTTATAAACTTTGCTGCAGAGGCGTTTCTTCGCGATTGTTTTGATATAAAAAGCTTGAATTATTTTATTTATTATGGTAAAATTATTATAAGTGTAGCAGTAAATATGTTTATTATCAACAAACGATAATTGCTTATAGATTAATAATTGTCATTGAAAGGAGTTTTGCCGTGTGAATAATAATTCCAACAGAAGATTTAATCCGCATTACCGCAGTACGGTTTATAAGCAGAATAACAGGCAATCATACGGCAAAAGGGAAAACGCGGCAAAAAGGAATAATACGCCTGTCCGTGAAAGCAAAAAAAGCGGCGGCGCAAGGTTTATCGCGGCGATTCTTATTTTTGGTCTGTTCCTTTCGATTGCCGGAACCAATATCGTCTCGATAGCGGATCTGCTGAACGTAAGAGCCGCGCAGCCCGCCAATATTGATGGGTATGAATATTACGACGCGGATCTGACGCTCTATGATTATTATGACGACGCATGCTTAGATTCAAGCAATTATTCAACTAAGAATTCCACAAATCAGAGGTTCGGCTACTTCAACAATGCCCTAATTGCCGACGATTATGTTTCCGGCGCAACATCGGATACGAATGAAACATACGAGGATCTGAACAATCTCTATCCCACGCCGGATCACCCTTATACCTATTATCCTCTTTACCTCGGTCTTCAGCATCAATCCAAGCAGCCGGATATATTCAAGTCCGGCACAAAGAATTACTTCGGCAGTTGGAACGACGTTGTTCTGAATGACTACAATTACAGCCTTTCAGCCAACGCGCAGGCAAAGGACAACGACGCCATGACCACGCCAAATCTTGTCAACGATACCTTTACCTCCACAGTGACACAGGGAAAGGGTGTGGAGCTTCCCTACTTCTCTTCGACATTTCCGGGAAAAAACTTCACGTATACGTGGAACAGCGGAAATTCAACAAAAACGTATCACCCCGGAGAGGTTCAGGCTAAGAGAACATTCCGCTTCAGAAGGCATTCCGCTGACGTCGGCGACAGCGATTCCGATAACTATGGATATTATGTATTTGACAGCCGTTATGACGGGTATATTGTCAGCAGTGACGGCAAAACATTCACAACAGCTACCTTAGGCACGACTGTTGCAAACAGCAATACTGTGTCAGGACATTACAACGATGAGACTGGCAGCGCGGGCTTTTTCCCTCTCGGTCAGGATAATTACGGCTTCGGGGCTAAATTTGATATCAATTTCACCATGACGGACGACGGATATTCACTTGTGCTCGTGAACGGCAACAGGGTACCCATGAAGTTTACATTCAGCGGCGACGACGACGTTCGGGGGTTTATCGACGGCGAGCTTGCGCTTGACGTAGGCGGCGCGCACGGCAGAGTAGAGGCGAGCATAGATTTTTCGACAAAGCGCACCAGCGTGACCAAGGCAAAGAAGCCGTCCGCGCTCGATTATTCCAAGGCAAAGGGAAACATCGGGGACAGCGACCTTATTTCTACCACAACCCTTTACGACGGCACAACCGTGAGCGGCGTTCAGGAAAGCATCGAGGGTCTTCTCAGCCGCCACAATGTTTACGGTGACCCGACAAAGTCCCACAAGCTGACTGTGTTCTATATGGAACGCGGGAGATTAAACTCGAACTGCATGATAACCTTTAACTTCGACCTTGCCGACACAATCGCGGTAAACAACAATATCGACGCGTCAAATGTAAATCCCGTACTCAGGAACGCGGCTGTCGATACTGCAAAGCATGAGGGAATAGAGTACATTCTCGTCAACAAGGGCGCAAGCACCACCACGCCAAGTCCTGACGACGGCAAGACCGGCGAAGCTCTGACTGCGGAGCTTCCGTCTGAGAATACCGATCCGGAAACCAACGCCGTATACGTGAAGTATTACGACGGAAGCACGGAACTGATCCGCTACAGAACCGTGGCGAGGTCGGGAGACACCGTCGAGCTTGTGTCAAGCCCTCCGGGGCGCTCCGGATACAGATTTACAGGCTGGGCGACAAGCAGCGGCGGCGCTGTGGTTTACAGTCCGCGGCTCGGAAACACCGTGACGCTAACCTCGGATCTTTCGCTTTACGCTGTCTGGGAAGAAGCGCCGGTCGTGGTAAATCTTAATACTCCGTATGTGCCTACCGTGATTGTGTTTGTCAACAAAGACGCGAATATGGTTAGTGGAAACATGGAACCGCTGTATTTCGGTACCGCGCCGACATTTGAAACCGTAACCGTGGACAGCAGACAGTTTGTTTTCAGCAATTACACCTCCGCCCTTGCCAAAACGCGTGATGAAAGCTATAATGTGGCATTCAGGTACAAATGGGGTACAAACGATTCATGCATGGGTCGGCGTCAAGGCGGACTATTACGTATACGTAACCAATCTTGACGGCAGCGAATCCGTCTACAGATTCAACGGGACTCAGTTCAACCGCAGCATAGCTTACTTTTGCCACACGACAAACGGCAGCGGGAATTATGAGGGACTAAGCTCCTCAAACTGGGAGGGAAATAGCGACTGGACGGAGTTTTACTACAAGGTTAAGCTCTCTCCTGCCAGAGCGCCTGATTACACTCCTTCGTCGGAATATCTTTTTGAATCGGTGAAAGTTCGCAATTTTGCCGAAAGCGGCATTGATGAGAGCGAGCTGCCTTATCTGATAACTGTTGATGAGAATGGGATTTATCATATACCGGTTTACAGCGGCGCGGGCGACGTTCCGTCCTCAGCGACTGTGCCGACCGGAAAGATCAGCTCCTATTCGCTCCCGAATTTCGACATAAATTTCAAGGTTTACGCGGTGCAGGTTGAATCCGACAGTGAGACGTATAATTCAGACGTCCGCGCAAAGCTGCACACCGTGATGAGTTATTCCAATACAGCCCCCACTTCCGGAAGCTGAGGATGGTGACGCAATGAGAACAAAAAGAAGCATAAAATTCTGGACAGTCGCGCTTTTTCTGATATCTGTGGTTCTTGTCGCCGCGTTAAGCGTTTCAGTCGCCAGGGCATTCCTGAATGACAAAACGACCGAACGCGAGACTAAATTCTATGGCTCCGCCGATCTGCTCGGCGAAATAATTGAGGAAAATTACAGCGGCACAAAGGCGGAAAACAGCTTTCCCGACGTGCCTGTGATAAAGGATCCCCGCGTCTACAACAAGAGCGAGGACGGCATGGAGATGTACACCGGAGTGCGGCTCGATTTCTACGTCTACTGCTATGAAAGCAAGACTCCGGGAGCTGACGGAAGCTATATCAAGGTTCCGTATAACGTTTTTGAGCGGTTCGTTGACATACGGCGTTCGGTATGCGACACGAGCGGCGATGAGACAGGCACGGTTTCATTCCCGAAGAGCGAAGAGAACGTGAAGTCATCGATGAACGGAATCAGTGAACTCATGCCGGACACGGCGCAGCTCACCGCGCAGCAATACAACGATTCGACAGGCTGGTATGAATATGACCTCAGCGGACTTTCTGGCTTCGACAGCAGCGCGAGGTATTTCTTCTATAACAAGAAGCTTTGGGCTTACAAGGGCGCGGACTGGACGGGGAGCATATATCAGGAAAAAACGTCCGTGCTTTTTTCCAAGGTCATGATGCGGAAGGGCATAATGATAAACGCCACTCCCGCAGCAACTACCACAACGTCGAGAATTGACGATCACGGCGTCGAGTATTACACAGTAGGCTCGGAGAATTTCACGCAGACTGATTTAAACGCGGCGATTTACGCTTATGACGAACAAAACAGCCGTTTTCCTCTGGACATTTACACCTCAGTAGAATCGGATAATAGTGCGCGTAAGATTTTCAACGGGTTCATGTATAAAATACTCATCAGCGGATACGGAGTCAATGCGGAGTATACAAAGCAGGCTGCGGAATCGGCTGGCAAGGCGACAAATCAGGAGGCGTTTGAGCGCGTGCGGGACGGTCTGAAAGAAATTCCGGCGGCAGCCGCGGCAATTGATTCGTAAAGAAGGATAAATTAAAGAAATATCAAGCAAGCCGCCAGCTGCGGTTTTAGCTTCAGATAAATCATAACACAGCACGGAGGCTGATATACATTATGAATTACGGCAGGATAAAGTCCTTTAACATTGAGGGCAGCCGCGTTGAAATTGCCTTTGAGAACGCCGTGGGCTATATTACGGCGGTTACGGAGGAAATAATCAACGTATTCTCACCCTTCAAACCGGAATGCAATCATTCATTCGCCATCGAGGGAGACAAGTCAAAGCACGTCCATGTCATAGCGAATATGGTAGGGAGCTATATGGTTATTTCCACGTCAAAGCTCGCCATCTATGTTTATGACAACTTTATAATTAAATTCATGCAGTCGGACGGCACGCTTATCTGCCGCGACTACAGGGGCGTGCGCGAAGCGCAGGGCGTTGCGGTGATCTCTCAGGAGGCTATCGAGCAGGCACGCATGGAGGGTCACGCCATGTCGGACGGCATTGCTCACCACAGGATAGAAGTGCTGAAATGCATTGAGGGCGATGAATATTTCTACGGTTTAGGCGACAAGTACAGCTTCCTCAACAAGAAAGGCTATGAATTCGAGATGTGGAACAGCGATATTCCCGATCCGCACTACGAGTCCATGCGCAGTCTTTACAAATCCATGCCATTCGTGATAGTTCACCGTGAAAAGGTTGATTACGGAATATTCTTCGACAATCATCACCGCACTCAATTCGATCTCGGCAAGGAAAACACAGGCTACTATTCATTCTCCGCCGACGACGGCAACCTCGATTATTACCTTATTTCAGGCGATTCAATCAAGGACGTCGTGAGCGGGTATACATACCTCACCGGAACCACGCCTCTGCCGCAGCTCTGGACTCTCGGCTATCAGCAGTGCCGCTGGTCATACGAGAACCGCGACGAGCTTATTTCCGTAGCCAAAAATATGAGGGACAATGAGATTCCCTGCGACGTGCTTTACTGCGACATTGACTACATGGACAATTTCAAGGTGTTCACGTGGGGCGAAAAGCAGTATCCGCGCCACAAGGAAATGATAGACCTTTTAGCAAGGAACGGATTCAAGGTAGTTACGATAATTGACCCCGGCGTAAAGAAGGAAAAGGGCTATCAGGTCTATGACGAGGGCATAAGAAACGACTTCTTTGTTCACAACGCCGACGGCTCGGTCTATGAGAATGTGGTATGGCCGGGGGATTCGGTGTTTCCCGATTTCGGCAGACGAGCGGTCCGGAACTGGTGGGCTGACAATCTGCGCGTAATGACCGCCGACGGAGTTGCCGGTATCTGGAACGACATGAACGAGCCGGCGAGCTTTCGCGGCGAGATTCCACAGGACATTGTATTCTGCGACGAGGAACGCAGGACGACCCACGGCGAAATGCACAACGTCTACGGCTCGTTGATGAGCAAGGCGACGTATGAGGGAATAAAGCGGCAGACAGGCAGACGTCCGTTTGTCATAACCCGCGCATGCTACAGCGGCGCACAGAAGTACACGACCGGCTGGACGGGTGACAATCAGAGCCACTGGTCGCACCTGAGATATTCCATAGCCCAGATGTGCAGTCTCGGACTCAGCGGAATGGCGTTCATAGGCTCGGATGTTGGCGGCTTCGGCTCGAACTGCACGCCGGAGCTTCTCTGCCGCTGGACGCAGCTCGGCTGCTTCACTCCTCTCTTCCGCAATCACGCCGCCAAGGGAACCCGTCATCAGGAGCCGTGGGCATTTGACAGGAAAACTCTCGAAATCTGCCGTAAGTATATCCGTCTGCGCTACAGGCTTATCCCTTACATCTACGACTGCTTCCATGAGACAGAAAGCACCGGTCTGCCGGTTTTCCGTCCGCTCGTGCTGGAATTCCAGAAGGACAATAACGTGCTTGAGATAAACGATCAGTTCATGGTCGGACAGTGGCTTATGGTAGCGCCGGTTGTAGATCAGGGCAGAGTCAGCCGCGACGTATATCTTCCCAAGGGATGCAACTGGTATGACTTCCACACGGGCGAGAAATTCCCCGGCGGCACACGTATACTCCGCGAGGCGCCGCTCGATACCTGCCCGATTTACGTGCGCGAGGGAGCGGTTATTCCCATGTGGCCGGTGATGAATTACGTCGGCGAAAAGAAGGTTGACTGTCTGGAGCTTGTGGTCTACGGCGGCGACGGCGAATATCTCCACTATCAGGATAACGGCGTTGACTTCGCCTACCGCGACGGCGAATATAATATTTACAGATTTGTGAGCAGGCGTGGCTGTCTCTCAGTCGAACAGATAAAATCAGGCTATTCCGAGAGATACGAGCGTTTCAAAATCAATCTCAGCGGCAAGCTCTTCAACGTCAAATTCACCGGAAGAAAGCTCAACGCGATTCGCTGATATTAATTACATTCATAAAAGAACAATATCCGGATATTCCACACCGATTCAGATGCGGGATATCCGGATATTTTTTTGCTTCTGACGTCATCTTCTGAGATATTCGGAGGACACTGGAAAATTAAAATATGTATCGGGATAAGGCTCGTTTTTGAGGGTGAAATGCCACCATTCGCAGTCGATAGGGACAAATCCGTTTCTCACCATTACCCTTTGAAGCGCCATACGGTTTTTGAACTGCTCGTCGGTAATGCCTTTGTAATCGGGGTGAGAAACCTCGCTGAAAAGATCGAACGGACTGCCCATATCCACCTCTTTGCCTGTTTTCATGTCGAGCAGCGTGAGGTCTACCGTGCTGCCCCTGCTGTGGCTCGACTGCTTGGCGATATATCCCAATGCGAAAAGCTCCTGCTTTTGCAGGTCGGGGTAAAAATACGGCTTCATTCTTACGTCCTGATCCTCTATGCCCCACAGCACAAAGTGCTTAACGGCGCAGGCGGGACGGTACGCGTCGAAAATCTTCAGCCTGTAGCCCTGAACCAGCATCTCGCTGCTTACGGATTTCAGAGCGCGCGCCGCTTCTATTGTGAGCAGCGCGCAAGGCTCCTCGTACCCGTCTATGCGCTCGCCTATGAAATTGTAGCTTGAATAATAGCGTATCTCCTGCACGATATGCGGCACATAATCCGCAAGCACCACAAATCCCGAAGGATCCATTGTAACGTCGTTTCTGTATTCCGTTTTCATCGCGTTGCCTCCGTAAGTCTTATTTATTCTTAGTTTATCATATACTTATTGATAATTCAACAATAAGGAATTGTGCGAAAATTATTCAGTCATTTTACGTTAAAAAACAATGATTTTTCCAGTGTTTCAACGAGAAAAATGTATTAATTATTTCTGCATGATTCCTAAAAATAAAATTTGCGGATTGCACAGCGTTTTTTTATTCTCTACTCGTTATTCTTGAGCGCCTGTTCCATGGGAATGCGCCGTATGCGGAGGTACTGCACCGCGCTGACGGCAAAGTATGAAACAACGCCGATTATCAGCATTTTGGCATACGTCACAGGTGCGATGAAGAATGTCAGCCAACCATTCATTTCCAGCATGTATCCGTTGTATATATACCTCATAGCGACGGCTGCAAGCGGCAGGGTGACAACAAGCGAGAAAAGCACGACCCAAGCGGTCGGAGAAATATAGAGCTTACCCGTTTCACGTCCGCTGTAGCCGAGAATTTTCGTCATGGAAATCGACTGTGAGTTCTTCTCCAATATCAGCTTGGAAAGCATGTATATCATCAGCATATAAAGAAGTATCGCGAAGCCGCCCATTATGGGGAATACAAGTCCCATACTGTCGTCGAGCTGATCGGCTATTACTACGAGATCGTGTTCGGTAATGACCGACGCGATGTAGACGTCCTTTATGTCCGTAAGCTTCCTGTCGCTGAGATATCCTGTGAAGTAATCGTCGTCCTTATCGAATGTCTTGCGGAAGAGATCTTCATTCATAAACACTGCCAGTGAAGCGGGATAGTGTACTATATCTTTTACCTTGAATGTATATGACTTGCCGCTGAATTTTTCTTTGAGAGTCACCTCGTCGCCTGACTGATAGCCGTATTTTTCCATATATCCCTCGGAGATCAGGATTTCATCGCCGGAGGGAACCGCGTTTTCGGAAATATTGCTGAAATACCCGCTGTCCTTGGAAATTCCGTATACCATGATCTCTTCTTTGGAGGGCTTGTCAAGCAGTTCGCTAATGCAGTATTCTTCCGCGTCCTTGTCGCTTGTGGAAACCGGAGTCTTTAGTATATACTGGTAATTCGCAATTTTGCTGTCCATAACCTCGTCGCGGAAGTTGTCCAGAAGCGGAGCCATCATAATTCCGAACAGGAGTATCAGATTTGCAAAGAAGATTCCGAGAAAAAGCGTGATGTATGACGGTATATTCTGGAAGATAACCCTCAGACGGAAGCGGGATAGAAAGCGCAGCTTATGGGAAAGGCGCATGACACGCTTCTTGCCATGTTTGCTGAGATCCCTGCGAAGAAATTTCAGCGGCGAAAGTCTGAGCTTGCGGCTGATGACAAGAAGATTAACCGTCACCAGAATTACAAGCGGAATGAAGGTTGTCAGCCAGAATGCCTCGGAACTCCATACCGTCCTGTATGGGGTGAGGGAATAGCTGTGCAGGTAAAGCGCGGCAAAATAATCCTTGAGAACCGTATATCCCACGATGTTACCCAGCACGGCGGCGGTCATTGATACGATTATAGGAAGCGCGATATAGTGCCGCAGAAGCTCGCCGCGGCTGTAGCCCGAAGCCCGCAGCGTGCCGATTACCGCTGCCTCCTGCTCGATGGTGTTGGATGTTGTGACTGCGAAAATAAACGCCATAACTACCATAACAACATACAGCAGCGCGGAAATAAGCGCCTTGTCGCGGCCCATATCCGTTCCGGTGAACGTGATAGCCTGATTGTCTGCGCGCCGGAGGAAGTCGGTTATTATTGTCCTGCCCGACAGCCATTCCATGATATCCTCAGCCTTTTGCTTGCATTCGTCTGCGGAAAGGCTGCGGTCATTGTTGGTCCAGCTGTAGCAGTATTTCATTTTATCGGGCTGGATCGCGTCAAAATCAATGTCGCTTACCAAAGCGACGGTGAATTGCTTTGCGTCAAACATCATGTCGGTGTTGTTCTTGAAGAGCGCGCTGTAATCCGTGAGCGCAACAAGACCTGTCACCCTGAAGCGTCTGCCTTCTATGCTCATATAATCTCCGACGGAAATCTCATTGTTTTCAGCGTAAAGGCGGTCAATGGCAATCTCGCTGATATTGGCAGGATATTCGCCCTCCCAAAGAGCGGTGCGGTTGACGTCGCTTCTCATACGGAACATTCTTACAGCGTCACCGTCGTCGGCTTCGCGGTCCGCGTAGAAATTCTCATAGACTCTGATCTTGAAATACCGCTCCATGCCGTCAAAGAATCCATCCTCAGTCGGCATATAAAGCGTAAAATGCCCGTCCTCGACGTTGTATTCTTCAAAGCTCTCGTCATACGCGGTTTTAAGGCTTATGTCGGATACAAGGAAGCCGGCTACCATTGCGATTGTGGCAAATATAAATGTGAAGATCACGACGTACTTTCCAAAGTCGTGAAGCAGCTCGCGGCGCAGCCTTTTGCGAAGGGGATTTCTGACCTTTTTGGGCTTGTTCATATAAGAAAACACCTCCGCGTTACCATTCGAGATCGGCGGCGGCGATCTTCTGTTCATTCATGTAATCCTTGCGAACCATGCCGTCACGCAGCTTGATAATCTGATCCGCCATGTTTTTGATAGCGTCGTTGTGAGTAACAATTACGATAGTATTGCCATACTTATGGTTAAGCTCTTCAAGCAGCTTGAGAAGCTCCTTTGAAGTGGCGTAATCCAATGCGCCGGTAGGCTCGTCGCACAGCAGAATATCCGGATTTTTGACGATCGCCCTGCCGATAGCGGTTCGCTGCTGCTGACCGCCGGAAAGCTGATTTGGTATTTTATTCCTGTGTTCCCACAGTCCGAGGGTTTTCATCAGTTCGTCTATGTCAAGCGTATTGCTGCCGAGATACGCTCCAACTTCAATATTTTCGCGGACGGTGAGATTCGGTATCAGATTGTAGAATTGAAACACATAGCCCAGATGCTTCCTGCGGTACTGCGTGAGCTTGCGTTCGCTCATATCGGCGAGCTTTTCGCCGCCTATGCTTACATAGCCGCCGTCCGGCTTTTCTATGCCGCCGATGATATTCAGCAGCGTTGACTTGCCGCAGCCGGAGGAGCCGAGAACAACGCAGATATGTCCCTTTTCCACTCCGGCGGTGATTCCCTGCAGCACCTTGACACGGCTCTCGCCTTGTCCGTAGTATTTTACCAGATTGTTTATTTCAAGAAACGCTCCCAAAATATAACCTCCCAATTTAATAGATGAAAAATTTGAATTGATTATTCTTTCAAACAAACATATGATTATTTGTTCATATATTTATAATAACATAAATGTACTGCTTTGTCAATACGGTTTTAATGTTATTTCCGCATTCACTGAAGATTCTGAAAGCAGGATTGCGGGATTTATTTTTTTGCGCCGTGGCATATGCCGGCTGAAGGACAGTTAGCACAGCCGCAGCCGCAGGATGATTTGCCGTTTTTTTTGTTTGAAATAAGACTGCGGACGGCAAATCCCACGATTATCAGCAGAATCAGACTGACGATGATCGTACCGATATTTGAAATAAAGAAGTTCAGCATAATAAATTACCTCCATACAAATTGTTAGTCAAGCCTAACTAATTACAAATATATGTTAGCACTATCTTTTTAATTTGTCAAGGGATTATTTAAAAACACTTTCACACAAAAAACATAAAGAATTCCATGAAAAAATTGCGATAAACTCTTGACATAGGGAAGACACGGTGATATAATTCGTATAAATTCAATATTATGAAAAACCGTTGAAGCGGAGATAACGGCGGCAATGCCTTTACAGAGAGCCTGCGATGCTGAGAATCAGGCGAGAAACAAACCGTCAAATGGACCGCTGAGGGCGCAGTCAAATGAATTTGCCATGTGCTGATTCAAAGTATTCTGCGACGCGGAGACATGCGTGAGTTGTCGGGGATATGATCGTATCCTGTTAAAGCGCACGGCATTGCCGTGAATCAAGGTGGCACCGCGGATATTTTATCTTGACAATATTCGTCCTTGGCAGAAGTTCAGTCAGTTATACTTCTGTCAGGGATTTTTTTATTGCCTGACGGAAAGAACAATAAATTAAGTATTTTATCAAACGTCAAAATCTTATTACCCAAAGGAGCAAATCAAAATGATCAAGGAAGCAATAATCAAAATCGTAAGCAAGGGCGACCTCACCTATGATGAGGCATATGCCGTAATGAACGAAATCATGAGCGGGGAAACCACCGCCACGCAGAACGCCGCTTTTCTGTCGGCACTTTCCACCAAGAGCGCGAGAGCCGAAACAACCGACGAGATTGCGGGCTGTGCCGCGGCAATGCGCGACCATGCGACAAGGGTCAATACCGGCATGGACGTCTTTGAAATCGTAGGAACAGGCGGCGACAACGCGCATAGCTTCAATATTTCCACGACCTCCGCGCTCGTAGCGGCGGCTGGCGGCATGAAGGTGGCAAAGCACGGCAACCGCGCCGCTTCCTCACTCAGCGGAACGGCGGACTGTCTGGAGGCTCTGGGCGTGAATATCAATCAGAGTCCGGCACGTTGCGTGGAGCTTCTCAATGAGGTTGGAATGTGCTTCTTCTTTGCACAGAAGTACCACTCGTCGATGAAGTACGTTGGTGCGATACGCCGCGAGCTGGGATTCCGCACGGTGTTCAATATTCTCGGACCACTGACCAATCCGGCTTCGCCTAAGATGCAGCTTCTCGGCGTTTACGACGAATACCTTGTGGAGCCGCTGGCGCAGGTGCTTGTAAGTTTAGGCGTAAAGCAGGGCATGGTGGTATACGGAATGGATAAGCTCGATGAAATATCACTCAGCGCACCCACTAAAATCTGCGAGATCAAGGACGGCTGGTTCCGTTCAAATATCGTCAAGCCGGAGGATTTCGGATTTGAACGTTGCAGCAGGGCTGACTTGAAGGGCGGAACTCCGGCAGAGAATGCCGCAACCACACGCGCCATACTGAGCGGACAGCAGGGACACAAGCGCAACGCGGTTCTGCTGAACGCTGGCGCGGCGCTCTATATAGGCGGCAAGGCTGATTCGATAGAAAAGGGCGTTGTGCTGGCGTCTGAAATAATTGATTCCGGCGCGGCGCTTGCCACGCTGGACAAATTCATCGAGGTCAGCAACCGTCCGGAGGCTGCACAATGAGCATTCTCGACGAGCTTGCGGGATATGCGTTGGAACGCGTGCAAAGGGCGATGAAAATAATTCCGGCGGGAGTGATGCGGGAGAACGCTTTTGCCCTGCCAAAGGGGAACTTCGCCTTTGAGAATGCTCTGAAAAAGCCGGATATTTCATTCATCTGCGAATGTAAGAAGGCTTCTCCGTCAAAGGGACTTATCGCACCGGATTTTCCTTATCTGCAAATAGCGATGGATTACGAAGCTGCGGGAGCCGACGCGATTTCAGTGCTGACTGAGCCTAAGTGGTTTCTCGGCAGCGACGAATATCTCAGGGAGATATCGTCCGCCGTTTCGATTCCGTGTCTGCGTAAGGATTTTACGGTGGAAGAATACATGATTTATGAGGCAAAGCTGCTTGGCGCGTCCGGGGTGTTGCTTATCTGCGCGATTCTCAGCCCGTCGCGGCTTGGGGAATATATTTCCCTCTGCGACGAATTAGGGATTTCGGCGCTTGTGGAAGCGCACGACGAAAATGAGATCAATATGGCGCTGAATGCCGGCGCAAGGATGATCGGCGTGAATAACCGGAATCTCAGGGATTTTACAGTCGATACCTCCAACAGCGCAAGGCTGCGTTCGCTGATTCCGTCAGACGTGCTTTTTGTCTCCGAAAGCGGGGTGAGCAGCGCGGAGGACGTGGATTTACTGAGGAAAATCGGAGCTGACGCGGCGCTTGTAGGGGAAACGCTCATGCGTTCACATGACAAGGGAGCAAAGCTGCGGGAGCTGAAAGGAATTAAGTCATGACAAAAATTAAGCTGTGCGGTCTGACGCGGCCGGAGGATATTCAAGCCGCAAACGAACTGCGTCCGGAATACGTGGGTTTTGTATTTTATCCCAAGAGCCGTCGCTTTGTCACTCCGGAAAAGGCTGCGAAGCTAAGGGAATTACTTTCACCTGACATTCGTGCGGTGGGTGTGTTTGTTGACGAGCAGCCGGAAGCGGTAGCCGAACTTATGGAATGCGGCGTGATAGACATTGCACAGCTTCACGGGCGCGAGGATATTTTCTACCGCGAAAGGCTCAGAGGACTGACCGAAAAGCCTGTCATTAAGGCATTCCGCGTTGAATGCCCTCAGGACTGCCTTGACGCGGAGAAATTTCCGTCGGACTTCATTCTGCTTGATTCCGGCATGGGAAGCGGCGCGACATTCGACTGGTCGGCAGTTGCTAAGGTGCGCCGTCCGTACTTCCTCGCCGGAGGGCTGAATGAAAAGAACGTTGCCGCAGCAATACGGAGCCTGCGCCCGTTCGCGGTGGACGTAAGCTCAGGAATCGAGAGCGGCGGAATAAAGGATATTGAAAAAATGGAGGCATTTGTTGCCGCCGTCAGAAAGGAAGATTAAAAAATGACCAACCCAAACGGACGCTTCGGAATATACGGCGGGCAATATATCCCCGAAACTCTGATGAATGCCGTCATAGAGCTGGAGGAAGCATATAATCACTACAAGAACGACCCGCAGTTCAACGCCGAGCTGACGGAGCTATTCAACGAATACGCCGGCAGACCGTCCCGCCTTTATTACGCCGCGAAAATGACGGACGATCTCGGCGGCGCGAAGATTTATCTCAAGCGCGAGGATCTTAATCACACCGGCGCCCACAAGATAAACAACGTCCTGGGGCAGGCACTCCTTGCAAAGAAGATGGGAAAGACCCGGCTCATCGCCGAGACCGGCGCAGGACAGCACGGCGTTGCCACGGCAACCGCGGCGGCCCTCATGGGGATGGAGTGCGTGGTTTTTATGGGCGAGGAGGATACGAAGAGGCAGGCGCTCAACGTCTACAGGATGCGGTTGCTGGGGGCTCAGGTAATCCCGGTGAAGACCGGCACCGCCACGCTGAAGGATGCGGTGTCCGAGGCCATGAGGGAGTGGACGAGGCGTATCGACGATACCCATTACTGCCTGGGCTCGGTCATGGGACCCCATCCCTTCCCCACCATCGTCAGGGACTTCCAGGCGGTGATCTCGAAGGAGATAAAGGAGCAGATGCTTGAGAAGGAAGGAAGACTTCCCGACGTTGTTATGGCGTGCGTGGGAGGAGGATCAAATGCGATAGGAAGCTTCTATCACTTTATCGAGGATAAGGATGTGGAGCTTATCGGCTGTGAGGCAGCGGGACGCGGTGTGGACACATTTGAGACCGCGGCAACGATCGCTACCGGCCGGCTTGGTATTTTTCATGGAATGAAGTCGTATTTCTGCCAGGATGATGACGGGCAGATAGCGCCGGTGTACTCGATCTCGGCCGGGCTCGACTATCCGGGTGTAGGACCGGAGCACGCGCATCTGCATGATATCGGCAGGGCGAAGTATGTGCCGATCACGGATGATGAGGCTGTGGAGGCATTTGAGTATACATCGAGAACCGAGGGTATCATACCGGCTATCGAGAGTTCGCACGCGATAGCGTATGCGATGAAGCTGGCGCCTCAGATGGATAAAGATAAGATCATAGTTATAACGGTATCCGGACGCGGTGACAAGGACTGTGCGGCCATCGCGAGATACAGAGGGGAGGATATCCATGAGTAAGATAATAAATGCTTTTAAAAATGGAAAGGCGTTCATCCCGTTTATAACCTGTGGTGATCCGGACATAGAAACAACGGAGAAGGTTGTGAGAGAGACCGTGAAAAACGGTGCCGACCTGATCGAGCTCGGAATCCCGTTTTCGGATCCGACTGCCGAGGGACCGGTGATCCAGGAGGCGAACTTGAGAGCTCTCACGGGCGGTGTGAAGCCTGCAGACATATTTGAGATGGTGAAGAGACTCAGAAAGGATATCGATACACCTTTTGTATTTATGACCTATGCAAATGTGGTTTTCTCGGGAGGTGCGGAGAAGTTTATTTCCACCTGCGAAGAGATAGGTATCGACGGGTTGATCCTGCCTGATCTCCCATACGAGGAAAAAGAGGAGTTTCTTTCGATATGTGAGGCTCACGATGTGGATCTGATATCTTTCGTAGCTCCCACATCGGAGGATCGTATCGCTATGATAGCGAAGGAATCAAAGGGATTTCTCTATATAGTGTCAAGTCTCGGTGTCACGGGTACGAGAAGTGAGATCACGACAGACCTCGACTCGATAGTGAAAGTAGTCAGAGAAAACACGGATACACCGTGTGCGATAGGCTTCGGTATTTCGACACCTGAGCAGGCAAAAAAGATGGCGGGAATATCGGATGGAGCGATAGTAGGATCGGCCATAATAAAACTTTTAAAGCAGTACGGAAAAGAAGCTCCCGCGCATGTCGGTGAGTATGTTCGCAGTATGAAGGACGCCGTTATGGCGTAAGTAAAAAAAGCCTTGCGAAAGCGGGGCTTTTTTTGTATAATTAAGGAGTGTGTTACATGTGAGGAGTTCAAGGGGAGAGGATAATGGGAAAACTTGAGTTCAAGAGTGTTGAGGTCTCTGATCATGACGCTATTTACGAGTTTACCTCGGTGTATGGTGAGAGATCGTGTCAGCATTCGCCCGTGAGTATGTATTCACTGAAAGAAAAATACGATGATCAGGTATGTATCAAAGACGGTTTTTTGTATACACTCAGAAACGGGCTTTGTGATGATACTTACCGTGTGTACCTGGCGCCGCTCGGTGGTGGTGATGTGAAAAAAGCCGTGATGAATGTCATCAGTGATGCTCACTCTTACGGGAAAAAGGTTAAGTTCTACACGGTCACCGACAGATATGTGAGATATGTCGATGAGTGGTGTCCGGATATTTTTCAGATAGAAGAAGACAGAGATTTCGCGGAATACATCTACGGTGCCGAAAGCATGGGGACCTTTGCCGGAGGGAAGCTCGCCAAGAGAAGAGCGGAGGTACACAGATTCCGAAACATCTACGGCGACCGCGCGAAGATTTCTCTGATGACCAAAGATGATGTGGATGAAGCACTTGCTTTCGAGAGACAGTGGGTCGTAGATAATACCGAAACTCACGATGAAAAGACTCTTTTGAAGGAAGAGAGGATGATACAGACTCAGCTTCCGTTATTCGATGAGTTGCATCTGTGCGGAGCAGTGGTCAGGATCGATGGCGTGATAGTAGGGTATTGTTACGGGACCATGTTGCAGAAAGACTGTTTTGATGTGATAGTAGAGAAAGGAAACAGGGCTGTTCCGCATATTTACAAGGTCATACGTATGGAGTCGACGAAACTGCTTCTGGGAAGCGAAGGATATGTAAACATGGAAGAGGACGTCGGTGAGCCGGGGCTTCGCAAGATAAAAACGGCGTACAAGCCGGAGTATCTTCTGAGAAAGTATATAGTTACGGAAAAATAGACATAAGGATACGAGAGGAGTTTTGGAGGACATATGAAAAAAATAGGACAGATGCGCTACACGCTGGGACTTATAATCATTACGATCTTTGCAGCCATACAGTATGCGTTTTTGCAAAATGTACCTGAAGAAGTATCATCGTTTCAGTTTATCGTTATCACAAATATTATAGGTGTTGTGATCCTCCTTGTAATGGGATTTAAGAGGATCATACATATCGATAAAAAGACGATGTTAAAAGGTATGCTCTTTGCCGTAGAGCTCCTGGGATTCAACGTGTTTATGGTTCTCGGAGCGAAGGGTGTTGATTCGGTTATTACGGCAAGTGTACTAAGTCTTTATTTCGTTTTTATCACACCTATTTTGTTGGTTCTGAGGAAAAAGGTCAATTTCTTTTCAGGAATAGCATCCGTTATCGCTATCATCGCCCTTTTGCTCATGTTCAGGGCTGATACTACTGCACTTTTTTCTTCATCAAATGTTTTATATCTGATAATCGCGGATGCCTGCTTTGCGGCGTACGTTGTCAGCGTTTCCATACTCGGAGAGAAAGGGGATTCAGTTCAGCTTTCTTTCACCCAGATGCTTTTTTCAGGGATTCTTGCGGCGATAGGTTGGGGCATTGAGATAGCACACGGAAAATCTCATTTCTTTATTCCTGAAGGTACGAGCTTTTGGATCAGTGCTATTTTTATCGGTGTATTTATCAGAGCGGTATACGGTATTATACAGATCACGTGTCAGAAGCATGTGAGTGCGCTGAAGGCTTCGCTTATCTTTTCATCTGAGATCATCATAACACTGTTGGCAAGTCCTATTATGAGTATTGTTTTAAATACAAAGTATCTTCCTCCGAATGTATTCCAGATCATCGGTGCGGCACTTCTTATTGTCGCCACGTTGATGGTGGATGATAAGGTGATGAGTAAGCTCGGATACGAGGAGCTCAGAGAGGATCAGACTATGATCGTCGATGGGGTGAAGGTAAAGAAATCATCCGTATCGAAAAAAATGATCCTTATCACGCTTACTGTTTCGATGGTGGCTCTTGTGATGACTACGGTCATATGTCTTGGATCTATCGGAGTTATCAGGGTGTCTGCCGTAGAAAACTCCGAGGAACTCGGAAACTCGGCTTCCACCTCCAGTGCAAATGCCATGGTGAACCAGCTTGAAACCAGTATACAGAATCAGGCGTTGGATAAGGCGGTTCTTGCCGAGCAGAAGCTCACCGCTTATTCGAACGCGGTATCGCAGATGGCTGCGTATGCGCACTCTCTATATAAGGGAGGAGCTGAGTATCCGTCGAAGGAGGTTATGGCGCCTGATGCCAAAAATGACGGAAAGTGGGTTATGCAAAGAACACTTGCCGGTCCCGATGTTAATTATGACGAGCTGGTAGATGAGAGTCGTGCTCTCGGAAATATGATCGATGTATTTGCGCCGATCGTAGATAACTTCGATAATATTGCTACCGTATATATGGGAACTGAGGATGGCCTGATGGTCAGCTATGATACCGGATCAAAGTCGGCTGTAGAGTTGGGATACTATGAGTATCGAGATTCCAGCTGGTATACGTTGGGTAAGGAAACCGGTAAGGTAGGGTTTACCGATTCTTATCAGGACAGTTACGGAAGAGGATTGACCATCACCTGTGTGGCACCGTTTAATGATGAAAACGGTGAGTTCAAAGGATGTGTCTGCATGGACATATTGATAAAAGAGCTCAACGAGACGATGGTAGATGACGGTATCGAGGATCCGGCAAAGGCTATGCTTTTCGATAATCAGGGAAAGATCATCGCCGGATACAATGTCGACCCTACTACGGAGGACCCCGGGACCATTTTTGATGATGGTGCGGACACCGCTCTTGCCAGCGTCGGTAAAGAGGTGCTGAAAAGAAAAGACGGTATCACCAGTAACGGTGTGAGTGACAGCGCTATATATATTGCATATTCAACAATCGATAATACTGACTGGACACTGTGTATCCTGACGCCTGCAACGACGGTCCTTAAGCCGGCTGAGCGTATCAGAGAGAGTATCGATGAGAATACCGGAAAGGTGGTCTCATCGGTTATCGAAGGAGTCCAGATAGTCATTCAGAGTTGTTTGGTGCTCATCGCTTTGGTACTTTTGATAGTTACATTCATGACAGGGAAAATATCAAAGAGGATTTCGGATCCGATCAAAAAGCTTGAAGAGGATGTCAGGATGATCAGCTCAGGAAATCTCGACTACAGAACTCAGGTCAGTACGAACGATGAGATCGGAAGTCTTGCGAACTCGTTCAATAACATGACGGATTCTCTGCAAAAGTACATCGTGGATCTGAAAGAGATCACGGCGAAGGAGGAGAGGATCGCGAGTGAGCTCGCAGTGGCGACAAACATCCAGGGAAGTATGGTTCCGACGAACTTTGACGCTTATAAAGATAAAAAAGAGTTTGATCTGTACGCATCGATGACTCCTGCGAAAGAAGTCGGCGGAGATTTCTATGATTTCTTCATGATCGACGATGATCATATAGCATTGGTTATGGCTGATGTGTCAGGAAAAGGAGTGCCGGCTGCGCTCTTTATGGCGAAGGCAATGACCACTATCAGGACCAGGACAACGACGGGTGGATCTCCTTCAGAAATTCTGTCTGATGTGAATGACCAGATGTGCGAAGGAAATGAGGCCGAGCTTTTCGTCACTGTATGGCTTGTGATCATCGATCTCAAGACCGGAAAAGGAATGGCTGCGAATGCAGGCCACGAGCATCCGGCACTCAGGCACAAGGATGGTCAATTCGAGCTTGTCAAATACCGTCATTCGCCTGCGGTTGCGACTATGGAAGGTATGCCTTTCAGAGAGCATGAGTTCGAGCTTCTTCCCGGTGATACACTTTATGTTTACACGGACGGAGCTACCGAGGCAACTAATACATCAAATGAACTCTTCGGTGAGGAGAGACTTACGGATGCGCTGAATATTAATCCGGATGCGAATCCGAAGGACCTTCTGAAAAACGTGGACGACAGGATCAGTGAGTTTGTGGCAGAGGCGCCGCAGTTCGATGACCTGACTATGATGGCATTCACATACCACGGACCTGAAGGAAAAGGGGGCGAAGAATAAATGAAGGAATTGAAAATCGACGCGAAGGTAGAAAAGCTTAATGAGGTTCTCGCGTTCATGGATGCTGAACTCGAAGCGGTCGACTGCCCCATGAAAACACAGATTGCTCTGGATATTGCAGTTGAGGAGATTTTTGTGAATATCGCACACTATGCATATGGTGCCGAGGGTGCGGGAGGCGCCGTCCTGCAGTTTGAGATAAGCCCCGAGGAGGCAATGATCACCTTTATCGATGAGGGAACGGCTTATGATCCGCTTGCGAAGGAGGATCCCGATATCACGCTGAGTGCGGAAGAAAGACCTATCGGCGGGCTTGGCATTTTTATGGTGAAAAAGAGCATGGATGACGTGACCTACAGACGTGAGGATGATAAAAATATTCTGACAATACGCAAAAAATTGTAAATTCTATTTGCGTTTAGCGGATAAATGTGGTATAGTATTTGACAGGGACGCGTGGTGGCGCGATGACCAGCTGTTAAAGGAGGAAACAACTATGTTAAACATTTCAAAAGAGAAGAACGGAAGCGATCTTACACTTGCTCTGGAGGGACGTCTTGATACTACAACAGCTCCTGAGCTTGAGGATGTGGTAAAGAACGAGCTTAGTGGTGTTACCGCACTCGTTGTAGATATGGCAAAGCTTGAGTATATCTCGAGTGCCGGCCTGAGAGTGCTGCTTTCTGCACAGAAGGTTATGAACTCACAGGGCAACATGGTGATCAAAAACGCATCTGAGGATATCATGGAGATCTTCGACGTAACAGGCTTCACTGACATCCTGAATATCGAGTGATAGAGCTTTATAAAGTTTTTCTTGATATTTTGCATTAAATAGGATATAATACCGTCTGTAGTTTTTGCTACAGACGGTTTTTTACGTATTTTAAAGGAGAGAAAGACGATGAACGATGATATGATCGAGATCCGCTGGCACGGTAGAGGAGGCCAGGGAGCGAAGACTGCGAGCCAGCTTTTGGCGGATGCCGCGTTTTCCGCGGGACAGTATG
>JAEEGL014433111.1_pt1 | contig 30374 bp, 5 predicted proteins | sample 9134231 | NCBI WGS metagenome assembly JAEEGL01 (sample SAMN16246548, study PRJNA631951) | gut metagenome | biome: gut microbiome; feature: rumen; material: fiber-attached | host: Bos | place: Iran: Karaj | collected 2018-10 | reverse complement strand
TTATGTTCCTTATTCCAGCCAGTTCGGTTCTTTCTATTGTGGCGGTAACGTGGGTAGTATACTGACCAATGGTCTGACTGAAATCTCCTTCAATGAAAAGGCTATTATCTATGAAAAGTTCGTGGGTGGCTGTAACAGGGCAAATGTCGATGCTACAGAATTCAATGCCGCTTATTATGGTGGTCTTCTTGGCGATCCTGACAGTAACGGTGATAAGTTGAAACTCAACTTCTCGCACCTGAAGATCCAGCCCATGCGTTGGAAAAATCCTGCAAACAAGTTAGAGGGTCTTGAGTGGAATACTGTTAAATACAATTCGGCAACCCAACAATTCGACGAAGTACCCAACGTGGATCCTACTCCTGAAGGCCAAAGTGTAAGTATAACAAGTACTGCTGACGACATCGTCCGTCGTCTGAAGGGTGGTAACATCTATGGCGGATGTTATGAGTCAGGTCATGTGAATGGTAATGTCATCCTCAACATCAACGAGACGCTGATGGAGCGTGACAAGCTCTTTGACCTCACAGATGAGGGCGACATCCTCTATGAGAATACCGAAAAGGGCGCCTATACCATTACGAAGCGCAATACGGGTGTCATTCTCTCCGAACAGGGTATGGACGTACTCGGTGACGCCCTGAATGTGTTTGGTGCCGGTTACGGTGCCGACTCAGAGATCTGGGGCAGTACCACCATCAACCTGAACAAGGGTTATGTGTTCCAGATATTCGGTGGTGGTGAGATGGGCGCCATCGGCAAGAAGGATGAAGAGGGCAAATATACTTACAATAAGAAATACAGCACCTACATCAACCTGAATGGTGACAAGCGTCTGCCTGGTGTGCCACGCGGTGCTGCTACTGGCGACGATAAAGACTTGGCTGAGTGTGAGTTCATTTATGGCGGTGCCTTCGAGGGTGTCATCGCCGGTGATACGCATATCAACTTGAACAATGGTCGTATCTTCAACTCCTTCGCCGGCTCCTGTAATGCCGACATCCTCGGTCATACGGAGACCTACGTGGGAACCAATGGCTTCCCCTGGATCCGTGACCATATCTATGGCGGTAACGACCTGGGTGGCAGCATCTTGGGCAATGACAGTCCGACTTTCTCTAACCGCATCCGTGACGATGTCAAGGCAATGGTGACAGAAGCCCGTCCTGTTTCTTCTTATATGGAGTACAACCAGGGTAGGGTGAGGAATATCTTGGGCGGTTGTTTCGGTGATTACGATTATAATCATGATCCTGCCTATAAGGTAGGAACTGGCGAAGATTGCCGTGTCGCTAACAAGCCCTATCTGCATAATGCTTTCATCAATATCCGTCCAAACACCAATGCCAACAATGTGATTGAGCAAGTCTTCGGTGCCGGTGAAGGATTTTCGGGTGACCGTGACGGTGACAAGTTACAGGATCACAGTTATGTGCTCGTCGACATCCCCGATGGCATCTCAAATTTCGCTAATACAGAGATCTTCGGTGCGGGTGCCTACAACGGTCTCGGCATGCGCTATTCTGCGGCAGAAACGTTTGACCAGAGTTTTAATGTTAGCGAGGCTACTGCCGTCATCGACCTGTTGCGTGGAAAGGTGAAAGCCGCATACGGTGGTAGTCTTGACGAGGGTATCACCCGACGGACGATGGTGAATGTGCCAAAGAACTCAACCATCATCATTAACAACATCTTTGGTGGAGCGTATGGTAACCATATCCTCCCGCCCTGCGATGTGTATGAGTCGAACGTGAACTATCGGAGTGACAAGGCATTTGTGAACGGTGCTGTCTATGGTGGCAACAACAATGTGCGCCGCACGCTCTATGCCAAGGTCAATGTCTCTGCTCCAATCCGAAAGGAGAATGGCTATTCTGCTACTGTCTATGGCGCAGGTAAAGGTATGGAGACCTGGGCAGAATATACTGAGGTGAATCTTGAGAATGGTGCCAATGTCTGGGAGGTCTATGGTGGCGGTGAGATGGGTAATGTGCTCAATGCCGAGAGTGTGGAAATGTATTTGAAGACCTATGCCAGCCAGCCGGCAGGTAAGTTGTTGGAAGAAGATGCAGATGCGGCCAGCCAGAAGAACTGGAGTGATCCTGACAGATGGGTAGATGGCCAAGTCGGCGGCACTCTAAAGAAGAGTTATCAGAAAATATGGAAAGAGGAATGGAAGAGGGCATGGACTGTAGGCGATTACTATCAGGCAGGTGACGCCTTCTCAGGATATGTCGGTAATCAATATACCAACCTCACTAATCCACTTGTCAGGGTGGCTGATATGGATGACCGTGACCTCAGTAAGTTGACGGACGACCAGAAGGCCAGAATATATAAGAGGTATAACACCAACGTGATCATCCATGAAGGTGCTACTGTCGGCAGTTATGTCTATGGTGGCGGATATGGATCGGAACCGAATACATTGACAGGTGGTGTCTATGGCTCTACCTATGTTGCCCTGCTCGGCGGCACGGTCGTAAAGGATATCTATGCGGCAGGTACCACCGGTAGTGTGACCGATGTCTTTGCCGCAGGCTTTACCGCCACGGCTAACGCTTATGTCGATGGTGGTATGGTGCGTAATGTCTACGGCGGTGGCTGGCGTGGTAGCGTGGGCTATCACGAGGGACTCATCAGCGACGTGGCCAACAATGCGGGCGACCGTAGCGGCGATACCCATGTCGTCGTCGGTAACCTCGCGGGAACCAGTTTCCTCAATGGCGTTCCTGCCATTCAGCGTAATGTCTACGGCGGCGGCGAGGGTGGTGGCATCTTCGGCACGGCTTATGTCACCATCAACAACGGACGCATCGGCTATCGCTATAAGAATAATGAATATGTGGAGGAACTCGACGACGTGAAGGCCGGTGACAACCTGCTCGACCGAAGCGGTAATGTCTTCGGTGGCGGTTATGTGGCCAACAGTTATGTCGACTTCTCCGATGTCAAAGTGTATGGCGGCATCATCCGTGGTGGCCTTTATGGCGGCGGTGAGGTCGGACCGATCGGTCGTGGTACGGCGAAGAAAGGTGCTGCAGCACCTGACGGTACCTTCATCAACGGCGAGGCGAAGATCTACAAGCCTGGTGGCACCAGGGTGTCCCTGTTCCGTGGTCATGTGCTGCGTGATGTCTTTGGCGGTGGCCGAGGCTTCGACAACTGGAACGGTGAAGGTTATATGACCGATGAAGAGAAGAAGACCATGGACCTCAGTTCCAAGGGCTACGTCTTCGGAAAGACCGAAGTGCGCATCCTCGGTGGTGAGGTGGGCACCGCTGCCGGCGTTGCCGACGGCTTCGGTAATGTCTTCGGTGGCGGTAACGTAGGCTATGTCTATAGCGGCACAGGTCAGAAATCCGCTGCCGACGGCTATTATTATCATGGTAGCGAGTTGACAGAAGACTGTAGCGTGGTCATCACACCGTGGTGCCAGGCCAAGAGCGATATCACTATCCCCAATGGGGGCGGTACCTATCAGGCCGGCCAGTTCGTTCCGGCCTCTGACCTCGACAGGCTGCAGAACAAGTCGTCAGCCCACAGCACATACTGGGACAAACTGGATCTCTCCGGTGTCATCGTCCATAATGCCATCTTTGCCGGTGGTAACGTGACGGTAGGCGATGCCGGCATCTATGCCAACGAGAAGACCGTGCACGGCAATGTGTCTGCCAATGTGGTCGACATCTACAACCGCGACCTCGTCACGATTGGTGCCGAGCATGTGGGTGGTATCTATGGCGACGGTAACCTGACACTCGTCGACGGCTATCGTGAGTTGAACATCACCAACTACGGCACCGACTACTATGGCATGTCGGATAATATCAGTCTGGAGGACTATTATAAACTGACTGACCGTGAGCGTGCCTACTTCGCTCTGGAGTATCAGTGCATCAATCCTTATGAGGTGACGAGTGCTAGCGGAACCAAGAGTTATGCCAAAGGTCAGCGTATCACCGAGGAAGTCTATAATGCACTCGATGACCAGTATAAGGGCAATTGGCAACTGTGGGGCTTCTGTTCTATCTATGCCGGTCGTCTGATGAACACCATCCAGCGTGCCGACTTCTGCGGCATCTTCGGTAGCCGTCTCGTCATGCAGGGTGCCAAGGACCGTGTGCCCAGCGTGGCCGACAAGACCGACTACACCGTGAACCGTGTGGGTGAGGTCTCGCTCAATCAGGTCCAGACCCTCGCCGGTGAGAGCGATCCGGCGTTCCGGTCCCACGGCAACTATTTCGGCATTTACAGTGTCGTGAACTACATGGGCGGTCTGACCAGCGATGTGGACTTCTATGGGACGACGCGTGTCACCGACAATAACAACTATCCTGCCGACGGCAAGACCTTCTACCAGTGGAAGGAGGCCTTCCCGAAGGAGCGTAAGCGTAACAACGGTAAGGTGGCCAACAGCGTGGCCCTCGCCTCGGGTGTCTATCTGGAACTGACCACCGAGAAGAGCACGCCGGAGAAAAAGGACTGGGGCTACATCACCGGTGTGGCTCAACTGGAACTGATCAATGTGAAGACCGGTCTCGGCGGCGGTTATGTCTATGCCAAGAATGTGCATGGCACCCGCTCTGCCTCTGGCAACGACCAAACCGTCCTCTCCTCTTATAATAAACAGTCCAGCGCTCATGCCAAGGCTGTCACGAATAAGGTGTTCACCTATAGCGATACCGACCTGAAGGAAGTGGAGACCTCCGGTAACTTCGTGCATAACGTGAAGCAGATCATCGACGACTGCTATCCCACCAGCAATGCTTACAAGGGTGCGAATGCCGCCCCCGCCCATTACTGGTTCATCCGCGGTACCAGTTACGTCTACGATCAGTATATCACCGCCTATACCGGTGTGGCTAACGCCTACAGCAAGGCCCAGAAGATACCTCTGAACATCAATGCAGCCTCCTACGGTAAGATGAAACTCGAGGACGTGAAGGTGAACCTCTACGCCTACTATTACTCTACCGAGGCCAACGAGAAAGACCGCACGCCGCTGCAGAATACTGATGAGACCAAGGATAACTATAGCGTGCTGGTCAACAACGATGTGACCTATCATCTCAACGACTCCATCAGTTATTGGGACTGGATGCAGTTGAGTGAGGTAGACCAGCGTCACTTCGTCGCCGACACCTATCTGACCATCGCCGAGTGTAAGATCGGCGACAAGACCTATCCGGAAGGAACGGTACTCCTGCCCGCTGACTACGAGAAGTTGAAGGCCGCCCATCCGACGGTCTACCATGTCGCCAAGGAGGAGAATGTCGACTTCGACTTCGTCTTCCGCCGTTCCAACAACCTGGCTCACGACCTCGGCTACGTCGTCACCTATGCTGTCGACAACCCGAGTGCCTGGAACACACAGGATCCCAACTGCACCTACTCACCCATCTCGACGGGTGTCTACGGCCAGCGCTTCTATGAGGCAGGTGAGGTCATCGACAAGACCACTCGCGACGACTATGAGAGCATGGGCAGCCATAAGCCTGCCGATACGGCTGACCGGAAACAGGCAAAGATGGCTGAGGCCTGGGTCACCAAGCAGGACGTGACCTTCACCGACGGCGACAAGACCTATCACTTCATCGCCGGCACGCCGTTGTGCAAGGAGGACTACTCTGCCGCTACCTGGACGACCATCGCGTCGCAGGTGGAGCAGGCCCGTGTCTGCACCGGTACCATTGAGTTCGACGGGCAGTACGCCAGCAAGTCGATGCTCTTTGGAGAGATCCTGACGACGGAGCGTTACAACGAGGTTGTGGATGTGTATGTGAGCGACTTCGGCGGGACGAGGGAAGCAGCCATCGCTGAGGTGAACAAGATGGTCAGCCCGGCCTACATCTGTTACCAGGAGGGTTACTATGGCGGCGGATTCTTCGAGGCCGGACAGAAGTACACGGCCCTGAAGGCATGGTCGTCGCTCTCTGCCGAGGACCGTCAGAACTTCCGCTTCAACTATGACGCCTTCAACCTGCTCATCGACCCGGACTACTCCGGCAACATGAAACTCTACGACAATAACCAGTCACCGTTCCGCTACTCGTCGGTACAGCCTATCGACTATCAGGCGGTGTACTCGCATGCCGAGGCACTGAACTATACCGACAACAATGGTGTCTCTCATACTGTCAGCAACGGCGATGTCATCGACCGTGAGCAGTACGAGGCCATCCCCAACGAGCAGTACCATTACTCGCCGGTGAAGGTCGATGGCAATACGGTATATGTGGTCAATATGGCCTTTGTCCGTGGCGACCAGCCGTACACCGTCGGACAGGTCATCTCTGCCGAGGCTTACAGTTATCTGACCGACGACCAGAAGAGTCATGTGACCGCCCTCTCGTTCAGCGACAGCGAGTTGAACAACACCTATTATTACTGTCGTGCGGACTACCGCATCAGCAACGACGTGAACGGCCATGCCGTGACAGATGTCCGTACCGGCTCGACCATCGGCAAGGGTGGTGACGTACGTCCCGGTGTGCTCATCAGTCAGGACAACTACAAGCAGTTGTCGAACCTCCAGAAGCATTTCACCATCCAGGGTAATGCTCCTGAGGAACTGACCACGCTCTATGTCGCCGGACAGTCGGATGTCTTCGACCTGCAGAAGGACCGTATCATCACTGTCATCTTCAGTTACGACTATACCGAGAGCGACGAGAGCGGTACGCATATCGAGCCGATCTCTGAGCGCCATATCGTCAATATCCATATCCACTTCGAGAGTGGCGTGCCCGAGATTGGCAACCTCCGCTCGCCGGCTACTGTCCTGCCGGGCGACTATGTGGGACTCTTCCAGCCCACCGTGAAGCCGGGTGCCTATGAGATCATGGGCGGCGGCTGGGAGGTCTTCGAGAACGAGGAGGACGCCGAGCGCCACCGCAATGGCAGGGAGTTCACCAACAAGACACCGGTCTACTGGTATCAGGACGGTCAGTATCTGGCCTACTACGCCAAGACCTACCTCGGTAAGACCTATTCCAATGCCGTACCGTTCAGCGTGGCCAACTACCACGACCTGCGGGAGGTGATGGCCGACACGGAGTTCCATCTGCATATCGACCATCCCGATGTGAAGCGTAACAGTAAGATCTACCTGAACGACTATACTGGCGACGCCAAGAGCGGCATCGACTTGCTGCGCGACTTCTTCGACCTCAGCGTCAGCGGTCTCGGCGGCCACGCACCGCTCAACGACCGGGTGAAGGCAGGCAACCACCTCGACTTCCTCCTCCATGCCGACCAGTCGCCGAAGGCATACGCCGACTGGACACCGCTTGGCGATGAGACGAACTGCTTCGCCGGTACGCTCCATGGTGAGGGCTATACCGTCAGCGGACTCAACAAGTCGCTCTTCGGCAACCTCTGCGGCCATGTCTACAACCTCGGTGCCAGCGGCTCGTTCACCTCGGCCGGTATCGCCGATACGGGCGACGGCTATGTGGAGAACTGCTGGGTGAAGACCAGCGCCACTCCCGATGCCAATGTCTATGCCGTCTTCGGCAATCCGAGTGACCAGGTCAGCACGACGCGACAGATAGAGAACTGTTACTATACCACCGCTACAGGCGACTACAAGACCGCTAACAGCAGTCACGGCATCGCACGTCGCATGACGGAACAGCAGTTCTACAACGGTGAAGTGGCCTACAACCTGAACGGCTTCTTCCTGAAGGAGCGTTACAACCGTCAGGCTGCCGCTGCCGACAAGGTCGACACCTACGGCTATGTGGAGAACCGCTACTCGAACGATGACATCGACTTCCTCTATGCCGACGGTGTGATTCCTGAAAACGATGATGTCCGTCTGAAGACCAACGACGACGGCAGCCTCACTTACCAGCCGCTGTGGCCCGACGACTATCTCTTCTTCGGACAGTCGCTCACCTATGGCTACCAGTATGCTGGTGTCGGTACTCATCAGGAGGTGCCGTCGCATCTGAACAAGACGGGCGACTGCCGTACGCTGCAGACGGTTCCTGAGTCGAACCGCGTCTTCCGTACACCGGCCTACTTCGGCAACAAGAAGTTGGGAACCTTCCACTTCAACCCGTATGCCATCATGGCTGCCAAGTCGGCCGACGGACAGCACGAGGCCTACCCGGGCATGACGGCCGTCGACTTCACGGGCTATAACGACAAGGGCTACAGCAAGACCCTCGATGCCGACGGCATCTTCTACAGTCCTGTCTTCGACGCTACGGTCAGCCTCGCCGGCGTGGCTAATTCCGACGAGACGAGGAACCTGCTGGTGTACTCGCCAGTGCCCACTCCGGCCGAGACTGTTACGGCTGATGCCGTCCCGGATAACGGAACAGTCCTGACGACGTACTTCACAGAGCCGGAGATGGTCGAGAAGGAGGCTGATGCGACGACGGGCATGAAGGCTGAATACCGCGCTGTCGATGCGCTGACGGCTAATGACATCGCTGGCATCCACGGTCATCTGGTCTATCGCAGCGGCGGCAAACTGTACACCACGCTCGACCATGTGCTCGTCGACCGTAACGACTTCAACTGTCCTATCAAGTACACCCTCGGCAGTGATAACCGCATGTGGTACCAGCGCACTCCCGATAACTTTGTCGACGAGAAGAAGGGCTGGGAGGCTGTCAGCCTGCCGTTCAGCGCCGAGTTGGTGACGACGCCCGACAAGGGTGAGATCACCCACTTCTACAATGGCAGCGCTACGGGTCATGAGTACTGGCTGCGTGAGTTCAAGGGCGGTTCCGTCTCGACGGCTGACGCAAATACCTTCGTCGCCAACATGACGAAGCCTGATGCCGGTACGGCGAAGAAGTACTATACCAATACCTTCCTCTGGGACTACTATTACAGTTATGACAGTTATTGGGATGTGCACCAGGATGAGTACCAGAAGACGTACTACAAGGATGAGCACGTCTACAGCGGCTATCCTTACAGTGCGGCAGGAGCGCCCTACATCATCGGTCTGCCGGGCAACCGCTACTATGAGTTCGACCTCAGTGGCACGTTCGATCCCAAGAACACGCATTCTGACATCTCTAGACTCAGTCAGCAGGAAGTCATCTTCGCTTCCGAGCCGGGCATCTCCATTGCGGTCAGCGACGACGAACTGACGCCTGTCAAGGCCTCCGGCTACCAGTTCCTGCCTAACTATAGCAACACCACGCTGCAGGCTGCCGGCACAGGCTATGTACTGGCTGCTGATGGTGGCAGTTTCGACAAGAACGCTGCCGGTGCCGTCGTCGAGGCCTTCCGTCCGTACTTCGTCATGGCCGCCAACGGTACTCGAGGCGTGTCCAGCGATATTGAGCGCATCGTCTTCGGTGAGGACGACAGCAAGATGAATGCCGACGAGCACGGCGACCCGAGGCTGGGTGATAGCGGCACGCTGATCATCTATGCCAAGAAGGGCCATATCATCGTCGAGTCGACCCTCGGCTATACCACCGATGTACGTATCGTCACGCCGGCTGGCATCACGGTGAGCACCTTCTCCGTCAAGCCGGGTGGTACCGTCAAGGTACAGGCCGACTTCTCAGGCATGTATGTCGTCTACACGGCCGACGGACAGTATATGAAGAAGGTTGCGGTTAAGCGAGAATAAAAGTATAAGCGTAAGTGACAGATCGTTCATCAATGAAATTAAATAAGGTTGTGACAAAGTGAAAACCTGCAGAGAATTTGAATTTAAGGATGTGCCGGCAGGCTATCAGATCTGCTTCAACGCGGAGTGCCCGATGCGGGAAGCCTGCTTGCGGTGGAAGGCCGGACAGAAGGTGACGGCAGAGAAGAAATGGGGCCCGGCCATCTATCCGACGGCCCTCGAGGCCGACGGCACCTGCCAGTACTTCCACAAGATGGAACCCAAGCGGATGGCATGGGGATTCGACCAGTTGTTCTATAATGTCCTGGCCCGCGACGATAAGAGTCTCAGGACAGACCTGAAGAAATACCTCGGCGGCAAGACGCCCTACTACCGCTATAACCGGGGTGACAAACTGCTCACACCCGAGCAGCAGGCCTGGATTATCCGCCGCTTTGAGAGCGCCGGCTATACCAAGGACCTCGAGTTCGACGGCTACGTCACCACCTACGACTTCCATCATAGGTAACCGTTTTTTATCCTGCATATCCTGCACTGCCCCAGTAAAATGGGGCAGTTTGCGTTGGTTATCCTGCACGCCATCCTGCACCCATCCTGCACCTTTTTCGGCCTTTTTTGCCCCTGAAAACCGCCTAAACGAAACTTTAACTAACTTTAACTATAGTTTCAACTTTGGTTACAATGCCTGGAACTGTCGGTTCCAACGGCTGGTACTACTGGTGTCAAACCTTGGCACTGACAGTTCCAGCCGTTAGCACCGATAGTGCAACCTATCGGCACTTTTGCAGGGCCTGAAAACCACAGCAAATATCATGATTATTTATTACCTTTGCAGTCGTAAACCATCAAATTCAAAAATTATGAAGATTACAAAAATTAAGACAAAGAACGGTGAACTCGGTTCACCAGTGACCATCGAACTGGACGCCATTGTTGAACGAATGCGCTCCGAATCTACTCATGAAGCCGTGCGGGAGATCGCCTCTGAGGCCCACTCCCGCCTGCTTGATCCTAAGAACAACCAGTTGCTGGGAGCGCTGGGGGCATCAGACCGACTGCCGAGAATCGTCCTCAGCGCCACCTTCGGCAAGGGTGGCTTCGACGATCTCCGCTCGATGACGGGACTGCTGCTGATGGATGTCAGTTGTCCGAAGGGCATGGAGGAGATTGAGGCCGTCAGGAAACGGGTGTCGGCGGTGCCTTACACGGTACTCGCCTTTGCCGGCAGCAGCCGAAAGACGCTGAAGGTGGTGATGCGTGTGGCCTATGCCGACGGCTACGAGTCGCAGACGTCCGGGGAGTATCTGACCCTGTTGCAGCAGGCCCAGCAGACGGCGGTGCCCATCTACCAGACGCTGGCCCAGTGCGAACTCCGTGTCCAGCAGTTGTCGTGGTGGTCGGGCTGTCGCCTGAGTCACGACCCTTGCCTCTTCTATCGTGCTGACGCCCAGCCACTTCCCGTGGTCCGTGAGACGCTGGGTGTGCTGGCGCCCTATAAGGGAGTCCAGATCGAAGACGACGGTTCGGTGCAGTTACGTCCTCAAGGCGACGAGCGCGAACGGCTGCGGACGGAGTTCTATACCTGTCTCCAGCACGCCATCGAGGCCCATCCGGAGAGTGATGCCGATGAGGCCCTCGTGGTGACGCTCGCCGACTACTGCCGTAAGGCGGGTCTTGGCGAAGAGGCCTGTGTGAAGCGCACTCTGTGGCTCTCGCGGGTCCGTCTGAGTGAGGATGTGGTACGGAAGATCTTTCGTGCGGCCTACGCCAAGCCCTATGAGGGCAAATTGATCTCGCAGATGAACGAGAAGGAACGCGTCGCGCGGACCATCCGTGAGTTTATGACCCGCCGTTATCAGTTGCGCTACAATGAGATCAAGCAGATGGTCGAATTCCGTCTGAACGACCAGACCTACCAGCCTTGGCAGCCGTTGACGGACCGCGACCAGAAACGGATCGCCTTCGAGGAGATGCTGGAGGGCGGTCACGGGTGGTCGATGGATATTGAATTATATGTACATTCTGCGATGGTACCGACCTATAATCCCATCCTCGAATTTCTGGGTGGGGTAGGGAAGTGGGACGGCAGGCACGACTACATCGAGGACTTCGCCCGTCGTCTGAAGACCAACTATGACCGTTGGCCGCATTTCTTCCACCGCTGGTTCCTGGCGATGGTGGCCCAGGCGCTGAACAAGAACCGCGACTATGGTAACTCGGTGGTGCCGCTGCTCATCGGCCCGCAGGCTCTGAAGAAGTCGAGTTTCTGTCGGAACATCCTGCCATACGCCCTCCGGGAGTATTATATGGATGACATAAAACTTGACAATCCGGAGCAGGTGGAGCGCGTGTTGAGTCGTATGTGGCTGGTGAATATCGAGGAGTACAACGCGAAGACGGAACGGGAGCAGGCCAAGATCAAACGCCTGCTGACGGAGAAGGATGTTCAGGTGCGGAAGATGCGCTCCGACCAGTATGTGATGAAGCCCCGCCTCTGTTCGTTCATCGCCACCACCAACGACAATCAGCCCCTGACGGACCCCACGGGCTCCCGCCGTTATCTGTGTGTTGAGGTGACGGGTCAGGCGGATATGTCGGGCACCATCAACTACCGTCAGATGTACGCCCAGGCGCTGGCAGAACTGGAGCGGGGCGACATCTATTGGTTCACCAACGAAGACGAACAGGAGATCACCCAGCACAACCAGCGGCATCAGTTGATGACATCGGTGGATGAAATCCTCTCGAGCCTCTATCTGCCGGCAGAACATCATAGGGAATTTTTTATGACAACGACGGATATCCAGCAGCATCTCCGCAAGCATCTGGTTGCTGCCGATGTGCCCACCATCCGCAAACTGGGGCTCGCCCTGAAGCGCCAGCATTATCCCAGCGGATCTCAGGATGGTGTGCATGGTTACTATCTCAAAGACCGACGCGCAACAAAAACGTCACTCTAAGTGCAGGATGCGGTGCAGGATAAGCGCCGCATCCTGCCGTTTTTAGGCCAGAAGTGCAGGATGGCAGGAAAATTCACAAAAACTACCCGGTATTTTGTCGCTTAAATGGTTCTTTTAACAATCTTTTAACGCAAACATTTGCGCAATTGCGATTATTTTTTTACTTTTGCATCATATTATTAAATATGAACGCGCTCAAAGTGCTAAAATATGAGAAAACTAAAAACGAAAGATATGAAGCAGATCAAGAGTAAAAAGACGATGCTTGGCGGCCTCAGGCTGCTGGCTGTCGCAGTTCTTACTTTAGTCAGTCTGGTGGCGAAGGCCGACGAGAAGACGGTCCAGGTAGACATCAATACCTTCGAAAACGGTACGGTTGTGGAGAAGTCCCAGTCGGACCCGGATGCCGAGAGAAGCGTGACGGTGACGATCACCGCCATCCCTGCCGAAGGCTATCAGATCAGCGCTGCTGACATCACGGTCAAGGCGACCGCCGATCCGGGCAGTGCCGAGACCCGTGCCGGCATCCAGATCGGCGACCTGCTGGAGGTCAGCGGGCCTGCTGAGGCTCAGACCGTGGCTACAGACTATACTTTTGTGGTGCCTAAGGGATTCGGCGCCATCGTGGAGAGCGTCCTCTTCCGTGAGGTCGAGAAGCCGCAGATCCCGATGAGCGGCTCTCTTGGTGAGGCTGGTCAAGAGGATAAAGTGACGTGGGAACTGACGTCAGAGGCCAAGGCTGGCAACGTGCTGACGCTGACCATCGACGGCGAGGGCAATATGCTGTCGCTCGCTGAGGGCGAGACTGCTCCCTGGGAGGCTTCGGCTGCTCAGGTCGCCACTGTCGTCATCGGCAAGGGCATCACCCAGATCGGCGACGGCCTGCTCAACGGGCTGAGTGGTCTGAAGAGCATCGAGATCAGAAACGAGGACGGTCTGGTGGCGCTGGGCGTCAATACGTTGGCTGAGGGTGTCTCTGTCGACGTGCCTGGCTACCTCTATAATGAATACCGTCAGAGCGAGAGTTGGAAGGCACTGACCATCGTCAGCGAGAAGGCTGTCAAGATGGATGTCAGTTTCGGTCCCCAGAACGACTACCGCACCTTCGCCAGCAGCGAGGCCCTGCGCATCCCCTCTGTGCTGAAGGCTTACGTGGTTAGCGGCATCAGCGGCAGTACCGTCGACCTCGAGGAGATCGCTGACGGCATCATCCCGGCCGACGTGCCTGTGCTGCTCTATAGCGAGTCGCTGAAGGATGACGATGTCCGCACCTCCGCTTCGGCTGAGGCCGGCTCTGCCACGCAGTCTATGATGAAGGTGGCGGAGAAGGGTGGCCAGAAGGTGGAACTCGGCAAGGTCTACATCTTATTTAATAACGTGTTCTACCTCAGTCAGGCCGGTGTCATCCCTGAAGGCCGTGCCTATCTGCCCGTTCCGGAGGAGAAGAGCGAGGAACCGAAGGAGAAGGGCGAGGAGACGAAGGAGGTCCAGTCGAAGACCCGTTCGTACCTCACTATCGGCGGTGCCCACACGACGGCCATCGACGCCCCCGTCACTCACCTCTCACCTCTCACCTCTCGCTACTCAGGTGCCTGGTTCAGCCTCGACGGTCGCCGTCTCAGCACCGCTCCCGCCAGCAAGGGCATCTATATCCACAATGGTAAGAAGGTTGTAATCAAGTAAAAACTAAGGAGTCCGTTCATGCCCGACAGAGTGTGAACGGACTGAATCAATAATGATATGATATAAGACATGAAAAAGACACTGATTAGGTTATTCACTGTGGCGCTGCTGCTGATGGTCAGCCTGGGCGCTCGGGCAGAAGTAAAAGTATTGTTCGGAGTAGACGGCACGGAACTGCAGCCTGATAAGGACGGCAAGGTCACCCTCGGCCAGAAAGAACTGACGGGCGGTACTGTCATTATCTCTCAGGAAGACCAGAAAGACGGCACGACCAACGTGACCCTCGCTGTGACCCCCGACAAAGGCTACAGGCTGGCTGAGAACGGTCTCGAGGTCTATACCGTCGCCCCTGCCGACATCAGTCAAACCCGCACCGTGAAAGCCTCCACCAAACTCGATATCAAAAGCGAAGACTTCAAAGACGAAACCTCAAAGCGCACCTATACCGCCACCATCGACTCCAACCTCGCCCTCTGGCTGAAGAGCGCACAGTTTGAAAGTGCATCAAAAGGTGGTGAAGGTACTCGGGAAATTAAGGTTCCTGATGGTATTTATTACATTCAAAACAATGCCCCGAATAAAGGATATCTTTGGCCATCTTTGACTATTAATACCACTACAGGCTACCGCTACCTGACCACTTCTTTGAAAACATCCGTTGAAGAAGTTGATAACAATAATGGTGTCAGCTATCTTGCACACGACAAATCTTTCAGCCATTGGGTAGTAAAAAATGTTAATGGGGAATACATTCAATTGATTAATCCCCGGCTCAACAAATATGTTGTCATACGACAATTCCCGAAAGCCAATAACACCAAACCTAATGCATATGGAGACCGAGATGTGTGGCTTACAGATGAGTCTGCAACTGCAGATATCTCCTATACCTATTTTGTGTTGAACAACGACGCGAGTCCTTATAAGATATCGCCCTGTCCAGGATTGAATAATGTTTCTTCGACATCGGGGTATACTTTAAATAGTGCGGCTGGTAATGACAGGAAATGGCTGACTTGGTCAAAAACAAGTGGAACAGATGGTATTCCACAAACTGGAGAAGGGCGCGATGGCTTAATTCAGTGCTATTCTAGTGGCGACCCAGAATGGTCATTTACATCCGACTTACTTGATACCCCCACTGTCAGCGATGTTGATTTGGCTACAAGCAAGGTTACTGTATCGGATAACAATGGTTTGCCGAGCGGTTATAATGTGCGATACACGTTTAGTAACGATGGTACTTCCCCAGAGAATCCAACTGCATCAAGTAGTATCATGCCCACAGATGGCCTGCCTATTACTGAAGAAGGGATTCTAAAGGTGGTTATTGAACGTTATGGTGTGGTTTTGACAGGAGTGAAATCATCATATGTGGAACCCACTAATAAATGTGCAAAACCGGTTATTGCAAAAGGTGATCATGTATTCACAATTACATGTAGTCATCCCACAAGTGGTGTTACCATTTATTACACCACAGATGATGGAATCACAGAAGAACAACTGGCATCATCCCCGGCAACATATGGTACCGCATACCCAACAACTGGCGTTTCATTCACTGACTATGACTTTACAGTAAAGGCTGTTGCTGTGGCAGAAGGATTTATTACTTCAAGGGTGGCTACGCAGTATATAGGCGAAGACTTGACTGGTGAAGGAACTGCCGAAAGTCCCTATTTGATAAGATCCGACAACGAGTTTAGCACATTCGTAGGAAGTGCCAATTCGCCCGAAGGAGCACCATACCACTACAAACTCATGGCTAATATAAGTGGAGGTAGCGAAATAACGACACCATTCACAGGAACTTTCGAAGCAGGAACTGATGAAGATGGTAATTTCTATAAGATTAGTGGTCTTTCACATGCACTCTTCAATAGTATTGATGGAGGTACGGTAAAGAATGTGATGCTCGATAATGTCAGCATCAATGTAGGCACCAATGCTGGAGCCATTTGTAATGAGGCAATTGGGGACAGCCGCATCTTTAATTGCGGAGTGTTGGCAACAAACAGTGTATTTGAAGCAGATAAGAACGGGTACACTGTAATCACATCTTGCAGCAGCACCATTGGAGGCAACGGCTATGTCGGTGGTATTGTCGGTCTGCTTGACGGTAGTTCACGTGTTGTCAATTGCTTTAGTTATGCTGAAATAGTGAGTGGCACCGAGGTAGGCGGTATTGTAGGACATAACAACGTGGCTACCACATCTGCTGATAATAATCAAAAGACAATGGTGATGAACTGCATGTTTTACGGAGATATCACTGGTGGTCATTCTAAAGCCCCCATCTACAATGGCTTGATTATAACCAACGACGGTGATGCCGATGGCGTAAATAACTTTAATTATTTCTGGGCAGGAGCCTCTTATGTCCAAAAAAACGATATTGATGTCTATAATTGTGCGCTCTCTGCTGAAACTCGCTTTCTGCAACGCTTTGAGTTTTTCCGACACTTGCTGAACAGCAACCGTGAACTGGCTGCATGGTGGGCTACAGATAATCGCGGCAATAAAGGCGAAATGGCAAAATGGGTGATGGAACCGTCCCAAATAGGGAGTACTACTCCATACCCTATCCTTAAGGTTCCTGGTCGTTACAGGTCAGTGGTTTATATTGATGACTTGCAAATAGATGAAACAGCCCATACAGGAAGTTCAAATAGTACTGGTACCAAATTAAGTACACTTTCTGTGACTGTACAGAAGGGGAGTGGTAATGATAATGCCTCAATTATTAACTCATCGCTAAGCCTTGACATCCTTGACAAGGATCCTGAACACTTCAATTTCAACTACTACAAGGTACAATTACCTTACTATAACGATGTGGGTACTGGCAATTATACAGATAATAAAGTAGTTACAGGTTGGAAGATAGTAGGCATGAGTAAGTCTGCAGGCAGCTTTACTACTGGCTCTGACGCAACGGCGGAAGCAGATGCTTATGGTGATATTACTCTTACTACTCCTTACAACTTTGCAGACCGTAACTGTACCGCCAAAGACATTTATAGTGACACCAACAAACGCGTTTTCAGTCAAGGTGCTTATTTTGATGTCCCAGAAGGTGTAACATCCATTACAATTCAGCCATATTGGGGCAAGTGTGTATATGTGTCAGACGAATATCCTGATGTGGTTTATAAAAATGGTACTGGCTCTAATGCCAATGATGCAATGTACGCTGCTTCCAAAGTCACCACTACCGTTGGTGGTGGACAGCGTTATGCGAATGGTAATTCGTATGTTATCAACGGAAGTAGCCAGATAGTCTATACGGAAATGGGCAAAGCTGTGACAGCATTGGATCCGTCTGGCACTGTTTATGACAATGCCATTGTGCTGGTGGGTAATGTACATGGCTTAGATCTTTCTAATAAGACAAAAAGTAAGCCATACACTATCATGTCCATTGACCTGGACAAAGATAACGAACCTGACTATTCATATATTCTGCGCTTCAACGGACGTACTCGTTTGCATCCTGTCAGGGTTGATTTCCTAAATGTCATCGGTCTTGGCATGGCGCAGAAGTCTAATGGTGGTGAAGGTACTTACAACTTTGGTATCATGCAACCTTATGGTTGGTTTGAATGTACGAATACAGGTCTTTTCCGTGTCACACAGTTTGAGTATGATTCTGGTGGAGAAAATTCATTAGAGGGAGGAATCGGTAATGATTTAAGAGAGGAAAGCCCTGTAATCTTGCAAGGAGGAGTGATTGAGCAGTGGGTGACAGTCGGAGGAAAGGAACAGAAATTTAAGGCTGCTAATTCTGTCACTTACTACCATGTTGGGAGCAATGTGTGGTTTAAAGAGTTTCATATTGGAGTCCATCAGGACAAGACACAAAATGAGTTTGTCAGCCCCCATCCTCCCATTTCGGTTACTGGCGGTGATTATGATATTCTCTATTTGACGGGTTACTATAATAGTCCCAATGCCAATTTTGATGATAATGCCGAGTGTTACATCAATGGCGGTCGCTTCGGCAAGGTGGCAGGAACGGGTATGCAGGGAATAGGTGTAGCTGGTAGAACACCCAGTACTGATGATACGGGCAATATAATTTGGCAGATAGACAATGCTGACATTGATGAATTCTACGCTGGTGGTATCAATGCTGCCCATATCGCAGAGGGCAACATTTACACAGTCATCTCAAACAGTCGTGTTGACCAGTTCTGTGGCGGTCCTAAGTTTGGTGATATGAATAGTGGTAAAATAGTGGTCACCAATGCCACCAACTGCACATTCCGCACTTTCTTTGGCGCAGGTTATGGTGGTAATTCTTATAACCGCAGGTATCCTGATAATAAGGATCAGGTAATTAATGTAGATTGGGATTCTTGGGTTTCTTCTGAACATCAGAAAAGATACAATCCTACTTATAAAGGTGTAGAGGCTCGAATTGACTATCAGTTTATCCCAAGGTCAGACAATAAAACCAATGTGGCCCGTCTGTTTGTTGATCATGTCAGTTTCTCGCTGGCTACCACACGTAATGTCACATCAAAACTCACCAATTGCACCATTACAACTAGAGAACTTGGGCGCCTCGACCTCTCTTCTTCCTATCAATGTATTGGTAACTTCTATGGCGGCGGTAGTCTCGGTAGGGTGGTTGGCCCAGTCAAGTCAACGCTCACTAACTGCACCGTTGAAGGCAATGTGTTCGGCGCGGGTTACTCGGCGACTAAGCCTAAAGTTAAAGTGATGACCAACAGTTTCCAAAAGGAACCAGAATATGACTCGAATCTTGGAGCCTATTTGGAGGCAAAACTTCCTGCCACTGAGGCCGAATATGAATGGAAACCTCTTCCTGCTGGTTCGACTACTTATGTTGATAATGCAAATCACATCCTCTATGCTAAGGCAGAGGACTTGGAAGAGTCGAACCTCGGTTCTGTTAATGGTGACGTTACCCTTATTTTAACTTCCAAGGGTACGAATGGAAAAACCACAATAGGTATTGGAAATGACAATACCTCTGGCAATGTGTATGGTGGTGGTGATGCAAGTTATGTCACTGGTGCTTCTCACAAAATCACTGTCAAACTGCAGGGCAACACTCAAGTTAATGGTAATGTCTTTGGTGGCGGTAACGAAGGCCTTGTAGAAGGGAGCACTGAGGTGAACATTTTGGAATGATGTAAGACATAAAACATTCTTGCGTCCCGATGGTAGCAAGCGTCCTTCGGCCAAGCGGAAGATTGAACATTGAAGACATTAAACATTAAAGATTGAACATTGAAGATTGAAAATGAATTCCGGACTCTGCTTGCCTGAGCACTGATAAGGAGCGGCAGAAGATAGAATAAAGAATAAAAAGATTAATGGCAAAAAAAGACGAGATAACAGTCAAGGATGTTAGTATCAGGACGATGAAGGTCAATGGTGCTGACTATATCTATGGTGGTACTTATGCCATAACAGATATCGCCTTCAAATTTGCCAACAGGGTTCCGCTCAACCAGATCGCTATCCAGCAGATGCGGGTGCTGAACGGCAATGAGGGCAGAAACCTGCTGAAATAGATGGAATAAGAATAAGAACAAGATATGAAACAAGATATGAACGATACCTTCAGAATAGCCTTTCGGGCAATGTTCGTGGCGGCGATGACGCTGCTGACGGGTAGTACGGCAACGGCACAGGATTCTGGAGAAGGCAGTGGCGGCACGACCACTCCTACCACTCCTACCACTACGGGAGTCGTCGTCCACGGTAATGTCTTTGGTGGCGGAAACCTGGCTGATGTAGGCGGAAGTGTGACCGTCAATATGATAGCCGGTACTGTGGACAAAGATGTCTATGGCGGCGGTGCATTGGCCAATACGAACAACTATGATCCTAATGATTATGAAGAAGTTAGCGTGACCCCTAATGTGACCGTGGTAACGGGATATTATACCAAGTCTGGTGATAGTTACACTGAGATTACTACTGCAAATCAGAAAGCTGCTGCAAATACGACGTATTATAAAAAAGGTAAATGGGTAACCACTCTGACCAGCAATACGACGACTGTCAACCTGCTTGGTGGAGTGATAAATGGTGATGCTTATGGTGGCGGATTGGGACGAATAGGTGTAACTGCAGTTACAGGTGAAAAATATACCCAAGAAGAAATTGATGCAGCACAAGAAGGCGACCCAGCTTATGGTAAGACAACAAACGATTGGAAAGTAGCACCAGTTACAGGTGTTGAAGCAAAGGAGGCTACGGTCTATGGTGATATTAATCTTTATTTGGGTGGTGATAAAGATGGGGTAGCAGAGTCTGCAACGGCGTTTACTATCAGCAATTATGACGGAACCCATTCGGGTGTGGTGAAGAGTGGCCGCATATTCGGCTGTAACAACCTGAACGGTTCACCTCAGGGCAATGTGACGGTGACGGTCTGGAAGACGGTTAAAGGTAACATTGGCAGAAGTGAAACTGCTGATAAGAACAACACTGATGCAACTTATGAGGTGGCTGCTGTCTATGGTGGCGGTAACCTGGCTAACTATACAACAACGGGCAAGAAGACGCATGTGATCATCAACGGTTGTGATGCTACAAGTATTAATTATGTGTATGGCGGTGGTAATGCTGCTGCTGTGCCTCAGGCAAGTGTGGATGTCAATGCCGCTTACGAGATAGGATATGTGTTCGGCGGTGGTAACGGTAAAGACGACTATACGCTGGACGGCAATACATGGATAACTAATCCTGGTGCTAATGTCAATGGAAATGCCAACACTATGTTGTTTGGTGGTACGATTCATGAGGCTTTTGGCGGTAGTAATGAAAAGGGTAGAATTACTGGCTCTGTATCTATTAACTCACAGAAGGGCGATTCAGAATCTGCTAACTACTGCGCTTTAAAACTTGGTAAACTATATGGTGCCGGTAAGAATGCTGATATTGACGGTGACTTGATTGTGGTAATGGGTTGTATGCCAGGTGATGAGGATCCTACCACTGAGGTTTATGGCGGTGCTGAAAATGCTAACGTGAAGGGTGACGTGGAACTGACCATCACCAGCGGTAGTTTCCGTAAGGTGTTTGGCGGCAACAACCAGAGCGGTGCCATTTTCGGTCATATCAAACTGAATATCGAGGAATCGGGTTGTACGCCTATTAAGATAGATGAACTCTATCTCGGTGGCTATAATGCTCCTTACTCAGTATATGGCTATAAAAATACAGGAACAGCCGATGCCCCTGTCTACGTGGCAAGGACTAATAAAGAGGACGGTACAGCAGTATCCTTCGACTTTAATGAACACACAAAGCCAAATGAAACTACAGGTCAATATGCTGATCCAGAGTTGAATATCATCTCTGCTACACGTATTGGTAAGGTGTTCGGCGGCGGATTAGGCTCGGGTGCCATCATTTATGGTAATCCGATAGTGAACATCAATCAGACTTATCCATTAAAGTTTGCAAGTTATGATAGCGGAACTGGAACGACCACTTATGCTGTTAAAGGAGAAACTCTTGGTCAGATTGGCGGTGGATATACGGATGGGAGTAGTCAAGTAGAGGGTGGTGTCTTTGGCGGTGGTAATGAGGCTGCTGTCCATGGTAACACGACTATTAATATAGGTAATAAAACTAACGTAGATTGGACTGTATTAGTTTTAGATGCAGATCAGAACCCCGTATTAGATACAAATGGTAAACCTCTAACGCAAACCATAACCGAAACGACATTCAAAACAGTTCATGGCGCTAATATCACCGGTAACGTCTACGGTGGCGGTAATTTGGCTGATGTCACAGGAAATACGCAGGTGAATGTCTGTACGGTAGAATCTGGTGACTCTTATGCAGCAGTGACCGAAGGAGATAAAAAAGTTATAATTGCTCGCAATGTCTATGGCGGCGGCAAGGGTAAGGCAGAAGAAAGTGGCGACCGCGCATTCTATTGCGAGGAAGCAATGGTCGGCCTAAATGATACGAATAGCGAAACAAACAATAATGCCCCCGCTTATGCTAATTATGGAACGCATGTCCGTATTGGTAATGGTACGGTGAACGGTTCTGTCTATGGCGGTGGTGAGATCGGTCGAGTGGAATTCCACACAGAGGTCATAATCGGATTCGGAGTAGGAACAGGAGCAACCACAAAATCGCCTGTTATTCAAGGTAACGTATTCGGTGCTGGTAAGGGTACCAATACGCATGGCTACTCTGGTCTGGTTCGTGGCGATAGTAAAGTGACCGTTCAGGGTGATGCCAAGGTGGGTCACAGCGTCTATGGCGGCGGCGAGATGGCTTCGATAGGTAAATATGAACTCGATGCCAATGGACTGCCGAAGACTCCAAAGTTCGGCGGAAAGTGTACTGTCACTATCCAAGGCTATGCAGAAATCGGACCTGACAATATGCAGATGACCAAGGAGGGCGGTCCAGATGACACTGGTCACGTCTTTGGTGCGGGTAAGGGTACCCTGCCTTACGAAAATGTTACTGGTACGCCTTGGAGTATGGAACTTACTGGTAAGGTAAATTATGATGAGGGTAAGGAATCTGATTACTATAAGTTTATTCAGTCTTTAGGCTTGGCCTCCAACTCTGATGTGACGATTGGCGGGAATGCCTTTGTCAAGGGTTCTGTCTATGGCGGCAGTGAGAATGGCTATTTGCAGGCTAATACCCATGTTACCATCGCAGGAGGACAGGTTGGTGTAGGATATGACAAGGAGCAGAATAAGTCTCTGCCGAAATATGCAGAAACAGCCTTCATTGACCCATCCAACTCCGAAACACCCGTGACTGAAAGCAATGCCCTTGCCACATGTGCCACATGGACGTATGATAAGGTAACCACAGGTAAGCCGTATGACAAGTATGCGGCACATCTGAATTCTACTGATAATGAATATTATTATGATGCTGAATTTACAAAGTCTTCTAAGGGTGGTGCACCAGTAGCCACAGACGGCCATACATATTATGGTAACGTGTTTGGCGGTGGCCGTGGTGTGGTTCCGTTTGCTGCTGGAAAATGGCATCGTGCAGCAGGTTCTGTAGCTGGTAATACCCAGGTGGATATCACAGCCGGACACATCCTGTCCAGTGTTTACGGTGGAAATGAGAATACCGATGTGGGCTCGTATGCGTTGGGTACCGATGGCGAGCCTACAACAACACTTTCATCTGGAGGCACTTGTACCATCAACATCACTGGTGGTACCGTCGGTGTACCACGTACTAAGGAGCAGATTGAAGATAATCCTGTCATTGGCAACGTTTTCGGTGCCGGTAAGGGTGACAAGCGTGTGCTCTTCAATACATGGACCAATGTGGGCGCCACCTCTGTTAATATATCGGGCGATGCTATCATTTATGGTTCTGTGTTCGGTGGCGGTGAGGATGGTCATGTCATTAACAATGCTGTGACGAATATCGGCGGTACTGTTACCACTGGTGTTGTAGGTAATACTACAGAGCACGTTTACACGAAAGTTGTTATTGGCAGCACGGGAATCTCGGGCGCTGACGGCAATGTGTTTGGCGGAGGTCGAGGCTCTGTGACGGCACTGACGGCCGGTGTTGTTGGCGGCAATGCCAATCTCACCATCAATAAAGGTATTATCATGGGTAATGTCTATGGCGGTGGTCGTCTGGCTTCTGTGGGTACAAACTTCACTAACCCAACGCTTGAAAATGGTGATCCTGATCCTCGCTATGGCGAATTGCAGACACCTGATGCTGATCATGGTAACATTATCGTCACAGTCAATGACGGTACTATCGGCTCGTCAACTTCTACAGGTGTTAATGGTAACATATTCGGTGGAAGTAAGGGAACGGAGACGAATTGGAAGTTAGGTATTGCCAGATCTACGACCGTCAATATGACAGGTGGGACGGCATACGCCAGTGTCTATGGCGGTGGTGAACTGGCACAAGTGGTTGGCGGTCATACCACCACTAACGGACAAGTATTAGGCACCGAGGTAAACATCAGTGGTGGTACTATAGGAACCCCAGGCAAGGGTAGAGCAACATGGGGCAATGTATATGCTGGTGGTAAGGGTAATACCACCCACGTAGAGGCTGGTCTTGTCAAGACTAACACCAAGGCTAATATCAGTCAGGCTGAAGGCAAGACGACTACTATATACCATAATATATATGGTGGTGGTGCCTATGGCTCAGTGGGAACATTCGACCTCTCCACTGCAGAGAATTTGTCAACCTATCATGTTCCTTACGCTGGTATGCCCGTCAACTGGGCTACAGGTACAGGTACTGCCAACGTGACTATTACTGGCGGTACCATCGGTACTAATGGCAAGGAGAACGGAATGGTGTTTGGCTCATCACGTGGTGATATTGCTGCTCCAGGAGAAATCCACGATAAACTGGCATGGGTCAACAACGTTAGTGTCACTGTCGGCACTGATGATTCTGAGACAGGTCCTCAGATTAAGGGCTCTGTCTATGGGAGTGGTGAGAACGGACATACCTATAATAATACAGAGGTAACTGTTTATAGCGGAACCATTGGTATTGCTAAAAGTTCTGACTCTGGCTATTCGGTTACATCTGGTGGCATAACTTACTCAGGTGCTGAATATCCCTACCGTGGCAATGTCTATGGTGGCGGTTGCGGTACTGATAAGTATTATTCTGGCTCAGTCCCAGAAGGTCATACGGCCAACGATGGTGAAGGAAATACATATAATTCCCTTGCTGGTATCGTATACGGCACCACTAAGGTGACTATCGATGGCGGTCATGTGGTTCGCAACGTCTATGGTGCCGGTGCTATGGGATCTGTAGGTAAGTTTGAGAAGAATGCTTCGAATAATGCCATCACCTTTGCAAGCGGCGGTAAGACGACCATTGCAATCAGTGGTGGTACGATTGGTGTCGACGGTACTAAAGGAGATGGTAACGTCTTCGGTGCAGCCCGTGGTGATAAGGCTGTCACAGATAAAGACTTGTCTTTGGTTAAGGAAACGGGTGTCACCATCAGTGGTAATATCTCTACCACGCAGATTAAAGGTAATGTTTATGGTGGCGGTGAGGTCGGTAACGTACATACTAACACAGCAGTGAATGTCCAAGGTGGTGCTATTGCCAAGAATGTCTTTGGTGGCGGTAAGGGTGTGGAAGACCTCTTCACCTGTGAGCAAGCCATGGTGGGCGTAGATGGTGAAGGCGCATGCCAAGATCCCGATGCCGCAGTAAATAAAAATAAAGGAACGGTAGTCACTATTAGTAACGGCACGGTGGGTACTCTCAATGGAGAAACGCTCGTAGAGGGTACTGGTAACGTCTATGGTGGCGGTGAGATTGGCCGAGTGGAATGGAATACGCAGGTGACGATAGGTTCTGCGACAGGAACAAGTAATCCTCTAATCTATGGTAGCGTATTCGGTGCCGGCAAGGGTTTGGATACACATGGCTATTCGGCTCTGGTGCGTGGTAACAGTACCGTTATTGTTCAAGGCGGCAAGGTGTTACAAAACGTCTATGGAGGCGGTGAGAAGTCGACAGTGGGCAGATATTGGGTTAAAAATATTCCTACTACTGTTTGTGATGGTGAAACAGAGCCTCAAGCGCCTGATGTGCCCGAGGGAATGCCGTACCAACAACGGAGTGGCGGAATATGTAAAGTCACCATCCAGGGCAGTGCACAAATCGGTCCCGATGCAGGTGCTTCCGCCAATGCAGGACATGTCTTCGGTGCCGGAAAAGGAGTTAATCCTAGTTTTACTCTAGGAACGACAGAAAGGATGGTTAAAAATGATGATGGTGGCAGTTTGGTACCTTTTACTGATGATACTACTCTAGGAAAGACAGCAGAGGAACTGTATTTAGTGTTCCTGCAGACTCTGGCCTTGGTCACCAATTCTAATGTGACCATCGACGGGTCGGCTACCGTCAAGGGCTCCGTCTATGGGGGTAGCGAGAGTGGCTTTGTGCAGCACGATACTAAAGTCGAGATAAAGGGTGGAACGGTGAATGGTGATGCCTTTGGCGGTGGACTTGGTCTCGCTTCTTTTGCAGAGGCCGGAAAAGTGAAAGGAAACACCGACCTCGCTGTCAGTGGTGGAGCTGTTCAGGGTAACGTCTATGGTGGCGGAAGTTTGGGCGATGTGGGTGTCATTGACAAGACTGAGAAAAAAGATGGTAAACTAACTTATAATTATTTCTGGAAGCAAAGTGATGGTGTCACTGCCAATGTCCATAACAATAACACCATCGATGGCACTAATAATAACACAGGTATTTGTAAAGTAACTGTCTCTGGTGGTACGATCGGTATTGACAATCCTTCTGATAAGACCAAACATGGCAATGTGTTTGGAGCGGGTCGGGGTAGTTTCGAAACATGGTGGTGTGAGAAAGCCATCGTATATGCAACGGATGTCATCGTCAGTGCCGGAACGGTGAAAGGCAACGTCTATGGCGGCGGCGAGGTGGGCCGCGTGGAAGATGATGCGAAAATGACAATTGGAAATCCGACTGTAACAGATGCTCTCGTAATCACCGGTGATGTGTTTGGTGCTGGCGCTGGCTTGGCCACACATGGCTACTCGGCTCTGGTACGTGGCAATAGTGATGTTATCGTTCAGGGCAAAGCCCAGGTCGGAGGCAGTGTCTATGGAGGTGGTGAAACGGCTTCGGTAGGTAAATTTGATGTAGTTGGTGGATTACCGACAAAACCGAAAAACGGTGGAACTTGTACCGTCAAGATCCTTGGAGAAGCCAAGATCGGATCAGATGGTACTGGACACAACATCTTTGGTGCCTGCAAGGGTGTTACACCTGTGTATAATTCTTCTAATTATAAGAGTGTTTATAGTATGCAGCTCTATGAAAACCGTCCAAGTGATAGCGCTGGTGATACTTGGGATTATTATACGACTTATGATGAAGGATATACTGGACAAAAATTTATTAAGAGATATTATAAAACAGAACAAGATTATCTTGATTTCCTGAAGACCCTGGCATTAACCAGCAATACCCATGTGACCGTCGGCGGAAGTTCCTCTGTCTATGGCTCTGTCTATGGCGGCGGTGAGAGGGGCGTTACCTTAGGTGGTGTGGATGTCAATGTAACAGGCGGAACCGTGAACGAAGATGTCTATGGCGGAGGCGCTTTGGCAGACACGAATACTGCCATGTGGGATGCTGATCAAAATGAACTGAAAGGTTACGTCGAACTTCCCAACCTCATTCCTGGGTCTCCTGCAACAGGATATTATACGACAGCGTCGGAGAATGCATTAATCACAGACAAAAATGCTACAGTACAATCAGGTACAACTTATTATGCCAATTACAAAACTACCGTCAACCTGACGGGCGGTACCATTAGGGGTAATGCCTACGGTGGTGGACTGGGTCAGAAAGCTGTAGATGGTAAACCTGATATTGCGGCCATGGTGTATGGCGATGTGTTAGTAGAGTTGAATAATAATAACTCAGGTGGACCTGCTAATGGCAGCCAGCCAGGATGTTCTGTCTACCGTGTCTTTGGCTGTAACAATCTGAATGGTACGCCGAAGGGTAAGGTTAAGGTACATGTGTTTGCTACGCAGAGCGCTACAACAAGTAATATTTCTACGAAGACAAGAAATAGGGATAATCCAGGGTCCAGTCCATACGACGTGGATGCTGTGTATGGTGGTGGTAACTTATCTCCGTACATACCGGTAGATGCAGCCTCAACTGATGAGACTGTTCTGAATGCAGCCCGCTCACAAGTGATCATCGACGGCTGTGATCTGACCAGTATCAGGCAGGTGTATGGTGGTGGTAATGCCGCTTCTGTCCCGGCCACATTCGTAGAAATTAATGGTACATATGAGATTGATGAGGTGTTCGGCGGCGGTAACGGCAAAGATAACTACTCGTTGAAGGAAGGTGGTTCTGATGTCTGGTATCAGAATCCTGGCGCAAATGTGGGTTATTTCAACTACACCATTCTTAATCCTTCAGGAACGTCGCCAGGAACAGTTGCCAGTCCATATTATCTGGCTGTGGATGATACGGCTTTTGATACGAAAGAAGAACGTTTGGCTGACAATTCTGCAGCAGCAGCCTTACGATATGGTTCAGGTATCGCCAGACTGGAGGTTTATGGCGGAACGATTCATACCTCATACGGCGGCAGTAATTTGAGAGGAAATGTCAGGACACTGCTATCGTCTGTCTATTCTGCCAATGGTGGGTGCACCATGTCTGTGGGTACGTCATACGGTGGAGGAAATCTTGCCGAAAGCGACGGTAGGGTTGACATGGTGGCAGATTGTGCTCATGGTATCAAGGAAATGTTCGGTGGCTCAAAGAACGCGGATGTGGATAACGATATCAACTTGACGATTACCAATGGCTCGACATTGGAACGTGTGTTTGGTGGTAACAATACCAGTGGTGCCATCAATGGTTCCATCACCGTCACCATCGAGGAAGGCGGATGTGAGCCGATTCGTATTGACAACTTGTATATCGGCGGTTACCTGGCACCTTACTCGGTCTATGGCTATAAGAAAAATGCAGATGGATCATACGCCTATATAGATAAGACCGATGAGAATGGAAACCCAATCCAAGAACGCATACCGCTCATGAAAGGTGAGGAAGGTGCTTTGGAAAAACCTCGTCAGGATCCCTGTCTCTATGTCGTATCTGCTTCTTATATCGGTAATATCTTCGGTGGCGGCTATCAGGCTAAACTCGTAGGTAACCCACATGTCAATGTCAACATGAAAGAGGGTAAGGTGTTAGTGACGAGAACAGGAACAGAGGGCTCATACGTCTACAAGGATGCTATGGATAATGCTTATACTGATGTGACTTCGGAAACAACTGGAGAAGGAACTAGTGCAGTGACAAAGTATTATGCGGTTCTTCCTCTTGGCGAGATTGGCAACATCTATGGTGGTGGCAACATGGCCGATATTATCGGTGACACGTATGTGGAAATCGGTACAGGTACATGTGTTAAGTTTGTGAAGGATAATGAAGGAAATGTGACGGAGGTGGAAGAAACCTTAGACCGCAACGGTGCCAAGATTACCGGTAATGTGTTTGGCGGTGGTAAGGGTAAGGCTGATACATTCTTATGTGAGAAGGCCATGATTGGAAAAGATGGTGATGGCGTAAATAATCCTGATGGCGGAACGCATGTCACCATCGGTAACGGAACGGTAGATTGTAATGTCTATGGCGGCGGCGAGATAGGCCGTGTAGAAAAGAATACTGTGGTGACAATCGGTCTCGCGGATGCCGGCTCGGATAAGAGCAAACCCGTTATCAAGGGTAGTGTATTCGGCGGCGGCAAGGGCGAAGAAGAGCATGGCTATGCTGCTCTGGTGCGTGGTAATCCGACTGTCATCATTCAGGCTGATGCCAAGGTGGAACATAACGTCTATGGAGGAGGCGAAATCGCCTCGGTAGCCAGGTACAATGTTCCTAGGACAGAGGCTGAGGTAGAAGACGCTCGTTTTCAAGGATATGATGCACATTTAGGAATGCCATACGCATTGGCCAATACTACGAGCGGTAACTGTAAGGTCACGGTAAAAGACAATGCGATCATCGGTCCTGACAAACCCATGAAGATGTATCATCCTGAGATCACTGATGGATCGGATGTGCCAGACGATGCAGGTCATGTTTTTGGTGCCGGTAAGGGTGTCTTGCCTAAAAATTATACTTATGTCGATAAGGAGCATAAGCCCAAACGCATGGTGCTGCGTGATGAGACAATCCATACGGATGCCAAAAAGGGTACCGATTGGGATTATGTTGATCCGAATGACATTAATAACAAAAATGTCTGGGAATATTTCGCTGACAGGGATGCATACATTATCTTTATTCAAACTCTGGCTTTGTCCAGTTACGCAAATGTGATCATCGGTGATGACACTAGCAAGCCCTTCGTAAAGGGTTCTGTCTATGGCGGTAGCGAGAATGGTCTTGTGCAGTTCGATACCAAAGTGTATATCAAGAGCGGACAGATTGGTTGTGGTAAGAATGCAACAGCGCCTTACGGAGACGACGTTTGGGCAGATGGTTACGTACCGACAGATGATTTGGAGTGCGCCAGTTGGGACTATGGAACAGAAGAAGGTGACGGTACA
>JAEEGL011871373.1_pt1 | contig 30378 bp, 28 predicted proteins | sample 9134231 | NCBI WGS metagenome assembly JAEEGL01 (sample SAMN16246548, study PRJNA631951) | gut metagenome | biome: gut microbiome; feature: rumen; material: fiber-attached | host: Bos | place: Iran: Karaj | collected 2018-10 | reverse complement strand
AGATTTAGGATTAGATACATATACGCTTGCAAGAAGCGTTCCTCATACAGGAACAACAGATACTTTAGCAGAAGCACCAATATTAGATTTTGCTGGATTTACATTTGATCAAAACAATGCATTAAATGTATTATCAGGAAAAATTAAAGGTGATGGCTCATTAGTATTAAAAGTATATTATAAGAGAAATATTTATAATGTTTCTTACCAATATACAGGAACTATACCAGAAGGTGCAAATGAACAATTACCAGCAGGTGGCGATTACGAATATGGAGCAACTGTAGCAATTGCAGGAGCACCAGATGTAGCGGGATATGAATTTATTGGATGGACTCCAAGACAACATGATTTTGATATAACAAATAATGAATTTAATATGCCAGCAAGAAATGTAATTCTATATGGATCATTTAAAGCTGATACTGATACTCATTATACAACTGAGTATTACTTAAAAGATTTAGGTACTAATGATTATACATTAAAAGATACAATAACTGGATATGCTGAAACAGATTCACATGTAGATGCCGTTATCAAAGGATATGATGGTTACACATTTGATGAAAACAATACATTAAATGTATTAGAAGGAACTGTTCATGGTGATGGCTCATTAGTATTAAAGGTATATTATACTAGAAATATATTAAATGTTTCTTATGAATATACAGGAAATGTACCAGCTGGAGCAAACGAACAATTACCAGCAGGTGGCGATTATGAATTTGGAGCAACTGTAACAGTAGCAAATGATCCAGAAGTAGCAGGATATACATTTGTAGGTTGGGATTTAAGACAACATGATATAGATATTAGTAACAATGAATTTGTAATGCCAAATAGAAATGTAGTTTTATATGGTAGATTTGTTGCTAAAACTGATACAGCTTATAAAACTGAGTATTACTTAAAAGATTTAGGTACTAATACTTATACATTAAAAGAAAGTGTTCCATCTCAAGGTGTAACTGATGCCCATGTTACTGCTGTTATCAAAGGATATGATGGTTATACATTTGATGAAAATAATGAATTAAATGTATTAGAGGGTAATATTAAAGGCGATGGATCATTAGTATTAAAAGTACATTATACTAGAAATATATTAAATGTTTCTTATGAATATACAGGAAATGTACCAGCTGGTGCAAATGAACAATTACCAGCAGGTGGCGATTATGAATTTGGAGCAACTGTAACAGTAGCAAATGATCCAGAAGTAGCAGGATACACATTTGTAGGTTGGGATTTAAGACAACATGATATAGACATTAGTAACAATGAATTTGTAATGCCAAATAGAAATGTAGTTTTATATGGTAGATTTACTGCTAATACTAACACAGCTTATGCTGTTGAATACTATTTAGAAAATTTAGATGGAAGTTATACTTTAGGAAGAAGTGTACCACATACAGGTACAACAGATGCTAGGGTAGAAGCTCCAATTCTATCATTCACTGGTTATACATTTGATGAAGATAATGAATTAAATGTATTATCAGGAAATATCAAAGGTGATGGATCATTATTATTGAAAGTATACTATACTAGAAATAGTTATACACTAACTTATGCTTTTGAAGAACCTTTTGATAAAGCAACAGTACCTGCAGGAGGAACATTCGTATATGGTTCAACTGTAAGTATTGAAAACGATATAAATGTAGCAGGTTATATATTTGATGGATGGCATACATTAGAGGGTGCACCAGTTACAGTAGGTAATAGTGATGCATCATTCATAATGCCAGCAAATAACGTAACATTATATGCTAAATTTATAGCATTTGATGATGTAACTTATAAAGTTTATTATCATTTACAAAATACTGATGGTACTACTTATGCTGAACCAAGTTTAGATAATGGTACTATAGTAGTAAAAGAAGATGGCGTAACAGATACAAGGGTTTATGCTGAAGTTAAAACATTTACTGGATTTACATTCGATGAAGAAAATCCATTAAATGAATTATCTGGAATAGTAAGTGTTGATGATAATGGTGAAGGAACATTAATTCTACATGTATACTATAATCGTAATAAATATAAAGTATATTATAGTTATTATGAGACAGTACCTTCTAATGCAAGTGCTCTCCCACAAGCAGTAGAATACTATGTAGGTAGTGAAGTAACTATTGAAAATAAAGCAACTGCTCAAGGATATGATTTCATTGGATGGGATACACTTGAAGGTTCAGATTTAGTAATCAACAATAATACATTTACTATGTTAAATAGAGATATCTATTTAAGAGGTAAATTTGTAGCTAGAACAGATACTAAATATGTTGTAGAACATTATTTTGAAGATTTGAATGGTAATTATTCTTTAGCTGAAAGTGAAGATAAAGAAGGTACTACTGGTGCAACAGTTAATGCAACACCATTAACTCCAATTGGACTTACATATGATGAAAATAATCCAAATAATATTAAATCAGGAGTAGTAGCACCAGATGGTTCATTAGTGTTAAAACTATACTATAAATTAAATGAATATACATTAAGCTATAGTTATGAAGGAAATATTATTCCTGATGGTGCTAATGCAAAATTACCTAGTGGTGGAACTTATAAATATGGTCAAACTATAAATATTGCTGATAAAGTTAATATTCCAGGTTATACATTTGTAGGATGGCATAATGAACTTGTAACTGATACAGATACAACATTTGATATGCCAGCAGGTAATATGACATTATATGGATCATTTACAAGAAATACTGATACTATTTACAAAGTAGAGTATTACTACGAAGAAAATGGCTCTTATAACTCTCCATTTAAGAGTGTTGAAAGAACTGGTGAAACAGATTCTAACGTAAGTATTACTGATAGTGATATAGTATCTGAAAAAGATAGATATGTACTTGATGAAGCTAAGAATACTTTATATGAAGGAATTATCAAAGGTGATGGTTCATTAGTATTAAAAGTATACTTTAAAAAGGTTTATAAAGTTACATATGTTGATGGAGTAGATAACGAAGTTATATTCGAAAATGTAGTATATGATAATCTATATTACAATGATTCTACACCTAAATTTGAAAATATTCCATATCGTGAAGGATATGCATTTGATGGATGGAATCCAGCTTATAAATCAAAAGTAACTGATGACTTTATATTTGTAGCTAAATGGAAAAATCCAACACCAGTAATTGCAGATCCACCAGTTAAAAAACAAGTTGTTGGAGATACTCCAAGTGAAGATGGCACATTTGTATTTACTTTAACTGCAATATCTAATACTGCAGGTTTAGAAGTAATGCCAATGCCAGAAGGTTCAAACGGAAATGTAAAATTAGTAATTGTAAAAGGACCAGGTGAATATGAATTTGGTAATATTACATTTACTAAAGCAGGTACATATATTTATAAGATTGTTGAAGAAAACGAAAATGATCTAAATTATGATTATGATCCAGCAACTTATACAGTTACATATGTTGTAACTCAAAATAATGATAAATTAGAAGTAGTTAGAACTATTGAAAAAGATGGTAAAGAAGCAGATGATGTAGTATTTGTTAATACTTATTATGATTATGGTACAGGTGGAGATGAAGAAGAAACTAATAATCCACAAACATCTGATAGCATTAATACATATATAGCATTATTAGGAGTAAGCATCTTAGGAATATCATCTACTGGATATTATCTAAAAAAAGAATACGACATATAATAAAAGAGTAGCGAAAGCTACTTTTTTATTATATACTTATATTAGTGATAGTATGGAAGATACAAGAAAAAGAAAAATGCTATTAATAATAGGTATAGTAGTCTTATTAATATCAGTTATTGGTGCATCATATGCTTATTTTACTGTGTCAACAACAAATAATTTTGGAACACATACAATATCAGGAACTATGGAAGATGTTGGTAGTGTAGCATTAACTAGTACTGGTAACAATATAAGTTTAAATTTAAGTGCTGCAGATATGATGCAAGGGAATGATGATATTTATTATTTTGGTTCAACTGATGGAACACCAAACACGTCTTTTAATCCTATTAGATTAGCTGATGCAACTGTAACTGGATCAGGATACTATGATTGTGATTATACAATGCAAATAACAGCAACCGGAACAAATAATATGTATACAGCATTTCAAGCAATGCCGGGGAAGAGCACAGAACAAATAGTATTTTTTATAGGTGATCCTGATTATCTGAATGGTTTTAGCGAAAATGGAATTGAATATGATTTTAATACATCGAGTTTGTTTCCAATAACATATAATGGACATATTTCATATGTGTCAAATGAATACCCTATTAGTATTTATGGTGTATTTTATGCGACTAACAAGTCTGATGTTAATCAAACAGTGCTTGCTGGAACAGACATAACATTAAATTTAACTGTAACAAATTTAACATGTACTGCTGTAACTCCGTATTTAAAAAGTTACACTTTGGCTTCAGAAACAAAATATTGGAATACAAATTATAGCAGCAATAGATATGATAACAATGTTACTCTAGTAGATAACAACTATGTTTATTATATTAAAGAAAGGACAATTCCAATCGAGCAAACAATAGCAAATAAACATTTTTATTCCTGGGCTCCAGATATTAGTGAAACTTATCCAACGCTTGATGCGTGTTATTATGGAAAACCCGAATCAGATATATGTATAAAATATAATAACGTATATACATATACTAGTAATAATTCGAGTGTTCTATTTGATTCTTTAACAGAATGTAATAATTTTGTTTCTTCTATAAACGAAGGAAGCTGTGTAGAATACAATAAAGATGATATTTACGGTGAAATATATACTAGCGGCATTCATAGTTATGAAGTGTGTGGAGTATTTGGAAGTACAGAAGTATGTTTGAAGCCAAATGATGAGGATAATGCTGCATCATATAAGAGTCAAATGGAAGCGGCTGGAGCGACTTGTACAACAACTGATCCTAATTTGTTATCAAATAATAGTAATTATTATAGAATTACTAATCTAATAAGTAATAATGATTATTCAATAACCAATTTAGTCGAAAGACCGGAGTTTCTAACTTGTAGTGCACCATCAGGTCAACTTATCTGTGCTATGCTCTCTGGAGGAGAAGTTAAGTGTTATGATAGTGATGGTTTTTGTGGTATTAATCCTGGAGGAGAATCTTGTAGTTTTAACCACTAATTAATTTCTACTGTATTTGTATAATAAAAGATGTATGAAACATCTTTTTTTGTTATAATATAGTTGTGATTATTATGAAAAAAGGAATTATTTATATTTTATTAATTATATGTTTTGGTGGTTTAATTTATTCATCTTATAAAATAATAACTTATAATATGTATATTACTGAAAATAAAAATATTAAAGAAGAATTAGATAAAGAAATAGTAATAGAAGATGATAAGTATTATATTGATATGAATAAATTAAAAGAAATGAATGATGATACAGTCGCATATTTAAATGTTAATAATACTAATATATCTTATGTAGTAGTAAAATCTACTAATAATGATTATTATTTACATCATAATTTTAATAAAAAAAGAAATAGTGGTGGATGGGTATTTGCTGATTATAAAAATAAATTTGATGATAATGATAAGAATATAGTAATATATGGTCATAATATGAAAGATGGGTCAATGTTTGGAACATTAAGAAGATGCTTAAGTAAAAATTGGCAAAATAATGAAGAAAATTTAGATATTACTTTAATAGTAGATAATAAAGAGTATATTTATAGTGTATTTTCAACATATACAATAGATGTTGAAGATTATTATATTCAAACAGATTTTAAGAATGATGAATATTATATTAAGTTTTTAAATAATATAAAGAAAAGAAGCAACAAAAAATATGATGTTGATTTAGATAAAGATGATAGAATATTAACATTATCAACATGCTCTGGTAATGGTAAAAGAAGAACAGTTGTGCATTCTAAATTAATTAAAGAAGAAGAAATTAATTAGTAATTTTTTCTTTTTTTATTCTTAATATAATGTTAAAATAATTATTAGAAGGTTTGGTGTTAAATATGTATGTAAATAACAATATTTTGGTTGGAAAATCTGATAAAAAGGAATTATCTATTTTACTTGATAAAGCTAATAGACATGGTCTTATAACTGGGGCTAGTGGTACTGGTAAAACTATTACTTTAAAAGTAATGGCAGAGTCATTTTCAGATGCTGGAGTACCAGTATTCTTAGCAGATGTAAAAGGAGATTTAGCTGGTACTGCAATTAAGGGAGAAGCATCTGAAGCTTTAGATAAAAGAGTAGAAAAGTTAAAATTAAAAGAATTTGATTATAAAGAATATCCAGTTAGATTTTGGGATTTATATCAAAAACATGGTCATGCCCTAAGAGCATCTATTTACGATGTTGGAGCTTCAGTATTATCTATTATGTTAGGGTTATCTGAAGCACAAGAAGGTGTTTTGAATATTTGCTATCGTATAGCACATGATGAAGAAATGATGATTTATACTATAGAAGATTTAAGAACACTACTTAATTATGTTGGAGAGCATAGAAGTGAATATACATTAAAATATGGAAATATTACTAGTCAAAGTATTGGGGTTATACAAAGAAGTTTGCTTGCATTAGAAGATCAAGGAGCAGATAAGTTCTTTGGACTACCAACATTAGATATACATGATTTTATTCAAAATGCATCAGATGGAAGAGGATATATTAATATATTACATGCAGTTGAATTATTTAATTCACCAGACTTATATGCAGCATTCTTGCTTCATTTATTAAATAGATTATATAATGATATGGAAGAAGTTGGAGATTTAGATAAACCAAAGATTGTATTCTTCTTTGATGAAGCTCATTTATTATTTAATGGAATGCCAGCATATCGTTTAAAACAAATTACACAAGTAGTTAAATTAATTAGATCTAAAGGAATTGGATTATATTTTATAAGTCAATCACCAACAGATATACCTGATGAGGTAATTGCTCAACTTGGTAATAGAGTTCAACATAATTTGAGGGCATATACACCATCAGAATTAAAGGCAGTAAAAGTCGCTGCTGATGCATTTAGAACAAATCCTAAGTTTAATACTGAAGAAGCTATTAAAGAGTTAGGAACAGGTGAAGCTTTGATATCTTTCCAAAATGAAAAAGGAGAACCAGAAGTAGTTGAAAGAGCAACAATTCTTCCTCCACAAAGTAAAATGGGAACAATTGATGATATAGAAAGAAATAAAGTTATTAATAATTCATCATTATGTGGAAAATATGAAGAAGTAATTGAGAAAGAAGATTCTGCACATTTAGTACTTACTAAAAAAATAGAAGAAGAAAAGTTAAAGAAAGAAGAAGAAGAAAGAAGAATAGCAGAAGAAAAAGCTGAAAAAGAAAGATTAAAAGAGGAAGAAAAAGCTAAGAAAGCAGAAGAAAAAAGATTAAAAGAAGAAGAAAGAGCATTAGCTAAGAAAAAAAGAGAAGAAGAGAAAGCAAGAAATAATGATCCTCTACGTAAATTGGGTAAAAAAGCAGTTAGCAAAACTCAAGATAAATTAATAAATAAAGTGTTGAATAAATTACTAAAAAACTTTATGAAATAAAAGGCATTTAATGCCTTTTTTTGTACGTTCAAACTTGCTTATATTAATTATTTGTGTTACTCTTTTTATTGAGGTGGTATAAAATATGGAAAGGAAAAACAAGATAATTTTCATTATAGTATTAATAGCAACGCTATGTGTTATTTCTTTCTTAATTTATAGGTTGGTTAATAATAATATAAAGAAAAGTGATGCTTATAAATTTGTAAATGAATATATGAGTTTAAATGATAAAATAAATGAGTTTACTAGTAAAGAGTATGAAAATGTAATTATTAGTGAAAAAAATACAGTAAAATATGTTAATGAAGATGAAGTATTAGATTTATTAGATGATGGCATAGGACTTATTTATTTTGGATATGCTACTAATAGTGATTGCAGATTAATAGTGCCATCACTAGTAGATATAGCTAATAAAAATGAAATGCCAGTTTATTATTTAGATATATCTGAAATAAGAAGCACATTTGAATTAAAGGATAATAAAGTCACTAAAATAAATGAAGCTAGTGAAGGTTATTTGAATATAGTTAAAAAGTTAGATAAAGTATTAGATGATTTTTATCTTGAAGATGAAGATGGAAATAGATATATAATGGATGAAAAAAGAATTGTGGCTCCAACTATAATTGCTATTAAAGATGGGAAAATTAAAGATATATATACTAATACATTAATTAATAGTGATAACTTAAATGGAGTAATATATAAATTAATAAATAGTATTAAAAATGATAATTGTACAGTAGATAGTAAATGTTAAGTTTTATTTTTAAAAAAAGTATAGTATAATTAAAGAAGATATAAAAGGGTGATTAATTTGGCAAAGAAAAATGATTTTGTAAAAATTGAAAATGTTGAACTAAGACCACAAGTAATTGGTACTGCATATCGTAAGAAAAGTAATTTGGGAAGAGTTATATTTCTTTTTGTAGCACTTTTACTTGTTGTATATTATATAAATGACATTAGTGTTTTTATTAATAAATTATTAGGTAGAGAATCAGCTCAAGTTATTAGAGAAATAGTTGAAGAAGAAGATAAAACTAGAAATGAAGAAAAAGAAGCAAAAGAAGAAATAGTATATAGTACTATTTCTAATGATTTGAGTATTTCTTTTGATAATTTAATTGCAAATAATTTTACATATGCAAATAAAGTTATTAGTTTTGATATAGTAAATAATTCTAGTAATTCAGTTAATGTATCAAATAATAAGTATTATTTAGAAACATATAATGTAGCTAAAACATTATTAGAAAGAAAAAAAATAGATTTAAGCGTAATAAATGGATCATCTAAAGTTAATAAATCATTTACTTTGAATAATGATTTTGAATATATTGTTATATCAAAGAAAAATGAAAGTGATTACCCAAGTGTAACTTTAAATAATATAGATGGAAGAGAGTTACTATCATGTACAAAAGATAATGAAAAAATAGATTATTATTTTGTTGATAAAGAATTACAAAGTATTAAACATACAATTACTAATTCCAATATATATGATTCATCTTATCAAGTGGATTTAGTTAATTATCAAAATATAGTTAATAATTATAGTAATATAACAGGTGTTAGTGCTAGTATGAATAGTACTGCATATGGTTTTACAGCTACTATTGAAATAGATTTAGCAAATACTGATATGAGTAAATTAAATAATAGTTATTATTATGGATATAAGGAAGAAGCTAAAGTAGTAAGTTTCGAAATGAGTACAAACGATTTTGTCTGTAAATAATATTAATCGGGGGATTTATGAATTTTAAACTAGAGGACTTTGAAGGTCCATTAGATTTACTTTTACATCTTGTAAGACAATCTAAAATGGATTTATATAAAGTAAATATAAGAGATATAATTGAACAATATTTAGAATTTATTAATTCACTAGATAAAAACGATATTGATGCATCTAGTGAATATTTAGTTATGTCATCAGAACTAGTACATTTAAAAAGTAGAATGTTAGTTAATAAAGAACTAGATGAAGAAGAAGAATACTTAGTAAAAGATGAAGAAGATTTAAGAAATAAATTAATTGAATATGAAAAATATAAAAATATGACTGATACTTTTAAATCATTAGAAGCAAATAGAATGGATTATTATACCAAAATACCCGAAAACTTAAATGAATATGTTGATGATGATAAAATAGTTAATAGTGAAGTATCAGTTACAGAACTTGTTAATGCTTTTTTGGATATGCAAAAAAGAGTTAATTATAATAAACCATTAACTACTAGAGTAACTAAAAAAGAATATAGTGTTTCAAGAAGAATAAATGAAATAAGAAATATATTAAAAGAAAAAAAGAAGATACATTTTGAAGAATTATTTAGTGAATATAGTAAAGAATTAGTAATAGTTACTTTTGTATCACTTTTAGATATGAGTAAGAATAAAGAGGTATTAATTAAACAAAATAAAGCGTTTAGTACAATAACAATAGAGACGGTGGTATCATGAATTTATTAGGAGTATTAGAGGGTTTACTTTTTGTCATGGGTGATGAAGGAGTAACTTTAAAACAAATATGTGAAGTATTGAATGTTAATGAAGAAGAAGCTAAAAATCTTCTTACTATGTTAAAAAATAAATATGAAAGTGCTGATCATGGAATAAGAATTAGTTTCTTGGGAGAAGCATTTAAATTAACTACCAAAAAAGAACATAAAGAGTATTATCAAAAGTTAATTACAACAAGAGAAGAGGTTTTATCACAAGCTCAATTAGAAGTACTTGCAATAATTGCTTATAATGAACCTATTACAAGAGCAGAAATAGATGAAATAAGAGGCATAGCTAGTAGTTATATTATCAAGAAATTGTTAAGTAAAGATTTGATTAAAGTATCAGGTAAAAGTGATTTACCAGGTAAACCAAATTTATATAAAGTTACAAAAGAATTTTTAGATTGCTTTGGATTATCATCAATAAATGACTTGCCTGAAATAAAATTGAATGATAATAATGAAGAAGGAGAACTATTTAGTAAAAGAATAGATAATGAATAGTATTTATGCTATAATTATCTTACTTGCTTGTGTGGCGGAATTGGTAGACGCGCTGGACTCAAAATCCAGTGGTAGTAATATCATGTGGGTTCGAGTCCCACCACAAGCACCATTAATATTAACTTATATCAATCAGAAATGATTGATTTTTTTTATAGAAAAATCAAAAATTATGTTATAATAATTCACTAACAAAGGAGATTATTATGGAAAATAATGAAATATTTGCAAATAAAAAAGAATTTGACTTAGGAGCTATATTAAATATAACTACAAAACGTTTAATTACTAATATGGAAGATGTATATGAAGTTTTAAATTACTTAACTGGCGATATTATACTAACCCATCAATTTTCAAAAGTTATACCTATTGTAAGGGAATATATTTTATCAATATATCCAGAATTAACAGGTATTGGTGATAATATTGAAATAAATAGTATTGAAGATGCCAAATCATTTACAAATGAACAAAAGAAAGTTTTTGGAGATAAACTACCATTGAGTCCAATTGAAAAAAAAGCTTATTATGCTAATTCATTTGAATTAGAAAATGAAATGAAACACGGAAGATAAAATAATATAGGCCTATTAAATATTATTATTATATTCATAATCATAATATACTTTAGGAGGAATATTATGTATTATCGTAATAATGATAGATTCTTAGTACCATTTTTAGGAGGAGCATTAATTGGTGGAGCAGCAGTAGGATTAACTCGTCCAAGACCAATTTATAATGTAGCGCCTTATTATAATAGTTATCCTAATGCTCCATATGGTAATTATAGTTATAGTTATTATTATCCTAGATATTATTAATATATCTAGGATATTTTTTTATTTTAAATATAATACCTATAAATATATAATTAATAATAATATTTGTTCCTCCATAAGATAAAAAAGGAAGTGGAATTCCCATTATTGGTAATAATCCAATATTCATAAAAATATTATATATTTGATGAAACAAAAAAATAATAAAAAAAGATAATATAAACATTTTATAATCAGTATCATATTTATTAATATCATTTATTAAATATATATCAATAATATAATAAGATATTAATATTAAAAAAGCACTTAATAAACCAAAGTTACCAATAGAAAACGCAAATATAAAATCGGTTGGAGCTTCAGGTATATATAACATTATTTTATTAATATTAAAATTAATAAAAGATGAAGCTCCAACTACTGTAAGAGCGTTTTCTAATTGATAACTATTACCATTAATAAAATTAATAATTCTATCTATTCTATAAAATAGAGAAGATCCAATTATTTTTAATAATATATCTTTATAATAAATATAAATAATAATAAATGAGGATAATAATATAATAGAAATACTAATAAAAGATATATACCACCATTTATTTAATTTAGATAAAATAAGTATAGTAAAAAGAATTATTAAATAATTTATTATTGAACCAGTATCTGGTTCTAAATATGTAAGTATTGATGGAATAAATGTAATAATAATTGATTTTATAACAAATAAATAATTCTTTTTACTATTATTCTTAATATCAATTAAATATAATAATAAAGATAATTTACATAATTCACTTGGTTGAAATGATATACCAAATATATTTAGCCAACATTTTGAACCATTAATATTATTTCCTAAAAATAATACTAATATTAAAAGTATAATCGATAATATATATAAATATTTTGAATAATATAATAATCTTTTGATATTAATTTTATTTATAATAAATATTATTAAATAACCAATTATAATAAATAATAATTCTTTAATAAAAGCATTATTATATGAATAACTAATTAATTTAGCATTATACATATTAAGTAAACTAATTATATTTAATATAATTAATGGAATAAATAAAAATAAATTATAATATACTTTTTTCATATTATTAGTATGTCTTAAAAAAATATATTTATCATAATATTTAATGGAGGAATATATGAAATTACCAAGGATATATGAAGGATCATTTTCTTATGATATAAATAAATCAAATGATTATAGTTTAAATAATAAAAGAAATATTATTAATGTTAACAAAAAAATTAATGATATATTTGAATCTAGGAATCATGTATATAAAAGTAAAGTAAGATTATTCTCAAAAGATGGTATTAAAGATAAAGTAATTGTTGGAAAAAACAAGAATTATTTAATTACGATGGATGGGGAACTTATTAATATTAGTAATATAGATGATATTGAAAAAATATAATGGTTTTGTTATTATTTTGTTAGTGATAGTATGAATAAAGAAGATAAAAAAACAATATTACTATTTATAGCATTAATAATTGGAATATTATTTGTGTTTTTGTTAAATGTATATAGAAATAAAAGTGTAGAGGCTGATCGTAAAAAAGAAGCTAATATATTGGGAAGATATAGTTATAGTATTATGGAAAAAGATGGTATCAAGTTATTTTTTGACGCAGTTAAATTATTAGATCCCGCTCATAATTTAGAATTTGAATCAGTAAATGATAGAATTAACTTATATTCATTTGGAGAATATGAAGACTATAAAAAAATTATTAATTTTAATATTATAAGTGATGTATTATCTACTGATAGTATTAAATATTATATTAATAATTATAATATAGTTGAAAATGGATTAGATTATTATTATAAAGGAACTAGTAGTATTCCAAATGATTATGTAGGTAGTATAATTAATATAGATAGTTATAATGACAAGGAAGTAACTTTTAGTAATGCAAACTACTTTTGTGAAAATAGTACATTTATTGGTGAATTAAGTGATGAACCAGATTGTAATTTTATTAAAAATGAAACTATATTTAGAATAATATTAGAGAATGATAATTTAAGAATAAAAGATTTTCAAGATATAGAAGATTTATTGCAATAAAAAAAATATATTAGATGATTTCATCAATATATTTTTTTAATTGCTTAGCATTATTATCAAAAATAATTTTTATTTGATTTTCTATTTCAACTATTCCTTTAGCTCCAAGTTCTTTAATAGCGTCTTTATTAACTATTTTGGTATCATGAAGTATAACTTTAAATCTACTCATGTTACATTCTGCGTTAATAATGTTATCTTTTCCACCAAGATATCCGATTAATTTGTTTTCTTTAATTGCAAAATCTTTATGATTTAGTTTTAAAGCAACACCAAGAATAATCAAGATAACAAATGCAATAATACCATATTGTATAAATGGACTCAAAATTAATCACCCAAGATAATTATACTACAAAAATAATAATTTTAAAAGTTCCTCATCACTATTTTAAAAATTAATCATAAATTAATAATGAGAATAAACAGAAAGGGTGAGGTAATGAATAACTGTAATTCAAATGATAAATCTTGTAATTGTATAACTGAACTATTGAATGTTATTTTAGTATTACAAGAAAATGTGTGTCCAGATAATGCACTTGATACATGTGATAGACCAATGTTAGGTGGAGGTCCAAACTGTTTAGTTTGTAATACAAGACCAGTAATGTTATATACATGTTCTGGAAATGGCACTCCATGGAGTATGCCAATTACTAAAGATAGTATAACTAACTGTAGTGGCGAAAGTGTGACTGATACGTGCTCTACAGTATTTAGAATAGAAAAGATAGATGGTAATTGCTGCACATTTAGAGTATTAGCAGAGAATACTGATGAAACTAGTTTGTATCCATATGTTTCAACTAATTCTTTTTTTACAATGAATGCTAATTGCTTATGTTGTGTTAGATGTCTAAATGATACTTATGTAGACGGTGTTTGTTAAGTTGATTTGTTATAAATATAAAAAAATACGACATTTTATGTTGTGTTTTTTTTATAAAATAAAAATGGTGATAATATGATTATCTATATAGATTTATTAATAATATTAAATTTTATATATGATTTTTTATTATTAATGACAGTAAGTATTACATTAAAAAGAAATATAAGTATAAAAAGAATAATACTTGGAAGTATATTTGGAAGTTTAATAATATTTATATTATTTTTAAGATTAAATAAATATATATTATTAATCATTAAAATAATAACTGGAATAATAATATTAATTATTACTTTTTCATATAAAAATATTAAATATTTAATTGAAAATATAATATATTTTTATATGTGTAGTATTATATTATCTGGTTTTTTATATTTTTTGAAAATAGAATTTAATAATATGAGTTATTTAATTAGTTTATTAATTGCACCATTAATATTATTCTTATATATAAAAGAACAAAATAGATATAAAAAAGTAATAAATCACTATAGAAATGTAATAATTAATTTCAAGAATGGTAAGAGTATAACTCTTACTGGATTTATAGATAGTGGTAATCATTTAAAAGATCCCATTACTAATAAATATATAATTATTATTAATAAAAGGGTATTAAAGGGAATATATAGTATAAGAAGCCCAGTATATGTATGTATTAATACAATTAATGGAAGTAGTATACTTCCATGTGTTAGTATAAAAAGCATTGTTGTTAATAATAAAGAATATAATAATTATTTATTAGGAATAGTAAATAATTTAAAAGATATAGATTGTTTATTAAATTATAAATTAATGGAGGATATATATGTTTAAAAAAATAATATATTTATTAAAAAGAAAATATAATGATTGCTTTTTTATTGGATCAACTGATAAACTACCGCCCCCTTTGTCAAAAGAGGAAGAATTAAAGTATTTAATTCTTTCTAAAAAAGGAGATATAAATGCAAGAAATGTTTTAATTGAGCATAATTTAAGATTAGTAGTATTTTTAGCAAAAAAGTACGAAAATACTGGGTTTGATATAGAAGATTTAGTATCTATTGGATCAATAGGATTAATAAAAGGTATTAATACATATAAGATAGATAAAAGTATTAAATTAGCAACATATGCATCTAGGTGTATTCAAAATGAAATATTGATGTTTTTAAGAAAGAATAAGAAAAAGAATGTTGAAATCAGTTTAGAAGAAACTTTAAATTATGATGCTGAAGGTAATGAACTTCATTTAGAAGATATTTTGGGTACTGAAGATGATATAGTACCCAAAGAGTTTGAAAGAAAAGTTAATAAAGAAAGATTAAAAAAAGAGTTAGGCCATTTAGAAGATAGAGAAAAAGAAATAATGAGTTTAAGATATGGACTTAATAATAGAAAAGAATTGACTCAAAAAGAAGTAGCAGATATGTTAGGAATTAGTCAATCTTATATATCTAGAATAGAGAAAAAAGTAATAAAAAAATTATCTAATATATTGGAATACTAATGTATATTATTTATAGTAATTTGCCATAACAATAATGGAGATAATATGGCAAATTACAAGGTGGATATTACTGGAATAAATACTAATAATTTAAAAGTGTTAACTAATGAAGAAGTAAACATGCTATTTATAGAATTTAAAAATGGGAATATGGATGCCAAAAAAGAATTAATTAATGGTAATTTAAAATTAGTATTATCAATATTGAAAAGATTTAATAATAAAAAGAATAATATGGATGATTTATTTCAAGTTGGAGTTATTGGGTTAATAAAAGCTATTGATAATTTTGATATATCATTAAATTTAAGATTATCTACTTATGCAGTACCATTAATAATTGGTGAAATAAAAAGATATATTAGAGATAATACAGAATTAAGAATTAGTAGAAGTATTAAAGATACTGCATATAAAATAATAAAGTATCAAGATGAGTATATGAGCATCCATGGCATAATGCCTAGCAATGGGGAAGTATCTAAATATTTAAACATAGAAGAATATGAAATAGCATATGCTATGGATGCTATGAAAGATCCTATGAGTATATTTGATCCAATATATAATGATGGAGGAGATACAATATATTTATTAGATCAAATAGCAGATACAAAGGAATTAAACAAAGACAAAGATATGTTGATTTCACTTAGAAAAGCATTACTTAAAATAAAGAAAAAAGAAAAAGATATATTAATAGATAGATTTATTATTGGAAAAACACAAATGGAAATAGCAAGTAATTTGGGTATATCTCAAGCACAAGTGTCTAGAATTGAAAAAACTGCTATTAATAATGTAAGAAAACTAATTAAATAACATATATTTAATTAGGTGATATTATGCTTTTAAGTGACTTACAAAGTAAAGATATTATAAATATAAAAAATGGTAATAATTTGGGGAGAATAATTGATGCAAAAGTAGATAATATGGGACATATTATCTACTTTGTAGTAGAAGAAAGAAAGCTTTTAAGAAAAGTATCTAGGGGAGTAGAGATAACGTTTGAATATGATAAAATAAAGAAATTTGGGGATGATGTTATATTAGTAGAAATATAGAATAAATAATTCTATATTTTTTTTTAAAAATATGTTATCATTAATTATGATAGGAAGATATAGATGCTAAATAAAAAAGGGTTAACAATTCTTGAATTATTAATATCAATAGTATTATTATCCATAGTATTAGTGTTTTTGTATTCTTTGTTATTTGATGTAAAAGATGATAGTGAAAATAGTGATTATGCTTTTAAGAATCAAGTTAATAGAGCTGAAGCTATATATACTATTGAAAGAGATTTATATGGTACTAGAGCTGTTAATGTAGAAGTAAATAATTATGAAACGTATGATGAAATAAAATTTATTTATATAGATAATAAGAGATCAACATTAAAAATATATTCTAATGAAAGTGGAGTATATTATTTAGAGTATACTGATATAAAAGGTGTAGTAACAAAATGGGAAATGAAAGATGCTACTATAGATAGAGAAAATATCAGAAAATATACTAGTAGTGATGCTTCTGGAAATTTCTATTTTAGAATAGTAATACCTGTATATAATAAGAATTATAACGCTAATAATAATGCTAAAAACAATAATACTATTGATGATATAGAATTCAATTATACAAATAAAGTTAGTAAAGATGATTCTAAAAATTATGAGACAGAAGTGAAAGAAACTTGTAATGATGAAGATACTTTTGGTGGAGATAAAATAGAGCAAATAGATGATAGTATATTTAGTAAAAAATTAGGAGGATTATATCGTTATCAAGGTACTGATCCAAATAATTATATTTGCTTTGGAACAGTATTTAAAAATACTTGTTTGAAGAATAAAGATAAATTCTTATATAGAATAATTGGAATAACTGATGATGGAAAAATAAAAGTAATAAGACCAACTAAATATGGAAAATTCAAAAGAAATACAGCTTATTGGAAAAACTCTCCAGTAAGAACCACACTAAATGAAACATTTTTAAACGATACTAGTTATTTCCCAGAGGGATGGGTAGATAAAATAGAAACCGTTACTTGGGGTGGTCATAGAGGATCAGAAGTTACGTATAATGGAAACACTTTTTATTACAATTATGCTAATGGCGAGATTACAACCTGGAGTGCTGCTGATGATAAAATTGGTCACATTGAAGTAACTGATTATTTATATGCTAAAGAAGATTTGAATGCTGATTATACTGCTTGTAAAAATAGTTGGATTCATATCTCTAAAAGTGATACTAACGAAAAAGAATGGACAATGGATGAATATGCTAATCCTCATATGCACTATTTATATACAATTCAAACTGACGGAAAACTTGTTGGAGAAGAAGTTTCATATCAATATGCTGTTAGACCAACATTTTATATAAAAAATAATGTTAGAATAAGTGGCTCTGGTACATTAACAGATCCTTATATAGTTGATGGTTATTGCGATGTACAAACAAGAACTGTATCAGTTATAGTAGCAAACGATAAAGGAAGTGTATCTCCATTATCTAAGGTTGTAGAGTATGATGGCGATGCAGAATTTGTAATTACTCCAGGATCTGGTGCTACATTAACTGGCGCTACTGCAACATGTTCAATATCAACTGACGTTAGTATTAATACAACTAATGGCAAATTAATAATAACAGGTGTAAAAAGTGATGATATATGTTTAGTAACATTAGGAACAATACCTCAATTTGCACCAACAACAACTCAATATGTAAGTGATGATAGTGGTGATGAATATAGACCTGAATATTCTTCATATACATTACCAGATTTCGATTATATAAATGTAATTAATTTTACCGCGTTAGGTAATTATCATGCAAGTGATGCTTATAATTATACTCAAAATCATGGAATAGATATTCCTTGTTATGATTGGTACTGTTTATTTGATGCTTTGCTACAAAAAGAAATATCTGCAAATTATTGTGATATTCATCCAACACATTGCGATACTTATCAAAAACAATCAATAATGACATTTACAAATAACTATTTAGGATATCAACAACTTTCAAATCCAACAACTCCTAATCCAGGATATTCTGGAACATTTAAAATTAATACATCTGAACATAGATTATATTATGCAACTAGTATGTATCAAGAAAATACAATCGCTATACAATTTGGTAAAAATGGATATTCTCCTAGTGAATGGGTAATTTTTTCTGTATATTATATATGTGTAGATGAAGATTCGGTAGTATATTTCTATGATGATAAGAAGAAAAAATTTAAGAAGAAAAAGATTAAAGATGTTACTTATGATGATGAATTACTAGTATGGGATTTTGATAACGGATGCTTTACTACTGCTAAACCATTATGGATTAAACAAATAGAAGTAGCAGATGAATATCACTTATTAAAGTTTAGTGATGGATCAACATTAAAAACTATAAACCATCACCGTATATTTAACAAAGAAAAAGGCGCATTTACTTATCCAATGACTGCTGATACTCCAATTGGAACTACATCATTTAATAGTAAGGGTGAAGAAGTTAAATTAGTAAGCGTAGAAAAAGTATACGAAAGAATAAAATACTGTAATGTTATTACAAACTATCATATGAATTTATTTACAAATGATATATTAACATCTTGTAGATTAAATAATATTTATCCAATTAAAGATATGAAATTCGTTAAAGATAATCGTAAATTAAAAGATATATCTGAATATAAAGGCATTGATAAAAAATGGTATGATGGTTTAAGATTATCTGAATATGATGGTAATATTAATAAAGATGGATCACATAGAAAAGATATTTATGACTACATAGATAGATTGGAAAGTAAGAGAAAAGTCTAATGACTTTTCTTTTTAATTGTGAGATAATATTTTACATGAACACATATTTAATAGTAAGCAATGTAAATTATTATATTTTAGAAAAAATAAAAGAAATACAAAGTAATATTAGTAATATTATTACTTTTAATATGTTAGAAAATAATTTAGATGAAATATTAGAAGAAGCATCTTACTATTCAATGTTTGGAGATATGAAATTAATAATAGTTAAAAATGCTAAATTATTTTCGACATCTAAAGAGAGTGAATTAATTAAAAAAGATAGGGAAAAACTATTAAAATATTTAGAAAATGAAAATGAAAATACTAAATTAGTATTTATCAATGATAAAGTAGATACTAAAATAAAATTATATAAATTATTAAGTGATAGTAATAATGTTTTTGTTAATAATAAATTAACAAAAACTGATATTAAAAATGAAATAATAAAAGTAGTTAATAGTAATAATTATACAATTGATGATAGATCGGTATGGTATATAATAAATAATTCATTAAATAATTTAGATTTAGCAGTTAATGAAATTAATAAAATAATGTTATATTATGATAAACCATGTAAAATATTATACGAAGATGTATTAAATATAACTGCTAAATCTATAGATGATAATAGTTTTAAATTAGTAGATAGTATTATAAATAAAGATTATGATTTAGCATTAAGATATTTAAATGAATTAAAACTATTTAAAATAGATCCAAGCATTATAGTAGCGTTATTATATAGGGAATTTAGATTAATGCTATTAACAATTTTATATGAAGAAGATAATATAAATAGAACTGATATTATAAAAAAATTAAAATTAGCTGATTGGCAATTTGATAAAGTTAATAACAATTTAAATATGTATAGTAAAAAAGAAATAAAGAATAATTTGGTATATTTAAATGAATTAGATTATGAATATAAAAGTGGTAAAATATCAAAAGATATTTTACTAATAGAGTATATATTAAATAGTACTTCTATGATATAATATTTTAGTAGTAAGGATGGTAGTATGAAATTATTAAAAATAATTGGAAGATTCTTTAGTTTTATTGGAGTTTTTCTAGCAATACTTTTAGTAACCGTGTATGCTATGGGATTAATATTTTGTTATGGTCCAAGTACACATGCTAGAAACTTATTTATAACAACATTTTTAGAGTCTGGTCAAATGAAGTTTATAGCTAAACTATTTATGAGTGAAAAAAATATTCAAAAAATAGTAGATTCTAATAGTATGGAATCTTTTGATACTGAGCAAGATAGTAGTTTAATTGATACAAGTGATATTGAAGATAAAGATGGGATTGAACTTGTTGAAATAACTGGTGGTACTTATTATGCTAAAATGCTTATTATAAATGATCCAGCAAGAGTAAAACTTGCTACTATTTATGATGGTAGTTGGAAAGAATATGGAGTAACTTTAGATAAGCTTGTTAATGATGCCGATGCTATAGCAGGTGTTAATGGGGGATTATATTATTCATCTGGTAATAAAGGCGGAAAGCCAATGGGATTAATCGTAAAAAATGGTAAAATTGAATATAATAATCCGTCTGGTATAAGAGGTATGTATTTAATTGGATTTAATGAAGATAATTTACTTAAAATAATAGATTTAAATGGAAAAAACGCTAAACAAGTTGAAGATGTAATAAAGGAAGAAAAGATTAGAGATGCAGTAGCATTCCAAGAAGAAGCAAGTGATTCAAATAATCATTTTGTTAAATTAATTATTAATGGTGAAGCAAGAGATGTTAAAGGTAATGGTTCAGGAGCAAATCCAAGAACAGTAATTGGCCAAAGAAAAGATGGATCAGTTTTACTTTTAGTAACTGATGGAAGAGGTGCAAGTGGACATTTAGGAGCAACGGCTGCAGATTTAATAGAAATAATGACAGAATATGGTGCAGTTAATGCAGCAAACCTAGATGGTGGTTCATCATCAGCAATGTATTATAATGGAAAATATGAAATGACATCAGTAACGCTATATTATTCTAATTCATCATGGAGATTACCAGATGGATTTGTAGTAGAAAAGAGGTAATTATGAGAAAACTAAAAGCATTGAGAAAATGGAGACGTAAAAGTTTTTATAAAAAAAGTTTATCATTATTTACTTATTTTCTAATTATTCTTAGCATTATATTTTTAGTGTATGTATATAAGAGCATGATTTTATATGAAAGAAATTTAGTTGACAATTATATTGCTTATCTAAAAGATTCCGGTAAATTATCTAAAGATATTAATAATAATTTATTTGAAGTATCAAAATATGAAAGAAAAGGCGCAAAAATAACTGATGGAGTAAAAAAATTACTAAAGAGTAAAGAACTAGAAATCAAAAAAAATAGTAAATTAACTAAAGATGATATATATGCTTATGATTTAAAGGAAAAAGATAAGTTAGTAGCAACTGTTTCTTTGAAAAGCAAAAAGAAATACACAAAAATGGCAATACTTACTATTAATGAATGGGAAGTTGAAGATATAGAAACTTATTTTGATAAGGGTATATATCATTTGAGTGTAAGTATTCCAAAAGATTATAAATTATATATTAATAACAAAGAAGTAGATTCATCTGATATAAAAAGTGAAGGGGATATTGAAGGTTTAGAAAGACTTACTAAACATATTGAAATATGTAAAAGTAAAAATTATGAAATAGATAATTTAGTATATGAGCCAAAAGTAAAAATACTAGATAAAGATAATAAAGAAGTTAAGTTTAAAATCGAAGATAATAAGATAATAATTGGTGTTAATTTCAAAGAAATTAGCACGTATGAAGATGCAAAATCATATATAAAAGATGATTTTGATATAATGAAATTTGCAGAAAGTTATAGTTTGTTTTTAACAGCAGATTTTCATGGTAGAGGTGGATTTAATATTCTTAGCAAAAACTTAATAAAAGATAGTTACATGTATGAATATTTACGTGGCTGGGCAACTCAAGTAGATTATTCTTTCGTATCTAATCATAGATTAAAAAATCCAACATTTACTAATGAATCTTTAACTAACTTTATTATATATAATGATAATGCATTTTCTTGTGAAGTATCATTAGAAAAGAATATGGTAGTAAATGGAGAAGATAGAGTTGATAAAATGCATGATAGAATGTATTTTATCTATGTAGATAATGGTTATAAACTTGTAGATATGAAATCATTATAGAAAGGATATTATGGAAGATATATATATAATTGTTCCAACATTAGAACCAGAAGAAGAAATAATGTTACCATTTATAAGAAATCTTTTAAATGAATTTGAACATGTAGTAGTAGTAAATGATGGATCAAGTAATATTCATGACAATTTCTTCAAAAAATTAGAAAAATTGGGATGTATAGTACTAAAGCATCATAAGAATTTTGGTAAAGGAAGAGCACTTAAAAACGCAATTAATTATATATTAAGTAATTGTGATGATGTAAGTGGAGTAGTAACATGTGATTCTGATGGACAACACAGTATTAAAGACATAAAAAAGGTTGCTAAAGAATTGTTAGAAAATGATGATGCTTTAGTACTTGGAGTAAGAGATTTTGAAAGTGATAATGTTCCTAAAAAATCCAAATTAGGAAATAAAATAACAAGAAATATATTTAAAGTGTTTATTGGTATGGATATTACTGATACACAAACTGGATTAAGAGGTATGTCAAAACATGTAATGGAATTATTTTCAGATCTAGATGGTGAAAGATATGAATATGAAACTAAAATGTTAATAGCATGCAAAGAATTAGATGTAAAAATAAAAGAAGTAGAAATAGAAACCATTTATTTGAATAATAATGCTGCTAGTCATTTTAATCCAGTTAAAGATTCTATTAAAATATATAAATTATTTTCTAAACATCTATTATTAGCGTTATTAACTTATTTATTAGATATTATATTATTTTTAATATTCTTTAATATAATAGATATACCATCAAGAATATTAGCATCAACTATAATAGCAAGAATAATCTCTTCTATATTTAGTTATGGAATTAATAGCAAATTAAAATTCAAGAATTTAAGTAGTTCAATCTTATTTAAATATTATGTATTATCTGTAATACAAATGTTTATATCTGGATGTTTTATAGCATACTTATATAATTTAAATAATAATAATTTAATTATAATTAAAATAATAGTAGATTTAATAATTTGGTTTGTTAATTTTGCTATTCAAAGTGCTTTTAGATATAAAGGAGATAAAAATGAATAAAAAAAGAATTATAAGTATTGTATTATTATGTTTATTTATAATACTTACAATATTTATTAAATTAAATAAAGTATCATCTATTGATACATATATATTTAATTTAGTAAGAAGTAATAGTAGTCATACTTTAGATAAGATATTTTTAGTACTTACATTTCTAGGTAGTACTAAATTTATAGTATTTTTAGTATTATTATTCTTTATATTATTTTTAATATTAAAAAAGAATAATAAAGCATATACAGTAGCAGGAGTATTAATAATATCTACTTTAGTAAATAATATTATTAAATTAATAATTAGAAGAGATAGACCTGAAGCTTTATTACTTTTAAATTTAGTAAAAGAAAAATCATTTTCTTTTCCATCAGGTCATACTATGGCATCAGTATCTTTATATTTTTTATTAATATATTTTATTAATAAAAGTAATGTTAATAAATGGATCAAAATAGTACTTAGCATATTACTTTCTATATTACCAATATTAGTTATGATAAGTAGAATATACTTAGGAGCACACTTTGCTACTGATGTTATTGGAGGATTATTGATATCATTATCATTACTATTATTTGAAATCAGTTTGCTTGAAAAAAAAGGCTTACTATAGTATATTAATTAAGAGAGTGATAATATGAAAAGAATAATTATTTTAGTATTAACATTGGTATTGTTAAGTGGTTGTTCACTTAAGGGTAGCTCATTAGATGACGCTACTATATATACTACTATATATCCAACAGAATATATTATGAATTATTTGTATGGAGATAATAGTACAGTAGAAAGTATATATCCAATCGGAGTAGATTTAGATACATATAAATTAACTAAAAAACAAATAGATAAATATGCAAGTGGAGACTTATTTGTATTTGTTGGCTTAGGTAATGAAAAAAATATTGCTAAATCATTTATTAATAATAATAAAAAATTATTAATAATAGATGCTACTAGAGGATTATCTTCAGATAATATTGAAGAATTATGGTTAGCACCTAATAACTTCTTAATGCTATCAAAAAATATTAAAAATTCATTAAATGAATATTTAAATAATACAGTTAAAGAAGCAGAAGTTAATGATAAATATAATGAGCTTTATAAAGAAGTATCGTGGATTGATGCAGAACTTAGAAATATAGCAAATGATGCTAAAGAAAATAGTAAGAATACTATTGTAATATCAAATAATGTATTAAAGTTCTTATCTGGTTATGGTTTTAATATAATTAGTTTAGAAGATATAGTAAAAAGTGGTAGTGAGAATGCTTTAAATGATTTAAAGAATAAATTTAAGAATTCTACATACACTAATATATTAAAACTAAGTAGTGATAAAGATAGTGAAGTATTAACTGAATTAAAAGAAAAATATAATGCAAATATAGTTTCAGTTAATGATTTAATAACAAATGATGATAGTGCATCTGATTATGTATCTATTCAATACGAAAATATTTCTTTAATAAGAGATATAGTAGAAAAGTAGTAAATATTGACTAGAAGTACTTATTTATGGTAAACTATAGAAGTACTTCTTGGTATTGGAGTAGTACTCAAGAGGCTGAAGAGGCGCCCCTGCTAAGGGTGTAGGACGGGTAACTGTCGCGAGAGTTCAAATCTCTCCTGCTCCGCCATTGGTAGTTTAGATTCGAGTAATCGAATCTTTTTTCTTTTTATATAGAATAAAATAATAAATAATAGTATAATAATCTCATGATTGAATTAACAGGTAAAATTAAAAAAATAATATATGAAAATGATACTAATGGATATTTAGTAGCAATTTTTGCTGTAACTAAATATCCAGATGAATATAAAGATGTTGTTAATAAAAATATAACTATCACTGGTACTTTTGTAGATATTAAAATATCTACTAATATGAAATTAATTGGTGAATTTAATTATCATGATAAATATGGAGAACAATTTGTAGTTAGTGAATATGAATATATTATGCCTACTACAAAAGATGATATTTTAGAGTTTTTAGCTAGTCCTTTTATAAAAGGATGTGGAAAGAAAACTGCTGAAAAAATTGTTAAAATATATGGTGATAATTCAATTGAAATAATTAAAAATGATATAAATGCTTTAGATAAAATAGAGGGAATTAGCATTCTTTCAAAAAGAAAAATATATGATTCAATTAATAATTATTCAAAAGTATCCGATTTAATACTTAAATTAAAAAATATGGGATTTACTATAGATGAAGCTGGTAAAATAATTGCTAAATATAAAGATGATACTAAAGATATAATAAATAATAATGTTTATTTATTATCTGATTTATTTGATTTTGATAGAATAGATGCAATATTTTTAAATAATTATTCAGATAAATATGATGAAAGAAGAATAAAGGCATGTATATTAGAAGTATTAAAGAGTTATTCTTTTAATACTGGTAATGTATATGGAAGTATTAGTGATATTTATAATTTATTAAATAATTCATTTAATATTTCTTTAAATTATGAAATATATATTAATTATTTAGACGATTTATCAAAAGAGTTATTAGTATTAGTAGAAAATGATAATGTTTATTTAATAGATAACTATGAAGATGAATATACAATAGCAAATTTATTAAAAAGTATTAATGATAATAAAATAATAAAAAAGAATTATAAAGATGAAATTAAAGAATTAGAAAATATATTAAATATTACTTATAATGATGATCAAAAAAATGCGATTGAAGAAGCATTAAATAATAATATTACAATTATAAGTGGTGGACCAGGTACTGGTAAAACCACTTTAATAAACGCAATTGTTAAATTATATATAAAAGAAAATAATTATTCTAATTTAGATATATTAGAAAATATTGCTTTGCTTGCTCCTACTGGTAGAGCAGCCAAAAAAATGAGTGTATCTACTAATTTACCTGCATCTACTATACATAGATATTTAAAATGGAATAAAGATACAGATGAATTTATGGTAAATGAAAATAATAAGAATTTTCAACAATTAATAATAGTAGATGAAGTTAGTATGATAGATACTAATTTATTTGCATCTTTATTAAAAGGTTTAAATACTAATATTAAATTAATATTAGTAGGAGATAAATATCAATTACCATCAGTGGGAAGTGGTTCAGTATTAAAAGATTTAATTAGTAGTGATTTATTCTTATATATAGAACTAAAATATATTTATAGACAAAGTGATAACTCTTATATACCTTATTTAGCAAAAGATATTAAAAATAAAGATTTACAAGAAGAGTTTATTAACAAACATGATGATTATAATTTTTTAATGGTAGATAGTAATAATATTGTTAATACAATAATTAGAATAGTAGATGAAGGTATAAAAAAAGGTTATGATGAAAACAAGTTGCAAATACTAGCACCTATTTATAAGGGAGAATATGGAATTGATAATTTAAATAAATTACTATGTAATATATTTAATCCATTAAATAACCAAAAATGTATTACATATGGAAATACATTATATAAAGAAGATGATAAGGTATTACAACTTGTTAATGATGCTGATAATAATGTATTTAATGGTGATATAGGATATATTAAAAGTATAAATACTATTAAAGGAAAAGATATAATTAAAATAGATTATGATGGTAATATAGTTATATATAATAAAAAAGATTTGAAAAATATTAAGCATGGATATGCTATATCTATACATAAGAGTCAAGGTAGTGAGTTTGATCATGTAATAATGCCAATTACTTATCATTATGGTCATATGTTATATAATAAATTATTATATACAGGAGTTAGTAGAGCTAAAAAAAGTTTAATTTTAATAGGAGATCCTAAAGTGTTTTATAGGGGTGTTTTAAATGATTATAGTGAAGAGAGGAAAACTACTTTAAAGAGTAGATTAGAAGAAATATTTTATACATAATTATTAAATATAAATCCATACTATAATTAGAGGTGGATTTATGAAAAAAAGTTTTATGTTAGGCATGATAACTACTTCATTAATTGGTTTAGGAGCTTATACATTAATGAATAAAAATACTAAGAATAAAGCTGATAAACTTATTAATAATATGTTAGATAAAGCAAATGATATGACAAATAATATGAATAAATAAGCACAAAGTGCTTTTTTTATTTATTGTTATACTATATAATTATTATAGTGATAGTATGGAAGAGAATAAGAAAAAATATTATTTTATTATTGGAATAGTAACAATATTACTATTTATAGTAGGGGCATCATATGCTTATTTTGCTGTATCAACAACAAACAATTTTGGAACACATACAATATCAGGGACAATGGAAAGTGTGGGTTCAGTTGCATTAACGTCTACTGGAAACAATATATCATTAAATCTATCAGCAGCAGATATGATGCAGGGAAATAGTGATATATGGTATTATGGTTCAGAAGATGGAACACCATCTACAACTTTTAATCCAATAAAATTAGCTGATGCAATAGCTACTGGAACTGGTACATATAATTGTGACTATACAATAAATGTAACAGCAAGCGGAACAAATAACATGTATACTGCATTTCAAGGAATGAGTGGGAAAAGTGCTTATCAATTAGGTATTGCTATAGGTGATAAATCTTATGCTTTATCTTTTGGTTCAACAGGTAATGGTGTAATTTATGATTTTATGATGCCAAATTTATTTCCTGCTACTTATAGTGGTCATATTAATTATATAAGTAGTTCAGAGCCAAAAGAATTATATGGTGGAATATATGCTGTAAATAAATCTAGTGTTAATCAAACAGCATTAGCTGGGACTGATATAACAATTACAGTCACAGTGACAAGTTTCACATGTACAGTAATAAATACATCATATGCATATTGGAATACAAATTATAATAGTAATAGATATGATAATAACCAAACCTTGGTAACAAACAACTATCCGTACTACATAAGAACGTTAGTGTCAGGAAGCACGGATATATCAAATGAATTATGTGGAATGTTTGGAAGTACAGAAATATGTTTAAAACCAAATTATTGGGGTAATGCTTCAGCTTACAAAAGTCAAATGGAGGCAGCAGGAGCAACTTGTACAACACCTAATTTGTTATCAAGTAATAATAGCAATTATGAAGCGACTAATCTAATAAATAATAATAATTATTCACTTACTAAACTAAATATGTCAACTACCTATTTAGAATGTAGTGCATCATCGAGCTCGCTTGGTTGTATTATGTATTCCGACGGTAACGTCAAATGTGGAGTAGACAATTCTTATTGTAGGATAAATTCCAATGGCAATATAGAATGTGATAATTCCAATTCTTTATGATATTTTTATTAATAACTATTTAATTCTAAATATCTATAAACTTTACACTAGATATGTATATCTAGTGTTTTTTTTGAATTTTATAGTATAATATAATTAGGAAGTGTAATATGAAAACTAAAATGGATAAAGAAATTGATAAAAAAGAATTAAATGAAGTAATTAGTTTAAGTAAAAGATTACTAAAAATATTATACATAGTATTAATTGTTACAATTGTAGTATTTGGCTTTTACTTAGTTAGATCATTAGGTCTATATAAATTTCTAATTGATTTACTTAAAGTTATAACACCATTTTTTATAGGATTTATAATAGCATGGTTATTAAGACCTGTAGTATTAAAGCTTAATAAAAAATTAAAAAGTAATACTATATCTTCATTATTAGTTATGTTAATATTTGTTTTAATAATAATTGGAGTTTTATATTTATTTATTCCATCAGTATATAATGAAGTTAATGAATTAGTTGGAATGCTTCCAAGTTTTGCTGAAAAAATAACAAATAGTATTAATGATTTATTTGCTAGATTTAATGAATCTGGGTTAGATTTAAGAGAATTTCAAGCAAAACTATTACAAGGCATTACAACATCTAGTGCTGAAATAACAAAAGATTTACCTGCTAGTATTATTAATATTTTAGGTTCACTATTAAGTGGTATTGGTACTGTTGGATTAGGTTTAGTAATAGGATTATATATGTTAATTGATTATGAAAATATTGGTGCTCATTTTAAAAAATTATTCCCAATACATTGGCAAGATGATATACATAATTTAACTTATAAAATTAGTACTGAAGCTAGAAAATGTGTTAATGGAACATTCTTAGTAGCTCTTATGGTATTAGTATGTGATACAGTTGGATTCTCACTTATTGGCTTAAAAGCTCCATTATTATTTGGATTCTTCTGTGGTTTAACTGATTTAATACCATTTATTGGTCCATATATTGGTGGTGCTGCTGCAGTAATAGTAGGACTTACTCAAGATCCATTAATCGGTATATTTACTTTAATAATATGTATAATAGTACAATT
>JAEEGL014136795.1_pt1 | contig 30379 bp, 23 predicted proteins | sample 9134231 | NCBI WGS metagenome assembly JAEEGL01 (sample SAMN16246548, study PRJNA631951) | gut metagenome | biome: gut microbiome; feature: rumen; material: fiber-attached | host: Bos | place: Iran: Karaj | collected 2018-10 | reverse complement strand
GCCCTAATAGCTCAGTCGGTAGAGCACGCGGCTGTTAACCGCGGTGTCATAGGTTCGAGTCCTATTTGGGGCGCCAACAAAAAAGCAGGTCAACAGACCTGCTTTTTTTGTTGCCCAAAGAGCGCCTGATTTTATATCGCGGTTGCAGGGATGCGTGCCGCGGCTGTTAACTGTGACACATCCGAGCGCTGCCTGCGACAGGGGGAGCGATGATTTCTTTCTTTCTTTATTATTATTCTCATTTTTTTCATTCTTATATCATGCGTTATTCTGTGCAAAAAAAGCGGGGAACCTCAAGGGTTCCCCTTATTTATGTGTTTTTTTTTGTTATCAGCCGAGTCCGCCTATTATCAAGCCGATTATTCCGCTGATAAATCCTGTGGCGTCTATTGAGAATACCGGCGCTTTCTTAACTGAGCCTTCGCCCGCGCTTACCGACTTCACCTCAAAAGGTATTGTCTTTGACAGCCTGAATATCTCGCTGCCGTTTTCATCATAGAGCGCAATGTCTTTCACATCGCTGCCGGTGAATGTGAACTCGAAGCTGTCATAGATATACTCCATGCACATGTCAAGATCTTCCTGTGTAAGGGTTGAGCCGGCTGCCTTCAAAACGGGCAGAAGAACTCCTGCCTTGTTGGCTGCCACAAGCATATCCTTAATCTCTTTGTCGGTCTTGTCTTTGATGTCATAGCCTGCCTGTGCCATAGCCTGCTGAATTACCTCTTCATTCGCTCCTGAAGCGGAAGCAAGCAGAGCAACGGCGGAAACCGAAAACTTTTCAACCGTGTCGGTAATGCTGTCTGCGACCAGGGCTCCGGTGAAGGGGCTGTCAGCCAGTTTGATAATGCTCTTGAAGGCGTCTGTAATCTCCGCGAGCTGTTCCTCAGGCAGCGAGAGAACGTTGCCGCCGGTTAAGTTTTTGGCAAGCTCATTCGCGTTTACCTTGAAAATCCAGAAATAAGCCGTGAGATCTTTGCCGTTATAGAATACGTCAGCCGAAAGGAAGCTGAGCTTGGCGTGAGCGCTTGCGTTTATATCAAGAGCATCTTTATCGTTGAGCTTTGCGGAAAGCACGATGTCGCTCACGGTGAGGGGATCTTGGTTTATGTCGCCGATTTTTATGCTGAGAGCTTTTTCGGCCGCAAATTTTTTGAGGAACGCGCCTGACTTGGTTTCATTGAAGTTTACGGCGTTAGCCGAAAATGCCATCAGAAAAATAATTGAGAGTGTAAGGATGAATGAAATTGATTTTAATGCATGTTTTTTCATAATACATACCTCCTTGATTAAAATTTTAAATCTATATTTTTCCCTTGTCAACAGGTTAAAATCGGACAGATTTTGCAATCTGTCTAAATACGACGAATCAAAGGCTTTTTTTCTTATAATTCTTCCGGAAAAACACCCGGGGCGGGCTGCTTTTTTCGGCATTTTTCATTTTATTTTTTTCGCTGTGTTGATAAGGCGGAGATTATGTGATATTATATTCGTATATACTATATCTATATATAACAGTATACTTTTCTTCATATATATAGATTCCGCGCAAGCCCGTGATTTCCCGTGAATTTTGTTTTTTTCAGAAGGAGGCTGCACCCCTGTGATTAAAAAAATATTATCCCTTGTTACGGCTGTATCAATGCTCGTTCTTGTTTTCACCGGGTGCGGTCCCGACGCTTCCGATTCCGGCGCCGTCAGCAGCTCCGCTCAGGTGGATTCCACCCTCAGCGCGCAGCCGGTGACCTTCACAATCAGAGAAATCAACAAGCACGGCAACATTATTCTCGACACAAACCCGGGGCAGATGCAGGCGGCGGGTTTTGAGGCCGGGGATATCATCACCGTGTCTTTCGGCGGCAAAGAATTCAGCATGCCCATAGGCACTTCATACACCGATGTTGACAGCGGCGAAATGATATGCAGGTTTGACCTTGAAGATAATAAAGTCGCGCTTGCCGTCAATTACGGCTCTTTCGCTTCGGACGCAGGCGTCGCGGTTAAGGAAACGATTGAGGATGAGCCGGGCTACAGGTGGAGCTATGACACCCCGAGCGTTGAGGTCCGCCTGAGCGCCAAGGGCGGCTATATTGATGAATACAACGCCCGCAACCTTACCTTCTCCGAAAAGCGCGAGGATTACCCCGGTCTCAGTGACGAGCAGTTCGCGAATTTCCGCGCGGTTTCGGCAAAAGGGATAAAGGAAGGTGTTATTTACCGCAGCAGCACACCCATAGACCCTTCTCTCGGCAGGGATAAATATGCCATGGCGGCTATGCGCGAGGCGGGCATAAAGGCGGTTATCAACCTTGAAAATTCCGCCGAGGCAATGCGCGATTTCAGCGCCTTCCCCGGCAGTTATTACAGCACCTGCGCTGTTATCAACCCCGAAATAACCTATGATGCCGCCGGCCCCGAGCTTTCCGGCAAAATTAAAGAGTGCGTGCTTTTTATGCTCGATAATGACGGGCCGTATCTCATCCACTGCAAGGAGGGCAAGGGCCGCACAGGGCTGTTCTGCGCTTTGCTTGAATGCTTCGCCGGCTGTGACGCGCAGGATGTGACGCGCGATTATATGATAACCTTTGAAAATTATTACGGCATACGGCAGGGCGAGGCTGTTTACGGCATTGTTTTGCGCAATACTCTTCAGCAGGTGCTCTGCGAGCTTCTGGGCATTGACAATATGGAAACGGCAGACCTCAGGCAAGCCGCTGAGCAATATCTTTTGTCGGCGGGGCTTACCGTGGAGCAGCTGTCGGCTCTCAGCGAAAAAATCGTCAGCGATTAAAAAAAGCGGGGTGAGAGTGTGGCGTCAGACGCAGCAGGCAAATCATATACCATAAGGCCTCTCAGAGATTCAGACCTCGATGCCGTGCGCGAAATCTGCGCCGAGACATCATCGCTCAGATTGCGCGACACGCGCGACAGGGAGCTGCTCGAGCTTCTCTACTGTGACCCTTATGTGCTTTACGCGGCGGGGGATTCGTTTGTGGCGGCCGATGAAAATGACCGCCCGGTGGGTTATGTTTTCTGCGCGGCCAACACCCGTGCCTTTCTCAGAGACTTCCGCAGGCATATTATACCGCAGACTGACCGTCTCGGTCTCAGGCGCGCTCTTTACGCCCGGGCTGTCTTGGCTCTTGAGGGGCTTTGCCCGGCCGCGGCACCCGCCCACCTGCATATTAACCTCACCGCCTGCGCCCGCGGCAAGGGTACGGGGTCAGCGCTTATCTGCGCTCTTAAATCGCACCTGAGCGGGCAGGGAATCAGCCGTGTTCAGCTCACCTGCGGCAGCAAAAACAAAGGGGCAATCCGTTTTTACCGCCGCAACGGGTTCAGGGTCTTTTTAAGGGCAGCGGGCGCCTGCGTTATGTTTTCCGGCACAGAAACGGGGCTGAATTTACCCGAAAAGCACTAAATATCGCAAAAGCCATAAAAAAAATTATCGCTATATTGTGATTTTTGTTATATTTTCTCTTGCATTATTTATATTTATATAGTAAAATATGAACTGTATTTTAACAATTCACTGGTGGAAGATTGTAAAGCGGTGAAAAAATGACTCATTTCTTCAAGCGTGTAAAACGTTTTATACTTCCGGAAACCGACAGTGAGATTAAAGCTGAAATCGCCAAAATGAATTTCAGAAGGCTGCTGATTATTTCGCTTGTCGGCGGAGCGATTGAGGCATTAGGGCTCGTTTTGCTCTTTGTTTCGGATTGGGACGGCGTAAATACCGCTCGCAGCATAAAGTCGCTCACTTTCAGCCTTCTGTTTTGTGTGTGTTTTCAAATCAATCTGCGTATAATCAGGCGGAAGTATTCCTCCGATTACAAAGTTATCGGGTTTGAAACTCTTTTGCTTTTTGCGACTATGACCGCGTGGGGTGTTACGGTTTCTTATGACCACTATATTAAAGCCACCCAGATGCTCACCTTTTACGCAGTTATAGTCTGTCTCGTAAGTATGCTGGTTATCCGCCCCGCTTACAGCATTGTGCTTGTTGCCCTCTCTTTCGGCGTGCTCTATTTCATGGCCTTCAGGTTTGACGGGGCAAAAAGTATCAACGTTTTCAATTACAGCTCGATTATGCTGCTTTGCATAGTCGGTTCCCTTTCAAAATATAAAACAACTATTGACGTGCTTCACAGCAGAGCGGAGGTTACGGCGCTCAACGAAAAGCTCCGCCTTGCCGCAAGGACCGACATAATGGCGGGCATCCAAAACCGCTACGCTCTTGCCGGCGATTATCCGGAGTATATCGGCCGTGACATATTGCTGTGCGTGTGCGATGTTGACAGTTTCAAGTTTTTCAACGACAAATACGGCCACGCCGCGGGCGATGTTATTATAAAAGAAATCGCGGCAATACTCACAGACGAGTTCGGCGCATCCAATGTTTACCGCTACGGCGGGGATGAATTTGTGATTATCAGTCAGGCGGGCCATGCCGGGTTCGGCGAGAAACTCACCGGGGTCAAATCGGCGCTCGGGCAGATAAGCATTGACGGCATTGATGAACCGATTGCCTGCAGCTTCGGCACCGCGCAGAGCGCTGTTGACTCACGCGAAGATCTTGACAGATTACTCCGCGAGGCAGACAGCAGAATGTACGCCGAAAAAAACGCGAAACGCTGACAAACTCAATATTTTGGCAAAACCGGGGAAATCCGGCGACGCAAAGCCAAGGTGTCTAAGCAATTTATTTGTATGATTGACCGGCTGCAGCTAAGATCATCAGATTTTATCTGCAGCCGGTTTTTTTCTTTATTAGAAATAAGAAGAACTTTAGCATTTCCTACCGAGGAGTAATATAAATGAGAAAGAAACTGATTTCAATACTGCTTGTTGCTGCAGTCGTGCTGGGGCTTGTTCCACTGCTCTCCACGGCTGACGGCAATCACCAGGGTCAGACAACAATAGGTGAGTATAACTATACTCTTGTGTCGGACCCCGATTCCGGCATACCGCCGACCAGTGACATTGTGGCGGGCGGTTTCGGTGACCAGGCGAGCAACGGCAGAATCTGGACCGACAAGAGCGTCTTCGTAAACGATGACGGCGACGGCTTCAATGTGGACCTCAAGGTACTGGCTCAGGAATATTATTCAACCACCAACACGACGGTTTTTCAGCCGGTCGGAGCGGATGTTGTCATGATTCTCGACTTCACTACATCCATGTTGCAGGAAAACAACAAAATCGAAAAAGATGACGGCACTAAGGTTACGCGTTTTGAGGCGCTTATTGACGCGTTTAACGAAGCTGTTGAAGTTATAACGACTTCGAACATTAATAACCGTATTTCGGTTTATGCTTTTTACGGCGGCAACAGCACCACCGCTTCATCATATAAATGTATAAACATCATGCCTCTCGGGCATTATACGAGCACTTCCGCATCAACCGAAACGCATGATAAATATGTTCATGTTGCAAACGGAACCAACGGTTACAAATGTGTCAGCTCTACGGGCCTGATGAAAGACGGCGTAGCCCATTCAATAGACCAGCAATGCGGCAACTATACCTGTACACAATACGCTATCGCAAATGGCATAAACGGTCTGATAAACGATATAAATGCTGAAACCGATAACACCGTCCTCAGAAAGCCATATGTTATTATGATGACGGACGGCGGACCTTCTTGTGTGGATTATGACTGGTATGATAACCCGCAAAGACTTACAGGTAACAACGCAACTGTTTCCGGCAATCCAGACAATGCTGATCCTTCAGCTTTTAACTCGTTAGTTGCCCCGATTATTCTTACGTCAGCTTTATGGCGCGATAAGCTTGAAGAGGCGTATTTCGATTACAATTATGGAACCGAAAGCTTCGACCCGGATATCTACGGAGTTGACTGGTTCAATATCGGTCTCGGCGTTCCGGAGGGAACCTCCGCACTGGATGCCCATCCTGCAAGCTGCCTTGTTAATCCGGCATATCTTACCGAGATTACGGCTAACGCTAACGGAACAAATTCTCAGAAGATTAAAGCCGACCTTGTGGCAAAAGCGGCGAACTACGCTCAAAAGAATTACGCCGACGGAAATAACTTCGTTTATCCCAATGAAGGCGACGGCTTTGTAACTTTTGCGAATACATATGAGGTTCTCATGAAAGCTTTCAAAGAGCTTGCGGAAAGAATCAAATTGCAGTCACAGAACCTCAACTACCCCATAGTAAACCATGAGGTTGCCTCCGGCAATGATACCACCGACGTCGTGTTTACAGATGTGATAGGCAAAGGAATGTCTGTAACAACAATCACCCTTAAGCAAAATGATAAAGCTCCTGTTGAAGCTGTTTATGACAGCACAAAGGATATATATACATTCGCGGGATATAAAACTACGGTCAAAATCACCGAGGCCGCCGACGGGCAGCAGACCCTTGAGTGGCGTCTGCCGGCGAAAGAAGTTTCAATGTTTATTTTTACAGACAGAAACGATGTGGTTCACAGTCCTCTCACTTCGGCCGATCCCACTGTGCTGAGCTTCGGCCTTGAATTCACCGATGAAATCGGAGAGGGACCCGCCTACACAAATGACTTTGAAGGCGACCCGGATGACCCAAGCACAATCATTCCCAAGACCACCGTCACATACGAAATACCGGGCGACAATGGTTACTACTTTGATGAAGAGCATGACACGCTGTGGGCTTCACAAAGCGGCGGAGAAAGCAAATCCGCAAATACTACAGGCACGGCGCTTACCCACGGCCAATACACATACACAGCCGGCACGGATGCCTTGGGTAAAAGCTACGCTGTAGCTGAGGGTGTGCTCGGCAACAACGGTATGGTTACGGGCGTTCTCAGGCAAGATATGAACATCGTAGTCGAGAAAAAATGGAAGGATGAAAACGGAAATCTTATAACCGATACCCAGGGCCTTCCCGAGATAAAGGTCAATCTTTATCGCAGTGAAGAGGGCGGCACCAAAGAGCTTGTGAATGAACCCGGGATTGTACAGCCGATTAAGCTCAATAACGGCAATCATTTCCAGACGAGCACATATACTGTTCCGATAAGGAATACCGCAACAGGAAAACTGTATACTTATGAAATCGAGGAACTGAATTGCCCGGCGGACTACTTTGAAGATAAGAGTATGTCAAACACCATACAGGCTTCCGACGGCACTTTGACTGTAACAAACATAAAGATGCCTGACAAAGGCACTGTGGTTGTCAATAAGCAGTGGCAGAATAAACTCGGAGAGGAAATAACAGACACCTCGTCACTTGATCCGGTTGCGATACACCTTAAGAGAAATGAAAAGACATTCAATTACAGAACTCTGACAATAAAGTGTACCGACAGGAGTAATAAAACCGTCACTCTACCGCCGATAATGGTTCATCCCGGCGCTACAGTTACTTATAAAATCAGAATCGGACTCAGAAGCAGGCAGGATGTTAATAACGCTCAGTATCCTCTCAAACGCGACGGAACGAATGTAAACTGCATTACTCGCGGACAAAATGATGGTGTGAGTGTAGGTGGATATACAGTCTGGTATAAAGAGCCTATTGACAACCATACTGTTACAATAGGAAATAATAATGTGACTGTCTCCTACACAATACAAAGGAATTTCAATCAGTATGTTACTGACGATAAACTGCTTGAGTATGTCGTGGAGCCTATTATAACTGGCGGCACACCGGATTATGACCAAACCGAGTATGTAAAAGATATGGACTACGACTATGAAATAACTCTCGACAACAGCAACAGGTGGCAGAAAGTGCTGGATAATCTAGCTTTGATAGATCCTGATGCAGACATTCCCACTAAGATGCATGAATATAAGTATTATATTGAGGAAGAAACTGTTCCCGGCTATATTACCACCTACAGCGCGAACAATACCGAAGGCATCACGGGCGGTGTGCTCACCGTCATAAATAAGGAACTTGAAAAGATAGGTCCCCTGCCCGAAACGGGAGGCAGTGGCAGCCCGTACCGAATGGAAATCATCGGCATTTCCGCGGTGTTCTTCTCCATGGCGTTCCTGTTTATGCGTTATTACATTCCGGTGAGCAAAAAAAAGCGCCGGGTAAAAAACAGCAGGTAAAAAACTGCAAAATATAAACTCAGTCAATCAATAACATCAAATATAATTTATTAAGGAAGGAAATCAATTATGAAAAACAAAACAAGAGTAATTCTTGCGGCTCTTCTTGCGCTGACAATCATTTTCTCCATGTCCGTGCTCTCACTCGCCGCTGACCCACCTGCAATCACCATTAACAGACCCAATGAATCTGTTTCAATGATGAACCACACTTATCAGGCTTTTAAAATTTTCGACATTGCCGAAGATACAAACGGCAGCCTCATTTACACCCTGAACAGCGCTTATACGGCTTTTTTCAACAACCTGGATCTCAGCGCGTATTCAGGCGATATCAACGCGAAGGCATACGAATATGTTGCAGCCCGCGATGGTCATCCTGAGGATTTCCAGACTCTTGCAAAAGCTCTTTACAATCATGCACAGACTAACAGTATCAGCCCCGATTCTTTCGTTAAGGCAACAGCGGCCGATACCGCGACTATCACCGGCCTCACCCCCGGTTACTACCTCGTTTATGACGCAGGTTCAGATGCTGCCAACCCGGACAGCGCCGAAAAGGCAATAGCCAACATAGCTCTTACAAACGCGAACCCCACCGTTACTATAGATCTTAAGGCAACTGTTCCCACCATTGATAAGAAAATCACCGGCGTAAACGACGCTGCTTCCAATGCGGTTGCAACTGACGGAGAAGACGGCGCCAGCGCTCAGATCGGCCAGCATATCGCTTTCCAGATTGATTCAATCGTTCCCGACCTTGTCGGCTACAGCACATACACCTACAAAGTAACCGATACTATGGATGCAGGTCTTACCCCCGACCAGAATGTGGCAATAAAAATCGGCAACGCTGTTTTGGCTGCCGCAAAGTATACCGTTGAGTATAATGGCCAGGTAACAACAATCACAATTCCCAAAGATACCCTCGCTGAATACGTTGCAGGCACTCCCATTGCCATCACCTACTCAGCAACAGTAAACAGTGATGCCAATGTATATCCTTATGCCAATCCTCTGACAAATAATACCGGCAACACTGCAGAACTTGAATACAGCAGCAATGTGGAGGATACGACAGAAAAGACCACAACCCCTCCCACAAATGTACATGTTTACCTCTTTGAGCTTGATATCACCAAGACAAACTCAAAGGGTGAGACCCTTGCAGGCGCGGAGTTCACTCTCAAGGATCCGAGCAACAACGATGTTTATGTTGTGCAAGACGCCACTACAAAGAAATATAAGGTTGTCAGCAGCTCTGCGGCGATAGACGGTATTACAACAACCGTAGTCTCTGACGAAAACGGTAAGATTTATATTGACGGTCTCGCGGCAGGCACATATAATCTTGTGGAAACCAAAGCTCCCACCGACTACAACCTTCTTACCGACCCCGTTGAGATAGTAATATCCGCTACATACAATGCCGATGGCACACTCAATGCAGTAAGCGGCAACACAGTTACCGTTGTCAACAGAAGCGGCGCTGAGCTACCCGGCACCGGCGGCATCGGCACCTATATCTTCACCATCGGCGGCGCAATTATAATGGTTACCGCAGTTGCGTATCTTATTCTCAAGAAAAAGAACGAAGCAGCCGAATAATTGATTTGAAGGTAATTGATTGATTCTGTTTATCCCTGCCCGGGTTTCCCGGGCAGGGGGGATATGAATCGGGCACAGCCTCAAACCAAGTACGGAGTGACTATGAAGAAACGATTATCTACAGTTATTGCAATACTTGTTTTTATAGCCGGGCTTGGCTTGATGCTGTACCCTGCAGTCAGCGACCTTATCAACAAAGCGCATCAGTCCTATGTTATCAATTTATACGACCGCACCATAGCAAAAATGTCCAAGGAGGAGTTCCACAGAATTCTTTCGGACGCGCGCGCATACAACCTCACCGTTACATCCAACGAATTTCCCAAGGATGAGCGCGACCTCGCGGGCAACGATGAATACCTTGAGGCGATAAACCCCTCGGGTAACGGTATGATCGGCTACCTGAGAATTGACGCCATCAAGCTGAGAATGCCGATTTACCACACCACCAAGGAGTCGGTGCTTCAGATAGGCGTGGGGCATATACCCACCACTTCACTGCCTGTGGGAGGCGAAAATACCCACGCGGTGCTCACCGGCCACAGAGGCCTGCCCTCTGCGAAGCTGTTTACGGATCTTGACAAGCTCAAGCCCGGTGACCTGTTTCACATCTACATACTTGATGACATTCTCTCTTATGAGATTGATCAGATAAAAACGGTTTTGCCGACCGACACCAAAGATCTGCAGATTGTGCAGGGCGAGGACTATGTGACTCTTGTTACCTGCACGCCTTACGGCATAAACACCCACCGCCTCATCGTGAGAGGCAAAAGGGTGCCCTACAGCGAAACGGTAATTGAAGAGCAGGCGCCGGAAACAGTGACCCAAACCGAATCCGGACCGCCCGACCAGCTTGTCGCCTTGGTGGCGGCGCTCGCGGTGGTGCTTGCTCTGCTGATAATACTTATTATTTATACCAAAAAAAGGAGGGATAGTTCTTGAAGAAAGCAATTGCGATTTTAGCCGCCGCTTTCATCTGCCTGCTGCCTCTGAGCATAGCTGCCTATGCGGAAGAGACGGGAAGCATAACTGTTGTGATGATAAACAGAGCAGACAAGGTCCCTTTTGTAGATAAAGCAGTCAATATAGTCAAGGTTGCGGACTGTGTGATTACACAGGAGAAAGTAACATTTATCCTCACAGAAGATTTCGCAGGCGTTGATGTAAACCTCGAAAGCACCGAGGCGCCGCGCATTTTATATGATGCCGCCGCGGAAAAAGAACTTCTGGCTTACAGCATAAGGACCGACGAAAACGGCTCGGGAACCTGGTACGGCTGTGAGATGGGGGCTTATCTCGTTTACTCACCCGACAACCTCTATAACCCCTTTATCGTATTTATACCCATGGTCAATGAAGAGGGCGTTTTCTATGATATTTCCGCCACGCCGAAAATCGGCACGGAAACCGAGGAAACAACCGACAGACCTATGGTGCCCATTGTGCCTATAGTGCCCATCGTGCCTATAGTGCCCATTGTGCCTATAGTACCCATTGTGCCTATAGTGCCCATCGTGCCCATCGTGCCCGTAGTGCCCACCGTGCCTGTGCCGACAGTGCCCGGCGGTGAAACACCCACCGGTGAGCAGACTACTGCGCCCGGCGGCGGCGACGCTGTTACCGGCACCACAGGCGCAACTCAGAATACATCCGAAACCGAACCCGAGAAGCTGCCCCAGACCGGCATGCTTCAGTACCCGGTTCCCATTCTCGGATTCTGCGGAATTATGCTCTTTGCAGCAGGGCTGGTAGTATATGGAAACGGAAAAAAGAAGGATAATTAGAGCAGGCATAGTTCTTATGGCTTTCGGCCTCGCATTTATCGCGGCGGCCGGGGGCTTGTTTGCTTATAACACAATCACCGACAGAAAGGCCGGGCAGACCGCAAGGGACCTGCTTTCAGCCGTTGAGCAGGTGAGCGAAGAGAGCACCTTTGAGCAGGAAGCAAACGGCGAGCCCTTCGCGATTATAGACGGAAAAAAATACATCGGCGTTATAACCATCCCCTCGCTCGGCATTGACCTGCCCGTGCAGTCAGACTGGTCACTCGAAAAGCTGAAGGATTCACCCTGCAGATATTACGGCAGCGTGATTGACGGCACAGCGGTTATCTGCGCGCACAATTATCAGAGCCACTTCGGCAAGCTGAAATACGCCGCCGCGGGAGAGATAGTTTATTTCACCGACACGGCCGGCCTCACCTACGCTTATAAAATTGCCTCGGTTGAGCAGATTGACGGCTACGATATTGAAAAAATGAAAGAGAATACCGGCTGGGATCTGACCCTCTTCACCTGCACCTACAGCGGCAGGCAGAGGCAGACGATAAGGCTGGTGAGAGTGCAGAGCGTTGATTAACGCAAACGCGCGCGATTAAAAAGCTTACCTCGCAAAACAATATAAAGATAACAGCCCGGAAACCGCTTCTTACCTCGGTTCCCGGGCTGTTATTCTGCGCTGTATCAGAGCAGCACTTCGCTGTTTGTGCCGTAAAAAATATCGCTGTGTCCGCCAATCATTTTGCAAAACTCCTCAAACTGCGCCCAGCGGTTGTGTATGTCAAACTCATAGGCGTGGCCCCAGATATAAAAGAGCTTCGGGGTGTCTGTCTGAAGCTCGATAAAGCTTCTGCCTGCCTCGAGCATTTTATCAAACTCATAGTGAAACACCGTGGGTCTGAACTCAAACAGGTTATCCTGCAGGTCAAAATTTCCGGTGCTTTCAACGGTGCGGCAGTATTTTACGCCGGTGTGCTCTTTTATTATTGATGAAACACGCCTGTCATAGTTGGGGCCTCCTCCGCCGGGGTAGGCGAAGCCGACCACCTCATAGCCCGCGATTTCGGACAGACGCAGCCTGTCATCCTCCACCTGCCTTATTATCTCATCCCTGTCAAGCTTCGGCAGCAGGGGGTGGGTGAGCGTGTGGCCGGCAATTTCGTGACCGGCGTAAATTGCTCTGACCTCTTCGGCTCTCGGCTTGCAGTGGGCAACAGTCACCCCGTCAATAAAAAGCGAATTGGCTGTGCCGAGCAGCCCGGAATTGAGGTTAAAGGTGCATTTGAGACCGTATTTGTTCAGGATTTCAATCAGTCTTTTATCCTGCGTGACTCCGTCGTCATAGCTTAGCGTTATGGCTTTCATTTTTCCGTCGAACATATTATCGCCTCCGCAATGATTATAGACGATAATATTATTTTTTACAAGCGGCAGATTATTGAATATTGCGCCCGTGTGTGGTAATATGCGCTTGAAGGGGTGTGGTTTAATGTTCCCGTCAGAGTGCAGCATAAGCGGCAAATTTTCAGAGTATATTGATATTATTATGTCAAGGCAGCTGCTCAGCGCCCGGCTGTGGCAAAACTGCGTGAATGTGTTTTCATCCGGCATTGATGACGCCGACCGCGGCTGGCGCGGAGAATATTGGGGCAAGATGATGCGCGGAGCCTGCCTCGTTTACAGGGTGACACGCTCCGAAGAGCTGTATGCGGCGCTGACAGACGCTGTGGAGGGCCTTCTCTCAAAGCAGGAGCCCGACGGGCGCATCAGCTCATACAGCAGAGAAAACGAGTTTTACGGCTGGGATATATGGTCAAGAAAATATGTAATGACCGGGCTGCAGCACTACTGCGATATATGCCGCGATGAGGCTCTCAGAGGCAGGATTATCACCGCCCTTACGCTTCACGCCGATTATATCATCGCCCGCGTCGGCAAAGATAAAATACCTCTGCTTGACACGGGCCTTTATTGGGGCGGTGTCAACTCCGCGAGCATACTTGAGCCGTTTGTGCGCCTTTATAAAGACACGGGCAAAAAGGAATATCTCAGCTTTGCGCAGTATATCATAAGCACGGGCGGCTGCAGTGACGGCAGCCTGATTGACTGCGTGTCACAGGGCAGGGCTCCCTTTGAATTTCCCGAAACGAAGGCGTATGAAACAATGAGCTTTTTTGAGGGGCTGCTCGCTTATTACGAGCTCACCGGCAATGAGTTTTACCTCACTGCCGTGCGCAGGTTTGTTTCGCGCCTGCTTGAGACAGATTACACGGCTATCGGCTCCTGCGGCTGCACTCACGAGCTGTTTGACAACTCAACCCTGCGCCAGACGGAGCCGAGCGACAATATAATGCAGGAAACCTGTGTCACGGTTACCCTTATTCGCCTGCTTGCCCGCCTCTATTTTGTGACGGGCGAAAAAGAGCTGTTTGCGGCCCTTCGCCTGAGCGCTCTCAACGCCCTCTCAGGCGCGCTTAACATAAACGGCTATGAGCAATACAGCAACGAGAAAAAGGAATATCTGCCCGGCATGGTGTTTGACAGCTATTCGCCCCTTTGCGACGGCAGGAGAGGGCGCGGCATAGGCGGCTTCAAGCAGTTTGCGGACAAAAGCCATTTCGGCTGCTGCGCCTGCATAGCCTCCGCTGGTTTTGCCCTTTACCCGCTGATGTGTGTCACCCGGCACGGCGAAGAAATCAGGGTGAATGACATTCAGAATGGGGAGTATTCCTTTGCGCCGGAGGGCGGCAGTGTTACCCTTGCCGTAACGGGCGATAAAATCAGTGTTTCGGCCCCTTCCGGGGTGCGTTTTACTCTCCTTGTAACTCAGGGCTTCTGCGGCACTGCAGTTGAGAGCCGAAGAGCGGGGGAGAGAGGCATATCTCAGGCGGGGTACGACCGCTTTGATAATGTTTCGCATGGCGATGAAATAAAACTGAAAATTGAAAACAAGCTTGTTCAAAAGCGTATTAACGGCAAGGTTTCGCTGAGCTTCGGTGGCTTCACACTTGCCGCGGATGAAATGAAATCACAGGTTTACAAGCCGGGTCAGAAGCTTAATTTCATTTTGAACGCAGGCGGAGATATTCAGCACGAAATCCTGCCACCGCAAAAGGGTGAGCAGGTAAGAATCGCCGCCGCAACAGACCGTGGCACGCTCATACTCACCGACTACGCCGGCGCCGGTCAGGACGGCAAAAGCCGCGTGACAGTCTGGTTCTGAAATAACGGGATTTTAATAATAAATTATATTTACATTTTGCCTTAATTACAATATAATAAACACATACATTATTTTGGGGAGAGAAAAAATATGTATGAACTGAATCTTGCGCTCGATGTGATTATCTCGGCGATAATCATAATCCGGTCCGCGCTGTGTATGCCGGTAACCACACTGCTTTTCCGCATAGATTCCGACGCGTCGGTCTTTGAGAGCGGGGACGGAATGTACACCGTAATCTGGTCCACCTCACAGCCCGGCACCGGTTATCTTACTTATGAGTATGACGGCGAGGAATACACGGTCTATGACGAGAAAAACGCCGCTATACGCTCAGACGATGTGATTCACAGCGTGCGGGTGCCCAAAGAGCATCTTGACAGCAACACCTACACTTACCACTCTCAGCACGTAGCGGTAAGGCGCGCCTATGTGTCCCTCAAAGGCAGAACGGTATCGTCGAAGCCTGTTGACTTCAAAGGGTATTCCGGGCAGGAAGAAATCCGCGCGCTCGTCATTTCCGACATTCACGAAAACCCGGAAAACGCCCAAAAAGCAGTGAACTGCTTTGATGTGAAGCCGGATCTGATAATAATGAACGGCGATGAGGTCAGCCTGATGACAGACAAATATAAGTTCAAGCAGGTGCTCTCATACGCGCACCGCTTCTCAGAGGGCAGCATCCCCGTTTTATACACAAGAGGCAATCACGAAAACCGCGGTGAATACGGCAGCGGAGCGGTGGATATTTTCAAAACCACCACAGGCGGAATGTATTACACCTGCGATTACGGCCCTGTTCATTTTATCTGCCTTGATTCGGGAGAGGATAAAAAAGATTCCGACTGGACATACGGCGGCCTTGTTGATTACACCTCCTATGTCGCGCGTGAGACAGAGTGGCTGAAGACACTCGAGAGCGCCGAGGACGCCCGATACACCGTCTGTGTTACTCACATTCCGGGCATAAACAACCGCTACGGCAATGACTGGAGCGAAATACTCACTGACCTCGGAGTTGACCTGCTTGTGGGCGGGCATAAGCACCGCATCAATTTTGAGTACAACAAGGACGGGGCACCGTTTTATCAGATGCTTGACGGCGGCAAAAACGGCAGCGACCGCTATATCGCCACTATGCTTACCTTTACGCAGGACGGGATAAACGCCCTGTGCTATGATAACGAGCAGACTATGAGAGGCGAATACACCTTTACCTTTGAAGAATAACGCATTTTTCAGCGCTCCTTTGCGGTTGATTTTATCTCACATAAGCGGTATAATGTTACCATGAGAAAATCACGGCAAAGGAGTTTTGTTATGAATATATTAAAAAAATCGCTCTGCTTATTGCTCGCTTTTCTGCTGACGGCGATGATGTGCGTGCCTGCTTTCGCCGGGGACGCGGATGAACCCGCACCCCCTGTGCCGGAGCTCAAATCGCTTGACACCTCTGCCGTTGACGGCAAGCTGATGGCTTATGTGGGGGTTGAAACCTATTTTGTGGTTTACCCCGAGCCCCTCGAGGCTGAGAGCAGATTTGATATCAGAAACGCCGAAATCACCTGCAGCGAAGAGGGAATAGTCAGCGTCAAGCCGGAAAAAGAGGAGCAAAACAGATTCGGAAGCGTGCTTGTCACCGGGCTGAAGCTCGGCAGGACAACTGTCACCGTGACGGACCCCGGCAGCGGAGTATCCTGCTCTGTTGAGGTAACCGTGCGCCCCGCCTTCGGCTACAGGCTCCTTAACTTCTTCAGCTTTCTCGATTACGTGCCGTTCTTTGTTTTTATGTGGCTTGCCGGCAAGCTCGGTCTGATGTAAAATAAAAAAAGGGACTGCGTAAAAACGCAGCCCTTCATTTTTTTGCCTGCTTTCGCCTTTTGTGCGACAAGCTCAGATTGTATTAACTCAGTGGCATCGCGGGAGGTCGGAAGCAGAAAAGGATGAAAACGGCTCTTTCCGGACTGAAGACAGTATCGGGATACGGCAAGCGAGCAAAGGCGTTGAGAAAAGACAAAAACAACTATTCCTTATTTTAGTTAAATATAGCAAAAAACAGGACTGCGAGTGTATAATTCGCAGTCCATTAAACTATATTGTCTTTTCGGTTTTCGCCTTTTATGCGACGACCGTATTACTCTAAATAATCGGTTTCCGTAACATAACCCTCGCTGTCTATGCGGAAGGTTTTGGTTTCCATAGTCTCAAAGTCCGCGTAAAAGCCCGCTTCTATTACATTGCAGACTATCGCCGCCTTGGTGCATACGCCGGCGGTTTCGCTCAGGCGCAGTATATAATCTCCGCTCCCGTCTTCGCTCTGCTTGAAAGCGTCAAGGCGGATGTTGCTCCTGTCTATGGTGATAAAGCTCTTTTCGGCGGGCAAAGCTCCCTTGTGATAGCCGGCGGGAACAGGTACGGGCCTGTTATTCATAATGTCGGCATAAAGCTGAACATTGCTCTTTTCGGCGGGACCGGAGTGCGGATAAATGCCGTATTCAAAGCGCTGAAGCCCCTCGTCGCAGTAGGCAAAATCAGCGTCGGGTCTGTGCGAAAAATGATCGGCGAAGATAGAGTTTCTGAGTATCGTGAGACGCAGTGTATTTCCCATGCAGTCATAGCTGTATTTTGAATCGCTTATCACAGAAACACCGCTGCCGGAGGCGGTGATATCGCCCCAGGTGAGCGCCGGGTCCTCATCGCCGTTTGCTTTTCTCTTAATAAATCCGCCAGGTATCTCGTAAGTGGGTACGGGGTTTTCTCCCGGCACCGTTACGGGCATTTTAACAATTGTGAGCGGCTCCTGCCACAGCACTCTCACCTTGCTTCTGAGCATTTCAGAGCCGGCTTCAAGGATGAAATCCTGTGATATATATGACTTGCCGTAAGTGTGCCTGATTCTTATAACAGCGCGCGCTCCGCCTTTCTCAATAACCCTGATTGACTCCGGCTTCGCGGTGCCGATTACATCGTGAAAGCTGAAAATGCCGTGGGCCCAGGTGTCCGGCTTTGAGTTGTCTATAACGGTGGGAACAAGTGAAACGGCGCTGAGGTGCTCGGCACCGTCATCCTTTGTGATGATTGATGAAACGCCGCCTGTTTCGCTGTCAAATACTACCTTTATTTTCTCGTTTTCAAGGAAGTACTCTCCTGCCTTCACCGGGCTTTCCGCAGCGGAGCTCTTTTTGCCGGAATCCTTGTGCCACAGCCAGTAGAGGGCGTAGCCGAGCGCCGGCAGTTTCACAAGAAAAACGGTATCTTCGTGGCTGTCATTTGAGCGGGATGAGCGTACGTTGCTGAAAAGCACATCACGGCCCCTGCAGTCGGTTACCTTTGAAGAGGGGTGATAGGTGCGCACGGCGGTCGTCACTTCTCTTGAAAGAGGGTTGAACACTATCACAGGCCTCGGATAATCGAGGTTGCGGCAGTGGTGGCGCTCGCTCAGGGAGAGCGAATCCGAAACGCCGTCAAGCCAGGTGTCAACCTGCCCGGCTATTTTCAGCAGGGCTCTGTTTTCCTCATCTTGAGCTATCGCCTGAGCAAAGCCAAGCTGGAGCTTCGCGTCTTCATACGCCTCCATAATTGAGCAGCCGCAGAGTATATCGTGAAACTGATTGTAGCATAGCTTGAGCCAGGCTTTTTTGTACTCCTCAGTCGCTCCCTTTTCGCCGAAAAGAGCCGCCGAAAGGCTGTTCCATTTTTCGGAATTAACAAGGGAGTTTTCCGTTTTTCTGTTCATTTGCTTTATGACGGAGGTCGCGGAGTAGCACCCGCTCGCGTGATGCTGCAGCTCCGTATCAACGCTCGGAATGTCGAGCGGAAGGCTGCACTGCTCCTCAAAGAATTCCTCGGGCGAGGAAAATTTCATAGAGCCATAGCCTTCATTTTTAATGGCGGTCAGATGCTCTATGTCGCCCTTTGTGGGTCCGCCGCCGTGGTTGCCCACGCCGTAGAAAAGCATCATGCCGTGATTTGAGCTCTCAGCGGCCTCTTTGAGTGAGGAAACCGCGCTGTCAATAGCGTTTACGCCGCTTTCGGCGTAGCTGCCGGGAATTCTGTAGGTGAGCACTCTTGAGCCGTCGGGTGAATCCCACCAGAAAAGGCCCTCGGGTATTTTGGGGTTTTCCTCCGAGCCGGGTCTCATCATAACATAGCAGCGCATACCGGCGTTGTTGAGAAACTTGGGTATCATTGCGCTGTGTCCGAAAGAGTCAACATTATAGCCTACCGTGCAGATTTTGCCGAATTTTTCTCTGTAATAAAGCTGGCTGTAGAGTGCCTGGCGGGCGAAACTCTCGGCACAGGGCATATTGCAGTCCGGCTGAAGCCACCAGCCGTTTACCGGTACCCAGCGGCCCTCCTTGACGAGCTCGCGTATATCCGCAAAAAGGGCGGGGTCAATATCCTCAACCCATTTATAGTAGCAGGCGGAGGAGCAGGTAAACACAAAATCGTTGTACTCTTTAAGCCTGTCAACGGCGCTGCGGAATGTCTGCAGCACTTCGCCGCAACCCTCCTGCCATCTCCAGAGCCAAGTGGGGTCAAGATGCGCGTTGCCGATGAAATATAAGCTGTTTTTCATTTTCTGACGCCTCCTTAACCGATAAATCCGAAGTATCTGCCCATCCAGTAAGAGAGCGTGTAAACATAGCAGCTCTCAATCGCCATAAGGCCGCCCGAATCTTCGTTCTTGTACTCGACGGGGTTTCTGTCATATTTGGATATGAATTTCTCATCCTGAGGAGGCAGGGTGGATATCTCCCTGTAGCCCTGCCGGAGAGTCCTTACGGGGATGTCGTGACGCCCTTTGAGTGAAACGCCTGCCGCCAGGCGGCTGATGTTGGCTCTCATAAACCATTCCCTGACTCTGTCCGCGTCTGTATCGTCATCAGGGCAGGCGATAAGGTAAAGGAAATCAAGGGCGGCATCGTGCTCTCTCGCGATAGATGAGCGCCAGCTTTTGTAGCCTTTTCTGTATTTCTCAAGCAGCTCATCATCGTCCTTCTCAAGGTAGCAGAGCCCGAAAAGAGACGCCGTGGCAAGCCAGTGGTCACCGTACATGATTTCTTCAGCCGGGTCCATATTATCCCTCATACTTTGCTGATAAAGCCTGTCAAAGTGCTTCATCGGCAGGTCTGCGTAGCCTCTCTCTTTGGCAAGATAATCATAGGTTTCCTTCCATCTGCCCTCTTCGCCGGTAATCTCCATTACCGCTTTGAGATAAAACAGCACTTCCGCGGAATTGAGAGCGGCATCGACCCAGCCGAGTTCCTTTGTGAAATAAGGCTCATCCCATCTTGCCCAGGTGGTCGGCTCTCCCGAATAATCGCGAAGTGTCAGACCGTTGTCTATAATGTGATTGACTATGTTTGAGGCGGTGACTTTAATAAAATCATCAAGCTCCTTATCATCACAGCCGAGCTCCTTGTGAGCAAAAAGCAGGTTGATAAGGTGGAGGGTGATTTCATCGCTGGAAGTGTCGCACTTATAGTAAATGTCGTCAAGTGTGTATCCGTCTTCCTCATAAAGATATTTAAGATGCTCGGGGATTGGGGCGGAGCAGTCGATTTCGAGACCGACTATCCCTCTGCTCCTTGTTTCCGTGGTTTCAAGGCAGATTGCCTTGCTGCCCTGCCTTCTGAAGAAGATGCCGTCATCGGGGAGGGGCTCGTCCGCCGTGGAGTAGGACCTTGCAACAAAGCCGTCGCCTCTGCCGTGAATGTACATAAGCAGCATACACGCGTCAAGGGCTCTTCGGGCCACCGCAAGCGCGTCCTTCGCCTCGGGTGAGTCAGCGCCCTTTTCGCGCTTCATAACGGCGTATCTGTAGATTTCGCCCAGGCAGAAACCGGATGTGAAGCCGCCGTCGTTGTCGCAGGAGCCGTAGGGCAGTATTGAATCATGCTCGCCGGGCTTTGAGAGATATTTATGGCTTATCATGCTGTGCCTTGACACATATCTGAGCGTCTCACGGAGAAGTACGTCGCTTATTTCCTCTGCGCTCATAACGGGCAACTCTATGAGAGTTACGGCCTGGTCGGTCTTGACCCATACGCCGTCATCATCAGCGTAAATCGCTTTCACGTTGTTGTCTTTAAGGTCTCTGTCGGCTGAGAAATACAGCACTCTGTCATAATCATAGCGCGCGTCGGGGTCGTACCTTGTGAGTCCGGTTGCGGCGCCGAGCCACATTATGTTTCCGACCTTGACACTGCAGGTATAATCGGACTTCTTTGATGGCAGAGGCAGCGGAAAATCAGAAAGGTCCGGCACCTCGCAGACCGCAGTGCCGAGCTGCCCGGGCACGCGGGGGTCGTCCGGGGCGAAATGAGTGCTTTTTCTCACAAAATGGGGTTCGAGAATAATCTTTTCCATATGTATTTTCTCCTTTGGTCAAAAGGTTTGAAATCTGTTATTCCGCCTGCATTGCAAGCACTTTTGAAACGCTTCCGAGCCAGGTGACTCCCGTCTTTCTCACGGTCCTGAGAAGGCTTGACACCAGCACGGTATTAACCTGCAGTATTTCACCGTTTTTAAGCTCCGTGGTAGATATGCTCCCGACGCTGCTGATTACATAAGGCTCGTTATCCGGGTCGGTGCCGAGGTATATCATTATGTGACCGCTGAAAGAGAGCAGAGAGCCTGCGGGCAGGGAGGTGATAAGTGCGAGCTTATCCTTGTCATTCATCTGAGATACATCCTGAGTGGGCATATCGTAAACGTTTACCTGCTGGCTGCCGACTCTCGGGAATTCAACACCGAAGCAGCGGAAAATCTGCCTTATTATGCCGGAGCAGTCGTTTGAGTTGAAGTCCCCCGCCCAGCCGTAAATATCACCCTGCAGCTTGAATGCCTGGTTAATGATATTGGCTCTTGTAAACGGAAGATAGCCGACTGTTACATCGGAGTTCTGAGGTATCAGCGTGAAAGCGTCTGAGATGCTGCCGTCCGCAAGCCGCACCGGAAGCTTTGCAACATAGCAGCCGAAAGCGCTTCTTCTGTTTATGCTCGCGGGAATATCGGAGGCCTTGACAAGCGGAAGCACGGTGCCCATCGGTATAAGCTGATTTGACAGCTCCGTGCAGTACGGGTCTTCGCTCAGGCGTATTTCCCTGCCTGTCACCACAAGGAAGTCTTCGGGGGATTGCCTTGCAAGCCAGTCGCTTCTTGACGGGCAGATTGCCACCTCGTCTCTGCTCACCCAGCCGCAGCACACATAGGATGCCACAAAGAACCATTTGCCGTCGGCACTCTCGTGAAGCACGGCAAGAGGCGAAAAGGGCATAAGGTCGCTCATTATGAATGAGTCATAAAACAGATCGTTTGCCTCATCATTGGCGTAGTCGGCGGTCGGATACTGCCTCATGGTGTTTCTGTAAACCGAAAAGCCGAATTTAACATTTACCTTGTCGGGTACGGCTTCTGCCGCGATATTTGCCTTCAGAGCGTAGCCGTATTCATTGCCTACCTTTTCGCCGTTTATAAACAGCGGCTTATCGGGGTCGGGCAGGGAGATTGAAGCCAGGATTTCTCTGACGGTTATACCGGAAACAGTATCCTTTATGCTCTGCAGCGCGAAGCTGCCGGACGAGGAGGAGCCGATAAGCTTGCCGTTGTCAACGTTGAATTTGTTTATCTGCGAACGGGTGAGAATCTCTTCGTTGTAACCGTCCTTTATCCAGTAGGCAGGGCTCATCATTTCTTTGCTCACGCCCGGGGCAAGAGGCACGTATTCGTCAGACTGAATGTCCTTTTCGTCCGCTATAACGCTCTGGGTGACTCTGCGGCACGATGAGAGCGATATGATAACTGCCGTAAGTGACAGTAAAACTGCAATAATTTTTTTCATTTTCTTCCTCGCTGAGATAAATATGCTCAATTATAATACCACAGATGCACGCTAAATTAAACATCTTTTATCAATTATCGGTGAAAATTATTTTTGTGCATTTTCAGCATTGACAAAGAACAGCATATAATGTACAATCCTTTATAAAATATTTTTATAATGCGGGAGTATGGTTTACTATGAACAATAACGAAAAATCAATGGAAAAAATCGTCGCCCTGTGCAAAAACAGAGGCTTTATCTTTGCGGGCAGCGACATCTACGGCGGCCTTGCAAATACATGGGATTACGGTCCCCTCGGCACAAGAATGAAAAATAATGTGAAGGACACCTGGAGGAAGAGGTTTATCCAGGAGAGAAAAAACAGCTACGAGGTTGACGCGGATATCCTTATGCACCCCAGAGTATGGGAAGCGAGCGGCCACGTAGCCAGCTTCTCAGACCCTCTGCTTGACTGCAAGGAGTGCAAAATGCGCCACAGAGCGGATAACCTCATAGATGATTTTGACCCCGATGCTCACGCCGACGGCATGACAAAGCAGGAGATGTTTGAGTATATCAAGGCTCACTCGATTCCCTGCCCTCACTGCGGCAAGCACAATTTCACCGAAATAAGGGAATTCAACCTTATGTTCCAGACATTCAGAGGTGTCACAAACGACTCCAAGAGCATTATCTATCTCAGGCCCGAAAATGCCCAGGGCGAGTATGTGAACTACCAGAATGTACAGCGCTCAATGAGAGCGAAACTCCCGTTCAGCATAGGCCAGATAGGCAAGGCCTTCAGAAATGAAATCACACCGGGCAACTTCACTTTCAGAACCATAGAGTTTGAGCAGATGGAGTTCCAGACCTTCTGCAAGGAGGGCACTGACACTGAGCTCTACGATTATTTCAAGCAGTACGGTCTCAATTATTACAAAGACCTCGGCATAAAGGAAGAGCATCTGCGTTTCCACGACCATGAGAAACTCGCTCATTACGCAAAAGCCGCCTGCGACATAGAGTTCCTCTTCCCCTTCGGCTGGGGTGAAATCAACGGCACTCACAACAGAACGGATTTCGACCTTACCAGGCATCAGGAATACAGCGGCAAGAATCTTGAATATCTTGACCCCGAAACCAACGAGAAATTCATCCCCTATATCATTGAATCCACCTACGGCCTTGACAGAACCGTGCTTGCGCTTCTCTGCGAGGCTTATGATGAGGAAGTGATAGACGCCGAGAAGAACGATGTGAGGGTTGTGCTTCACCTGAGCCCCGCAGTAGCGCCCTTCAAGGCTGCCGTGCTGCCTCTTTCAAAGAAACTCAGCGACGACGCTCTCAAGGTTTACGAATCGCTTCAGAAGAAGTTTATGATTGACTTTGACGAGACCGGCTCCATAGGCAAGCGCTATCGCCGCGAGGATGAAATCGGCACACCGCTGTGCATCACCTTCGACTTTGACTCTCTTGAGGATAACTGCGTTACCGTGAGAGACAGAGACACAATGGAGCAGGAGAGAATCCCGGTTGAAAAGCTCGAGGACTATATCTCCTCAAGAATCAATTTCTGATTGAATAATCCAGAGGAAACCAAAATGAAAGTTAATATTACGGAGACTGTTCTCCGCGACGCGAATCAGTCACTCATAGCCACAAGGATGCCGTTTTCGGAGTTTGAGCCGATTCTGGGCACTCTTGACAAGGCGGGCTATTACTCTCTTGAGTGCTGGGGCGGAGCCACATTTGATTCCTGCCTCAGATACCTTGATGAGGACCCGTGGGAGAGACTGCGCAAAATAAAAGCAGCTTGCCCCAATACTAAGCTTCAGATGCTTCTCAGAGGGCAGAATTTGCTTGGCTACAGGCATTATCCCGATGATGTCGTGCGCCTGTTTGTCAGAAAGAGCGTTGAAAACGGAATAGATATAATCCGCATTTTTGACGCGCTCAACGATATAACCAATATCAAGACGGCGGTTGACGAAACGCTCAGGTGCGGCGCTGTCGCTTCAGGCACAATCTGCTATACTCTCAGCCCTATACACAATCCTGAAACCTTTGTGAAACTCGCAAGGCAGATTGAGTCACTCGGAGTGCAGTCCATATGCGTTAAGGATATGGCCGGCATACTCACCCCCAAGGAGGGCTACGATCTCGTGAAAGCCCTCAAGGAAAATGTGAAGGTGCCGATAGCGGTTCACACTCATTCCACCGCGGGTCTCGGCTTTATGACACTGCTTGAATGTGTCAAGGCGGGTGCGGATATAATCGACACCGCTATTTCCTGTTTCTCCGGCGGCACATCACAGCCCGCAACCGAAACCATGGTTTACAGCCTCAGGCAGTACGGATATGAAACGGGCGTGAGCCCCAAAATCTGCAAAAAAATCAATGACTATTTCAAGCCGTATAAAACAGAGGTGCTTAATGACGGCACCCTCAATCCGCTGGTGCTCGGCACACAGGCGGATGTGCTCCACTATCAGATTCCCGGCGGTATGCTCTCAAACCTTGTTGCGCAGCTGAAGGCTCAGAATGCGCTCGACAGGCTTGATGAGGTGCTTGCAGAAACTCCGAGAGTGCGTAAGGACCTCGGCTATCCTCCGCTTGTAACCCCTCTGAGCCAGATGGTAGGCGTGCAGGCGGCTTCAAATGTGCTAGCGGGTGAGAGATACAAAAACGTTTCCACCGAGATTAAAAACTATATCAAAGGCGAATACGGAAAAGCCCCCGGCGAAATCAATCCCGAAGTGGCCGAAAAAATTCTCGGCGGAGAAAAGCCCGTTACAGGCAGATTCGCCGACACGCTCGAGCCGGAGGTTGAAAAGGCGAGGGAATATCTCGGCGACACAGCCGAAAGCGATGAGGATGTGCTCTCATATATCGCCTTTCCCGCGCAGGCCGAGGCCTTCTTTGAGAAGCGCGGCCAAAAGAAAAAATACACATTCAAATATGATGTCAAAGAAATCACCTGAGGTGAAAACATATGAATTTTCTGCATATAATCGACCCGAACGCTCCCATGGCGATGAGTCAGGCGCTGCTCGTGGCACTCACGGGAATTGCCGTTGTGCTGCTTGAGCTTGCCCTTCTTACGTTCATAATCCAGATAATTTCCAAAGCAGTCAGGCTTTTCTCAGGCAAAAAGAAAGCTCCCGAGGCCGTTATACCCGCTCCTTCGGGGCGCATGGACCCGGTGCTTATCGGCGTTGACGAGCCTACAGCGGCTGTCATAATGGCAGTCATCAGCAGCAAGAGCGGAATTCCGCTTGAAAAGCTCGCGTTCAGAACAATCAGGATTTTGCAGGAGGAAGAAAAATGAAATATATCGTGACTCTTAACGGAAAAAACTATGAGGTTGAGGTGGATGAAATTGAGGCGAGCGTAACTGATGTTTCACCCGCCGCTCCTCAGCCCGCTGCACCTGCTCCCGCGCCTAACGCAAACGTTCAGGGCGCGCAGGTTATCGCACCAATGCCCGGCAATATCCTCGCGGTCAATGTCAGAGAAGGCGACAGCGTCAAAACGGGTCAGGTGCTTATGATACTCGAAGCGATGAAGATGGAAAATGAGATAGTGTCCCCCTGCGACGGCACGGTAAAGCAGATTACCGCTCAGAAGGGCTCCACTGTTGATTCCGGCGAAATCCTCGCCGTAGTAGGATAAAGCGGGTGCGAAAGTATGATTTTTGAAATTGTTAAGGGAATATGGGCAAGCTCCGGTTTTGCCGCTCTCGGCTGGCAGAACGCGGTGATGATTGTCTGCTCTTTTGTTTTCCTGTATCTCGCTATAGTAAAAAAGTTCGAGCCTCTTCTGCTTGTTCCCATCGCCTTCGGTATACTTCTTGCGAATATGCCCGAAACAGGTCTTATGGCTGACCCGGCAGGTCTTATGGACCCGTCGCAGGCCGTTGAGGGCGCCCACTGGTATAATGACGGCGTGCTTCGCCTTATTTACGCCGGAGTAAAGAGCTCAATTTTTCCGTGCCTGATATTTATGGGAATCGGCGCTATGACGGACTTCGGTCCGCTGCTTGCCAACCCTATCAGCCTTATTCTCGGCGCCGCGGCTCAGCTCGGCATATATGTGGCTTTTGTAATTGCCGTAGCTCTCGGCAAGGTTCCCGCTATCGGTTTTACTCCCGCGCAGGCAGCCTCAATAGCCATTATCGGCGGGGCGGACGGACCAACGGCAATTCTCGTGGCCTCAAAGCTTGCTCCCGAACTGCTCGGACCGATTGCGCTTGCGGCTTATTCATATATGGCTCTCATACCCATTATTCAGCCGCCCATTATGAAAATGCTTACAACCGAAAAAGAGCGGAAGGTTGAAATGAAACAGCTCCGTACTGTCAGCAAGACCGAAAAAATCATTTTCCCGATAGCTGTTTTCGTAATCGTTTCACTTCTGCTTCCCTCTGCGGCTCCGCTCATCGGTTTCCTTATGCTCGGCAATCTCTTCAAGGAGTGCGGAGTGACTGAGAGACTGAGCGAAACATCCCAGAACGCTCTTATCAATATAGTGACCATTATGCTCGGCACCACTGTCGGAGCAACAGCCGCAGGCGAGCAGTTCCTGCAGCTCAGGACCATTGCGATAGTTTTCCTCGGGCTGACTGCCTTTTGCTTCTCCACCGCGGGCGGCCTGCTTCTGGGCAAGCTTCTCTATGTGATTACCGGCGGCAAAATCAACCCTCTTATCGGCTCTGCCGGCGTTTCGGCGGTGCCTATGGCCGCAAGAGTATCACAGACCGTGGGCAGAAAATACAACTCCACCAACTTCCTGCTTATGCACGCTATGGGCCCCAATGTGGCCGGAGTTATCGGCTCTGCCGTTGCGGCAGGCTTCCTTCTTCTTATGTTCGGAGACTGATGCTTTATGAAAAAGGATTCCGTAAAGCAGATAATAATACTTGTTATCTCGCTCGCGCTCATATTTGCCGGCTATAATTACACTTCGGGCGGCAGCTCGGTTTTTAAGGGCAATTCCGCCGGAGACACCGTCAAAGCCCGCGTGATAAGGATAACCGACGAAAAGAAAACCAACATTACGGGCGAAGCGGAATACACAGAAATCTTTTTTACCGCGCAGGTGCTCTCCGGCGATATGCGGGGCAAAACCGTTGATGTGATTCAGGAAAGAGACAGCACCTATGCCTTCAGCCCCCGCAAGGTTGAGCAGAATGATAAAATACTCATCGAGGGCACGAAGGACGGCGGCGGAAATACGGTTTACTATTTCGGCGACTATTACAGAGTTGCGCCGCTTATTACGCTCGGGCTTATATTCTGCGCGCTTGTAATAATCTTTTCAAAGGCCCAGGGATTCAAGACCGTAGTTTCTCTCGGCGTAACCTGCCTTGCCGTGTTTTGCGTGCTTATACCGGCTGTTCTCAGCGATAAAAACATCTATATCTGGAGCATCCTTATCTGCGTTTTCATCACGGCGGTCACGCTCTCTCTTGTGAGCGGGTTCAATAAAAAAACCGTCTGCGCGCTGTCAGGCTGTATGAGCGGGGTGGCGTGCGCCGGGCTTATCACCGTCTGTATGGACAAATTCCTCAGCATGACCGGCCTGCTTGAGGAGGAATCAATCTACCTTTACCGCCTTTATCCCGATAACCCCATCGATATGAAAGCAATTCTTTTTGCGATGATTATCGTGGGTGCGCTCGGTGCGGTTATGGATGTGGCGATGAGCATTTCATCCTCCCTCTGGGAGCTTAAGCAGAAATCCCCGTCCATTTCTCACGGCGAGCTTATGCGCTCGGGCTTCAGAATAGGCGGCGATATGATGGGCACAATGGCCAACACCCTTGTGCTTGCGTATATAGGCAGCAATCTCACCTGCGTGCTGCTCCTTATTTCATACAACGCAAATATTCAGCAGGTTGTAAACAGGGAAATAATCGTTTTTGAAATATTGCAGGCGCTCGCCGGCAGTCTCGGTATGCTTCTTACCTTGCCTCTTACGAGCTTCATCTGTGCAATGATTTATTACGGGAAAGATAAGGTGAATTCTCATGCCACTGACAAAAATGAGCCCCCTGCTTCTCAAGGCGAAGAATGAGGGCTACGCGGTCGGTTCCTTCAGCGTTGCCAATATGGAAATGGTGCTCGGTGTGATAAGAGCGCTTGAAGAAACGCAGAGCCCCGCCATTATTCAGATAGCTGAGGTGCGGCTCAAACAGTCGCCGCTTGAGCTTATCGGGCCTCTTATGGTTGCCGCGGCAAAAAACGCGAAAGTGCCGGTAGCCGTGCATTTTGACCACGGAAAAACAGAGGAAAAAATCCGGCAGGCACTTGATATCGGCTTTACGAGCGTGATGTTTGACGGGTCACATCTTCCCTTTGAAGAAAACTGTGCTTTCACCTCAAAGATAAACCGCATTGCCAAAGAGTACGGTGCGGACTGCGAGGGGGAAATCGGCTGTGTCGGAGGCAGTGAGGACGGCAGCGAAAATATTGCGATAAACTGCACATCGCCCTCACAGGCCCGGGAATTTGCTCTTGCGACAGAGGTTGACGCTCTCGCCGTTGCTATAGGAAACGCTCACGGCAACTACAAGCAGGCGCCCAAGCTTCGCTTTGACATTCTTGATCAGACGGCCGCTCTTGTGGATGTGCCTCTCGTGCTCCACGGCGGCACAGGAATACTTCCCGATGATTTCAGGAAGTGCATCTCTCTCGGAATACACAAAATAAACATTGCGACCGCCACCTTTGACAGCGTGGAGGCCTCTGTCAAAAAGACATACGAAAAAGGCGAAATCAAGGGCTACTATGACCTTCAGGCCGCCGAGGTGCAGGGCGCTTACGAAAATGCGCTCAGGCACATAGAAATCTTCGGCTGCGCAGGCAAAGCATAATAAAACCGAAAGGTGTGTAAAATATGAGCTACATTAAATTTGACGAAAGCAAAGCACTCGATGTTATTCCCGTAGGCAGAATCGCGATTGACTTCAACCCCACCGATATGAATATGCCTTTGAGCGAGAGCAGCAATTTCAACAAGTATGTGGGCGGCTCTCCCGCAAACATCGCTGTCGGTCTTGCCCGACTTGGTGCTAAGTGCGGCTTTATCGCAAGAGTATCCGATGACCAGTTCGGCGACTATGTTACCAACTATTTCAAAAATGAAGGCATTGATGTATCTCACGTTTTCAGATGCGAAAACGGCGAAAACCTCGGTCTTACATTTACCGAGATTCTTTCACCTACCCAGAGCAGCATCCTTATGTACCGCGACGGCGTTGCCGACCTGCAGGTGTGCGTTGATGATGTTGACGAGGATTATGTAAAGAGCGCCAAGGCGGTTGTTATTTCCGGCACGGCTCTTTGCGCGTCTCCCTCAAGGGAAGCCGCTCTCAAAACACTTTTCCTCGCCAAAAAGAACGGCGTGAAAGTAATATTCGATATAGACTACAGAAGCTATACCTGGAAGAATTTCGACGAGATTTCGCTTTACTATTCAATCGCCGCCAAAAACAGCGATATAGTAATCGGCTCGAGAGAAGAGTTTGACCTTACGGAAAAGATTGACGGCGTTTGCGCAAACGATGAGGAATCGGCAGCGCGCTGGTTCTCATACGGCAACAAAATAGTGATTATCAAGCACGGCAAAGAAGGCTCTTACGCTTACCTCGATGACGGCAGCGCTTACAAAGTGAACACATTCCCCGTGAAGCTCCTCAAAGGCTTCGGCGGCGGCGACGGCTACGCGAGCGCTTTCATTTATTCGCTTCTTAAAGGCAGAGAGGTGCCCGAGGCTCTTGAGTTTGCCACCGCCTCCGCTTCCATGCTTGTTTCCGCTCACAGCTGTTCAGAGGCTATGCCCTCCG
>JAEEGL015543505.1_pt1 | contig 30383 bp, 23 predicted proteins | sample 9134231 | NCBI WGS metagenome assembly JAEEGL01 (sample SAMN16246548, study PRJNA631951) | gut metagenome | biome: gut microbiome; feature: rumen; material: fiber-attached | host: Bos | place: Iran: Karaj | collected 2018-10 | reverse complement strand
TGTTGCAAAGTTACAACTTTTCCCCGAAGAAAAGTACTTTTCTCTTCCTTTTTTGGCATTTTTTGGAAAAAACATGATCCCAGGCATCTCAATCCGCTTTTACAAGGTAGTAGAGATACCCTCTGACCAGCAAATAATACATCGAACTATTCAGCGAGGTTGAAAACGACGAAACTAAATCAGTGCAATTACCTGATGCTGAATAGCTTGGCCTACCCTTCTGGCTGCATGAGGTGATTCTGTGAACTAAGCATATATAAACTTTCTATATGGAACAATAAAAATGTGGTACTTTTATTTTTTTCCTATACGAACTTTACATGTGTTAAAGTCACAGAATCACAGGAGGGTGTCAAAAGCTCTAACTATCACTGAGACAGAAGGTGTTTCTCGAATTTAGAATTTAAAAGTAAGAAGTAAAAGTTGGCGACTTTTTGGTAAAAAGTCGGTGACTTATGGATGAAAAGTCATTGAGTTATTAGTCAAAAGTCATTGAGTTATGACAGATATGACAGTAGAATTAGTAGAATGTCAGATCAGCAATAGATGCTTGAAAAAGTTAATTTACCTTTTACCCTTCCTTTTTTGTGCCCTCCAACCCCCTAGATTTAATCCCACAATAACTTTTTAAAAAAGTTTTTTGAATTTTTCTTGTATGTTTCATTTTTTCTTCCTATCTTTGTCCCGCCGTTAGTTAGCCCTACGGAGGGCGGCGGGCGGTCTTATATATGAGAAAGACGTTTTCGAACGTCTGTCTTTGTGGAACACGAATCTCGCAAGTTCCAAACCCACAACAGGCAGATGACAACCGAAGCGTCACGTGGTACGTCCATATATACTTTATTATATATAGCGTACTGGCGTGGGCTAACTGCGTTGTCTATCCTGTGTGGGTGAGGCAATGCGAGAGCCTGTGTTCCCAGGATGGACAGAAGAACAGACACCTACGCCTTTTTTATATCATAAGGTTAATCTTTAAACAATAAATTTAGGCCTATTTCGGGGTGTTTACAAGCCAGACAAAGATTTGCAAGGGAGATATTCGTATGAAATTAGGAGAGACTTTAGTGAATGCCAAGGGGAGAAAACAGCCTCAAAACAATCCTTATTCGAGACCTTACAACATGGAATCGAGCCAAGATGCAGCAACATATGTGCCAGGTATGCATGAAGATGCTCCTGGAATTAGTAATGATGTTGATGACAGTGTGAATATTACCCCAACAGTAGGGTTCCTTTATTCAATTTCCCGTAGGGGAATTGGCGAATACTGGCCTTTGCATTTAGGCACAAACATCATCGGAAGAGCACCTGATTGTGATGTACGATTACAGGAAATGTCAGTCTCTGACCATCATGCTTCAATCAGTATTAAGCAAATGAAGTCCACTCACAGACTGATAGCAAGCATTCGTGATATTGGTTCTAAAAATGGGCTTTTTCTCAATGATGAAGAGTTGGACTACGAAAACCATACTTGCAAGTCAAACGATCTTGTTTTAATAGGACATTGTTATAAATTGCTCTTGCTCCTTGTTGATGCAGAACAAAGTGGATTGAGTATTGCAGAAGACTTCGTTCCTATTAATGATAATTCTTCTGATAGCATCGATGTGGCACAGGACTTTACACGTAGCAATTTTAATCCATATAACTCGATGGGTAGGAACGTTGAGACGGGAACTGTTGATTTGAGCGGTTCTCAGTTTGATGAGCCTGGCAAAACAAACTTCCTTTAATTTGTAACTAAAAACTTTCCTCATGTCTCTAATGAAACGAGGTAGCGTCATTTACCTAAAAGCGGGCTCTCATACATATTGTTATGACGAGTCTGAACCCGTATTAGGGGAAGGTGCCATGGGGATAGTGTACAAAGGATATGAATTAGAAACTAGAAAGGTTGTTGCCATTAAGCGCATTAAAGATAAGTATTGTGGCTATCCAGAAATCCGGCGCCGTGCTCGACTTGAAGCCAGCTTATTGTTTAGTCATCCGAACTTAGTTGAGATGTATGGGTGTTGCGAGATTGCCCCTAACAGAGGCCCCATATTCATAATTAGCGGATTTGTTGAAGGCGAGAATATTGACCATTTTATAGACAAAAATATCAGACGGTTGCCTAATGCAGAACAGCGAATCTGCAAAATGTTTCTTCCTGTGTTAGATGCTCTTAGCTATATACATGGAAAGAGCATTCTTCACATGGATATCAAGCCTTCAAACATAATGGTGGAAAATGAGAGAAATGTCAGGCTTATGGATTTGGGGATTGCAGATGTTTCAATGGCTGTTGATGTGTCTTCAGAAATGATGGGAACTCCCAAATATGCAGCACCTGAACAATTCGCAAATACGACTCAATCTAAGCTCTCATGTGCTACAGATATATACGAAGCAGGTGTGACGCTCTATGAATTAATAACAAAAAAGAATCCGTTTCCTAATGCAGTAGGCGAAGCACGACAACTTCATCAGAACACCATTCTGCAGAAAACGCCTGCGATATCAGACCGTGTGCTCGCTGTTATTCAGAAAGCAACGGCAGTAGATCCGTCACATCGTTATCAACATGCTTCAGAAATGAAAAATGCCTTGGTTGACGCATTGCGAGACCCTCCTCCTAAACAAAATCTTCGGAAGGTATGGATTTATTTGTGCATAGCTTTTGGTCTTTTACTGATGACATTAAGTATCTTATTTATCACAAATTTGTAATATGAACGCCATTAGAACAGCATTCCCAATACTTGGCTTTTGGGATACCCGCCAAGGCGGTAGGGCTGAAAATCAAGACTCATGTGGTTTCGTTGACACACCGCACGGCTTGATTGCTGTCGTTTGTGACGGTATGGGGGGAGGTCCTGCCGGCAAGGAGGCATCTTCTTTGGCGGTACAGTCAATAGCTGAGCATTTCAATAATCATCCTACAGATGATGATTTGGAAGTTATGATGCGGAATGCAATTGAACATGCTCATCAGGCAATCATTTCCAAGGGGAAAGAGCATCCTGAAATGCGTGGTATGGGATCAACAGTTGTTGCGGTATTATTTCACCCGAAAGCAGCAATAATTGGTCATGTGGGAGATAGCAGAGTTTACCAGTTCCGCCGAGGAAGCAAAGTATTCCGCACAGAAGATCACTCTTTAGTGGCAGAAATGGTGAGAAACAAAGAATTGACAGAAGAACAAGCCAGACTGTCAGGGCAGACAAATGTTATCACTAAGGCGCTTGGTGGGAAGAATGGGAATCTTGTTGATGTTGAATTATTGCCATACGAAAGAGGTGATCGTTTTCTGCTTTGTACAGATGGAATTTGGAATGCATTAACGGAAAAAGACCTCATAACACGAGCTGCACAAACGCCTTCACTGGCTGGTGCAGTTGATAGTATTGTGCTTCAAGTTGATGAATTGGGACGAAAAAATGGGAATAACCATGACAACTTGACATTGGCGCTTTTTGAAACAAAACAGGACTCAAAAACAAAAGTAAAGATGAATAGAAAAGCGATTAAAATAATCAGAGCATTGACGGCATTTTGCTGTGTCAGCCTCTTTGTCTGTATCGTAATGGCAGACAATTTGATGAAACAAAGTGCGGAAAAGGTAGTACTTGAGCAAAGCAAACAAAGTATTGCAAAAAAAACTGATAGTATTAATGGTCTGCAGCATCAAGTAAAGAAATTGAAGAATGATTTGAATAATTTTAAAGAAAAAGCAGACAGCGCAATAAAGGAAGCAAACAGCGTAAAAGCAAAACTAAATAACGTTCAAGAAGAGCTTAACAAAGTAAAGCAAGCAGCCAAGGAGAAAATAGAAGAAGCTCCAAAAGGGACTGGGAATGTCAAAGTTGTTATAACTGCCCCTCAACAACTCATAGATGAAGTCATACGTTACCTGAAGGAGGCAAAAGACAAACCTGCATATAAAAGGAAATCACATATTGACAACGCATCCAAGGCATTAGTAAATCTTGCCAAAAGTGATGTTAAGCATAAAGATATTTACGAAGATGTCAAAAGCAAACTCAACAATAGGATCAGTTATAGTAACATGGAAAGTGCCAAAGGCCATTTTAATAAGCTTATAAAGGAACTTGAAAAAATTAAATAATTAGGAGCATATATGAAGACAATAACAATTGGTCGCGGTGAAGGGTGCGACATTTTCATCGATGATTATCGGATATCACGTCGCCATGCTATTCTGAAGGTATATACTTTTGGTAAGATGGAGATTGTGGATATGGGGCAAAACGGAACATGGGTTAATGGGGTAAAGCTTAGGCCAGGTGTGCCATTTCCCGTGAAGCGTAAAGATGTAATCAATTTTGCAGAAGCTTCACAGCTGAATTGGGCTCAGGTTGAAAATCCCATGAAATATGTTAAGATAGTTGGTGGTATCATTGGAGCACTTCTGTTGTTGGGCTTGCTCGCGTTATGGATTTCCAGTACCATATCAAAATCAACTCCTTCGTTGGATTATTCCGTTGAGAGTAGTGTTAATGCAGGACAACCACCTGTTGACAATAATTATGTATCTGATTCATTAAGAATTAACGACAGCCTTCAAGTGCAAAAGCCTGATACAGACATAAAACACAGGAAGGCTAAGTCAACCCCCAAAACCGTACAAGAATTGTTCCCTCAAAAAGCTAAGGAGAAAGGTGATCTTAAGCCCCAAAAAGCTGAAAAAGGAAAGGCTGGCAAGGAGAAACCAAAATCTTCTAATAACAAAAAAACAGACAAGAAAGATACTGTGTACGAAATATTATAACTATTAAGAACTAAAAACAATAAAACTATGAAACTAATAAAAATTGGTAGTTCACAAGCATGTCAGCTTGTATTGAACGACAGTCATGTGAGCAGTCTCCATGCTGAGATTACAATCTTAGACGATGGACAGTTGTATATTGAGGATAAGAACAGCCTCAACGGAACATTTGTGGATGGCAAGAAAATCGAGCCGTTGAAACAAATCTCTATCCAGAGGGGAGATAGAATCAGTTTTGCCAATACTCAATTGGTATGGGCTCGTATCCCCATGCCTGATGATCTTTCAAAATATAAGCAGGTCTACAATATTGGAAGCAACTACCGTAACGATATTATACTTAACAACCAGACCATTAGTAGTTACCATGCATCTCTTCGTGTTGGAAAAGACGGTAAAGTATATATTCATGATAATGGTAGCACGAATGGTACAAAAGTGAACGGAGTAAAAATAGAAAAGAATAAAGATGTACGCATCAAAAAGTCTGACAATGTGATTTGCAGTACTGAAGACATCACGCCTCAGATACAACAATTCTTCCCGCAAGATACAATAAAGAAAATCGCCATTGCCATCCTCTCTGCTGCCGCTTTAGTCGCACTTGTCTTTGGAATATGGAAATTGATAGATGGTGATAGTCCAGTAAAGCCCGAAAAGGCAAGGACCGCAGTGGTATATGTTAGAACTATTTTTCACCCGATAGTAACTTTTGACGACAATCCCATGCCTGACTATTGGGATGGAGAGGTTTCGTTTGGCGAGATGACAATGGTATCTCAAGCTACAGCATTTTTCCTTGACAAAGAAGGAAGAATGGCAACCAACAGACATGTTGCAGAACCATGGGAGGAGTTGGATAAAGGGCAAAACGATAAGATTCGTCAAGTTATAGAAGACAATATGCCCAGAAGCAATAGTCTGAATGATATCAATGAATTCTTGCAAAACTCCATTTTTGCTAAAGATGTTCTTAACTATTCAATGGCAAAATGTAATAATAATCAGGCAAGATTTGTGAAATATGTCTTAGACGTAACGGCGAGAATTCGAAAGTCTTCTTATAAAATATCTGGCAAAATAGACCATATCACTGTTGGCTACCCTGGCAAATATTATACACACACAGACGAATTCCAACGTTGTAATGTTTTGAAAGTGTCAGATAATAAAGAAATTGATATAGCTATTCTGCAATTGAATAATAAAAAGACCCCAGAAGATGTGAAATACTTGTTTAAGCCAGAATGTGTTTATGCAGAAAAGATAGAGCCTCTGAAAGATCAACTATATACAATAGGTTACCCTGCCGGTATTATCTGGGGTTTAGATGATAACAGCAAATCACTGGAGCCTACTATTAGAGAAACAAAATGCAGTAAGGAACCGAGCAAATATGATTTTGAATTCCAAGCTAATTCTGTAGCAGGCAGTAGTGGTTCGCCGGTCTATAACAAGAAAGGCCAATTGGTTGGCATTTTGTATGGCGGCTATTCTCTTGCGGGAGGAGCCACAAAAGCTATTCATGCAAAGTTCTTGAAAAAGTTGTATGAAGAGGAAGTAAACCCATAAAAAGAGCCATATTATGAAAAAAGTCATTTTGACAATAGGCATAATTGCACTCCTTGGTGTTAATAAGTCTTTCGCAATTCGAACCGAAAAACTGAATCTGAAAGGTGGTGTAACTGTTGAAGGTCATATTCAGAGTCAGGCAATTGGAAAGTCTGTTACATTCTCTGTCGAGCGCACTTACGCAACAGTCAATTCCGAATGGATTGTTGACCGGACAATAGAGAATCTTAACACCGACATGCTGAGCAGCTCTTGGAAAGAGTGGTTCAAAGAACAGGAAAATACATCCTTAATCCCAAACACCAAGGAGAGCATTTACCTGTCGAGGATTGAGTTTGCAGACAAAAAGGCCATGCGTTCAAATAAAAACGCATGGTCAAAAGACTCTGTAAAGATGACTATTCTTTCTAAACTATTTGAAGGTAACAGCCATCAAGTATATCTTTTTGAAGAAGGAGCTTTTTTCCGCTTTATAGACTTAACGCCAAAAGTTGTACAGTTCAATATGTCTGATGTTATCTCCATTGAATACAAAGAACGCGACATTATGGCTCTCAATGGAATTGTCGATATAGTCGAGCCTAATACACCATCTGTTTCATACAAAGGACAGATAATAGAGAAAGTGTTAGGAGAACTGATTCGAATTAAGACAGATGATGGCATCATACATAGTATCCGCAATAAAGATATTAGTTGTCTAAAAAAAGAACGGTTAAACCCCGACTTGTCTATCATTAAACAGACTCCATTCATGGATGAAGTAAATGGAAGTCGTGGACTTATTGTCTGTCAAAACACCAGTTCGGACAAACCATATATCCTTTTGCAGGAAGAAGATGGGAGCCTGAAACAATTTGATTTAATGGAGGTAAGGATTATCAATAGTATTGAGAATAAGGAATATGACCCTATGCATGATATAGTAATCAATGGAAAAGAGGTCTTTATTAATAGACACGAAGTTTTGCCGATAGCCTGCAGTAAGAAGAAAGACAAATGTATTGTGACAAGCGATAGCTTGGTCAATATTCCCCAATTAAAAATGGATTCTATTGGCGGAGAGCTGGTTGTGGAAATGGCAAATACTACCGGCAATTCTCGTGTTAGTTTGCTTCCTGTGACAGGCTCAAAAGTGAAAAACAAGATAATCTATAGTATTGACAACAATATTTTTGCAGATGGGTATATTAGTGCATGTTCTCAATCTGTCAGTGCTAATAACACATTACGGATAGTGTACAAAGTGGAAAAAGGATTGTATGCTCTCTATGTCAGTGAGAAAAAGAATTTTTATTTTTGTGAAGTCAAATAACGAATACAATAAGAAGAATGCCTACTATAAAACTACAAGGACAACTTGAGAAGCAAAAGGGAATTCATTATGAAGTAGATCCCACAGAGCCTCCTATTGGAATAGGAGGTATGGGCCGCGTCTACAAGGGTGTGTGTGTCAATGAACATACTCATGAGGTAAAACCTGTTGCTATCAAGTTTATGTTTGAGGACTTACCTGTACATGCTATTGATCGTGCTCGCCGTGAAGCGTCTATTCAACTGCGCAACGATAACCTTGTTGAGATGTTTGGGTTTATCGAAACGTTAGATGATATGGGAGGCGGCCATAGGGCAAAACATTATCATGTTGTGAGCGAATTGTTACATGGTGTCCCTCTGTCAGAAATGCTTGAAGGAAATGTTACAGATTTTGAAGGTAATGAAGTGCCATTTGCCGTCGAAATGCTCCAGATGTACAAAGAACACCCAGAACAATTTGCAATTCGAATTGTAAAAAGTGTTTTGGCAGGCATCATGGCTTTGCACGATAATGGTTATATACACCGAGACATTGATCCTTCGAATATTATGCTGACTTCCGACAATCATATAAAATTGATAGATTTCGGCATAGCGATGAAGTTGAATACGCTTTCGGTTGCAGATGATGTTTCATTAGATGGTAATAGGAAGGAACGATTAGTGGGTAAACCCAAGTATGCTGCCCCAGAATTGGTTAGAGCCGATGTTAATAGCCAAAACCAGACTACTGATATTTATTCCATAGGCATATTGTTGTTCCAACTCACATGTGGATGCTTGCCATTTGAAGGGAGTATGGAGGAGGTTATGCAGATGCAATTAACCAAAGATATGCCATTGTCTAATATTTCAAATCCTGCGTTACGTGATATAATAAAACGTGCTACAGAGAAGAAACAGGAAAAGAGATATCAGTCTGCATCAGAATTTCGGGTTGCATTAGACACGATGTCAACGCCCCCAAATCCTCTGCCAGTCAAAACTATTATATTTGTTACAGTTGGAGCAATATTAGGTCTAATTGTGGGTGCTTGTTTGGCATTATTGTAACCAAATGAAAATAATTGAATATGAGGAAATATATATTTATATACGTTTTAGTGTGCCTCTCAGCTTATGTAAATGCTCAAAACATAACTATAAGTACAGAGGTGACAAGTCATGATGAAAGGGCTGTCGTTGATTATTCGGACATGAAGTGCGCTACAGAAGGGGCAACTGTTATTTATAAAATAAAGGTTGAGGGGTGTGACTCTATAGCGGAGGTTTCTGTGTGTAAGTATGTTTTTAACAACAGGGAATATGAAGCTTCTTATACACTCGAAAAGGGGACAATAACTATCAATGACCTTACACCAACTTTGGATGTGGGGGGAAATGAACTCTCTTTCAATCTTACTATAAATGAAAAAGGGAAAGCAACGCCCACAGTTCTGTCAAACAAAGCCACGATTGTACAGATTTATCCTGTGCCAACTTATCAAGAGGTGACAACTCCTTTATACTTTGTATTTTGTGAGAAAACTGGAGATCTTGTTTGGTCAGCAACAGGAGAAGGTGGTGCTAAATGGGAATACACATGGACGTCGACAGAAGGAACGGCTGGTAATAGTGCCATCTTTAAGCATCCTTCAATAACAAATAATGGAACAAATGAAAAGGACATAACTGTGGAGTTGAAAGCTACGAACTATGCCCCAGACGGAACCACGGTTTGGGATAGTTATAGTGGGAACTGGACAATTAAGATTTGGCCTGCCACAACTGTAACGCCAAATGTTATGCCAAATTCAGAAGAAGCTCCCAACAAGAAATTCCAAGGAGACTCCTGGAATCTGTCCGTATCGGCTTCTGGCGGATATTCAGATGGATGGAAAATAGAATGGCTGGACGGCAATAGTAGCGGTAGTCCATTAGGCCAAGGGCCTGAATATAAAGTGACGAGTTCTGCTGTAGAAAGCATCGTCACCAAGCACATTATAGCGCACGTGACAAATTCAGCACCAGAAGGAGCTGATCAGGGAAAAGAATTATGGTATGACGAAAGCTATCATTATTACATTCGATTCTATCCTGTTCCTGAGGTTAAATTTGCTGAGTCATATCGACAACATGTGATGGCAGGTGAGGTTATTCAGATGGGTGTGGAAGTTGTAGGTACTGAAATGACAAGTGACTATATCTTCAATTGTGAATGGGAGGGCCAAACCGGCACTTCGTATCAATATAAGGTACCAGAAAGAAGTAATGTATATGGTACGCAGGAGAAAGTAACAGTAAAATACTGGTTTGGCTTATCTAATTCTGACGTAAAGAGTGAAACAAGAGAACTTACTCACAATTTTACTGTCTGGCCCAAACCGTCAGTAAATCCGACAGCACAGAATAGTTCTTCTGATCCTTACAGACTGTTTCAAAATGGAAAGCTGGAGTTGTCGGTAAATCCATCAGGAGGATATCGTACAGGTTGGAGCTATGAGTGGAAAAATGTTAATGGCGATGTGCTTGGTAGTAATGATAAATATACGTTGACATGTGACAAGACAAGTGACGAAATACAGGAAAAGCATGTGATTCTGACAGTCAGGAATCAGCCACAGGGGCAATCAGACGTCTGGCTTGTAGAAACCTATCATTACTATGCTAACTTTTACCCTGCACCTGTTGTGAAGTTTGAGAAGGAATATCCAATGAACATCCAGGATGATGACCAAATATCTTTTGCTCTTGTGGTTCAAGATGCCCATGGTAATTCAGCTGGCGATGCATATTCGATGAGTTATTCTTGGAAAAACACCATGAATAACGAGGAGTCAGAAAGTGCGTCTTATAATATCTTAGGTAAAAACCCGAATAATGATAATGGTGTGAATGTAACTGTTACAGTAAATTGTACTGTACAACTGAAAGGACAAAATGTAAGACAAACATATTCACTTCAAGCTAATTTCATAGTTTGGCCTAAACCCACAGTTGATGCTACAGGCATTTCCGATCGTGTGGGATGCGGAGGCCAATCAATGGATTTCTCTGTTATTGCAAATGGTGGAAAGAAAGACGGATGGCTGTATGAATGGAGCATGAACGACCAACGTCTGGATGTATCCTCAAATTATCTTGATCTGAATCTTGATGATGTTCCTTCTGAAGACCTATATAAATTTAAGGTGAGGGTGGTTAATACCTGTGATGGCGAGGTCTGGTATGATGAAACCTATCCATTCAATGTAACTGTCTATCCAAAACCAAGAATCCCCGAAGGGGTAGTTGTTATGGATGTAAATCGTGGGATAGAAGTATCTTCTGGTATACGTGAGGGTAATCGCTTGACTCTGCATTGTGACGAATGTACTGGCGGTTATCCTGATGGATGGTCATACAAATGGATGCGCAACAATAGCGAATTGGGTTCTCATAAAGAAATGGATGTAACGGTTAATTCTGGGTACAGTGGTAATGGAAAAGCCAGCGACTTATTGATTGAATACTCTTGTGAAGTAGAAAACTTATACAATGCTGTTCCATGGATGCAACAGACTTATAAGAAGGAAATTAGGGTATACCGCAAACCACAAACTCCAACAAGTTTGCGAAAGAAAGGGAATGGTGCGTCAGGAACGTGGGTTGCAACTTTTGAAATGGATGATGCAAGTTTGGGCGCTAATGACTATTATCTGGTGTTTGGATACCGAGATACAAATGGAAATATGCATGATATTAAGAGTATAAGTCAACAAAATGCAGGTGAACAGCGTTGGAGCGTTATTGATTATACTGAAGGCAGGAACAATGCTTATGTTTATGCACTATGGAAGTATGACGATGGCGCAGAAGTAACCAGTGGATTGTGTTTGGAATCCCATGTTGAAGAGGATTGGGATGGCTCCACATATAATGGTGTGACTCGTTCTGTGATAGCAGATGCCACGGGTATAAATATTCTTCCGTCTATTTCTGTTGGTTCAGATGGTAGTGAATGCTATACAATCGATGGTCAAAAGTCAAGCCACATGAAAAAGGGGCTTAATATTATTCGTCGCAATGACGGTCAATTCGTTAAAGTTGTAAACAACAGATAATAGTGGCAGATATGAAAAAAATAACAAGTAAGATGTATCGATTATTAGTAGCTTTCATCTTTTGTTGTTCCGTGGCAGAGTCATTTGCTCAGCAAAAGGCCAACATTGCACAGCAGCGTCGTGTACTTGACGAAGCTATCAGTACGATAGAGGACTACGAGTCGTTTGCCACTATCAGCGACGATGAAACCCTATACAATTTCGTTGATTTGTTCACAGACGGCAATGCTTCTGTGTGTAATGACTTGTTGGGCGTTTCATCTGCAAGAGAACTACCAGTCTCTGAGTATAGTAAAATGCTAAGCAACGGTTTGCAAAGCAAACAGATTGTTATAAAAAACATTTCGAAAGACCGGTTATGGAATGACAACGGTGTTTGGAAAGTGGCTTTTTCATTTGATAAGTCTGTGTCGTATAACAATGCTTGCGGAATACATTTCTCGAGTTCTGAGTTCTTTTCGCAGGATTACCGTATGGTGGCAACATTAGTTTATAACGAGAGCACAGGTAAGTGTAAAATAGAAAGTATAACTGGGACAGTAAATAGTAATAAACAGTTCCCTGAGCATTATTTTGTATTTGAGACTCAAGATGAACGAGACCAAGACTTGCTGTACTATGGTGACAGAATGGACTTTAACCGATATGGACAAGCATTTCTAAGAGGCTCATACGACGAAAGAGGCTTCCGCTATTTGGATCCTGATATGGAAATCAAGCCTATTTATGATGCTGATTGTGGTAAAGTCTCCATGAAGTATCGTATGCACGCTTTCCGAATGAAATTATATTATGATATGGGAGTTGGTGAAGCCTTCAAGTTAGAAGGTGCAGATGAGATGACCACCAAAAAGACTTCTTCTAATTCATTTGGAGTAGATCTGGGGTATTCAATACCATCGGAGAGCTCCTTTAAAACAGCTATATTTGTCGGCGTTGGCTTGACACAGTCGAAAATAGAATTATCGTATCAGGACAGAGACTATAACTATACATCTACAAATGATGTAGATGGCGATTCGTATATCAGACATTACGAGAATCTTTATTTAGAGCAGACTGCAAAATTGACAGCTTTGTCAATTCCTGTTTATGTAGACTTTAGTTATAGTTTTAACAAACTTATCTCGGCCTATTTAGATTTAGGTATCAAAGTTAATTCCAACATAACTCACAAAATTGATGCTACGAATGGTAGTGCTACTATTTATGGTATATATCCTGCATATAACAACTTACGATTAGACGAACATTGGGGGTTTAACGGATTTGGTGAACAAACGTATGATGATTCTAATGTAGTCAACGATGAAGTACAGGGAGTGGAAAGCTTAACGTTCGACTTTATGGGTAGTGCAGGTTTGCGTTTTAATATTCCTACTACACCATTTGCAATTGACCTTGGAGTTAACTATTTGCTTGGACTCAAAGACCAGATTACACAACAAGGCTCAAAAATCGGAGAGCAAGACAATCCTCAGTCGCGATTTGTCTATAATTCCATTTCTGGACTTAATAGCAAAGAGCATATGCGCAACCTGACAGAAGTGCTTACTTCAGTCAAGCGTCAATCTATGAAATTTTCGTTGGGCTTTATTTATAAATTTTAGGATATGATTCGAAAATTTGAATGTAACAATTGCAAGCATCAATTTGAGGCAGACGATGCGAATCAGGTGCAATGTCCTAATTGCAATTCTGATAATGTTGAATATGCCCATTTCCATATTCCACCTGCCGTATGGAAAATATGCGGGGCAGCACTACTGATTCTACTATTGGCAGTTGTTGCCATGAAGATTGAATGGAATCGTCCTGCTTCGCAGGATATCAAGCAGCTTGAAGATAAGGATACCTTAGAATATGTAAGAGACACCACCTACATTAAAGAAACGGGATTAGCACTTCCACCTGTTATCAATGTTGGAGACTTGACTTTTGAGGACAACGGTTATTCCTTTGATGTAACAGTGGAAAATGCTCCTGTCGTCAAGTTTTATTATGCCGTACTGAACCCTTATGACAACAAGAAGACCGTTGCTAAGAGTAACGACGGAAAGTTTAAAGGTGTGCCATATAGTACGGCTGATGGAGGATATTATGATGTTGCTCTCTTTGATGCGTCAACGGACTCTCTTATTTGCTGTGTAGAAAAAACGGGGTTTATCAAGCAAAAGGCGGTTACAAAGCAGATGTCTGTAGAGAAACTGCAGTCTCTTATTAATAGCAGAGACGTTTCTTTGATGGGGGTTGGAGAAAATGATTATTTGTCTCCTGATTATAAATTAAACTTTTCTGGGTTACCGAATGATGCGATAAATGTTCCCACTACATTAGGAGAAGTGTTTGACAAACTTGAAAATGAAATATGGTCATCGGTAAAGGTGAATTCTGTAGAATACGACGATATGAATCGTATATCCGTGATACATTTAGTAATTAAAGAATAGTAAATAAGAAGGAATATGAATACAAATCTGAAATACTTATTAGGGGGTTCCGCTTTCCTGATTTGTGCGGGAGTCGGTTTTATTGTAACAAGAGCGATTAAGGGATCATCACCAAAAATGGAATTGCAGCAAGTAGAAGCATCGTCGGTGAAAGAGACCAATGAGGTCATAAAAGACACAGTTTCGCCAGTGCCAGAGAACAATGTACAGGAAATGCCTGTTCTACAGAAACCTGTAAAGATTGTTTCTGCGGTGGTTAAGAAGACAGGGGATGACTATACCTTGCAAATAACATGTTCAGACGTTCCTGCCAATGTTGTTTTAGGGTATGAAATACCTGATTTGAGGATGAAAAATACTGACGGCTATTTCATCAGAATACCAGGAAGGAAATCTGGTAACTATAGGGTGAATGTTACTAACAGTCTTACCGGTGAGGTTCTTGCCTCTAAGACGGTTACAGGATTTATCAGAGAAGAAACAAAGGTGGAACTAATGTCAAGTGGTGAATTCCAGGCATTGCTTCTTAACCAAAACGACAACAGTCTTTTAGGAGGTAAACATCCGAAGGTGGCGAAATCTGTGGCTCTGTCGTTTGAAGGATTGCGTGATGATGATAGAAGACCGGGAGACATTTTGGCTGTCCGTGAGAAAATTGCTTATGGTATCTGGACTTCTGCCAAAGTTATAAAGGTGGGCTATGATGAGAGTGGGAGAATTAATTCGGCAAGAATACAACCAATTTATTAAAGTATAAACAACGATGAGGAAATATCAATTAATCATATTGACAGCAGTTCTGTCTTTGTTAAATTACACTCCTGCTTTTGCACAGAATTATTCGAATGTGAATCTACATTTTGTATACATAGACCACGAACCGTCAACACCTGTTAATAAACTGTGTCAGAGAATCAGGACGCTACGTGATGATGCCATTGAGGTTGAAGATGCACTGATTATCTATCTCTCGGATGGACGACAATCGTTATTTTCATTTACAAACCTGAAAGACATTTATGGTGGAAATCGTGATAAGAGTGAAGCTTATGTAGATATTATTGCAGCTCTTCAAGATGCAAATTCTCACGATGTAATTGCTCAGGAAGACCGAAAAAATATCCTGAAACTTTTCGAGGAGTATAACTTCATCGATGAAACAGGCCGTTTCTTGTTTAATTCGGTGACGATGGATTTTTATGTTGGTGCCGGATACTGGGCTTTAGGCAATCATGAGAAAGTGATATCTCACCTTTTTGTGGATTTCGATGCTTCGGCCTTCCCAAATGACAAGCTGTCGTTTAATGTGTTTAAATCCAAAGGTGAAACCCTTAACTATCCAGAAGGCATGCCTTTTGGCGATAACAACATCGATGGAATCAATCAGAAATTAAAGATTTTAGAGTATTAAAAAATTATTATAATATGAAACGTATTTCAATTTCATTCATTCTTTGCAGTTTTATTTCATGCTTTTGTGTCGCAGCGCCTCAGTTGCCAGGTAATTGTACTGCAGGACTCCCTTCGTTACTCTTGAAAAAAACTATCAAGGAGTCGGAAGTGAACGCCTTGGTGAGATCTGGGAAATGGGGACAGACCAATAAGTCAGATAAATATTGGACGGTATATAGTGATCGTAGTCATAACACAACCTATAATACGCCTTCAACAAGTGGTGGGAAGTGCGATGAACTTGATTTCAATGAGCAGGTACGTATTGCTACAATCGAGAATGGCTTTGCTTTAGTCTATACTGAGAATCAGAAGGGGGTCATATATCCACTTGTATCAAGTAATGCCAAAAGCAGAGGGTGGATTCCAATGGAAAATCTTTTGTTATGGAGTTCTTGCCCAACAGATGAGGCTGGTATTTATAACAAAGCACTAATTGTCTTAAATATTGATGAGGCCAAGAAAGGTAATTCAGATATTGACAGACGATATCAAAATCCCATGACAAAGGAGTCTCCACAAAAATTGGTGGCCGACATGAATTTCTATTTTGTAATGAAGAAGTCTGAGAACGGATTAGTGTTATTGGCAAGAGAGTGCAAAATGGAAGGATATACCTATTCTGTGTTATACGGATGGGTAAGTTCTGGTTCGTTTGTGCCTTGGAGCCAACGTACTTGTATAGAACCAAACTGGAAACCTTCCGTAGCAGAAGAATTGAAAGGTACAAGGGTGAATGTATATAGGGATGGAAGTAGGGCTACAGATATCGAACTGGGACGTGTAAACAAAATTACTCAAAATCCTACTACAAAATACCGTCTTGAACCCCAGCTTATGCGTTATCCTTTATTGAATAACACATCTGGCAATGATAATCAGTATTTTGTAACCGCTTTCGCACGTCCTGATGGAACATCTCATGTACCAACTGTACCTACGGGTTACGATAATTCCAGTGCAGGAGTAATTAATGAAGCAATGAAAGAATTGAGTATCATTAATCTGATTGTTGTTATTGATGGCACTAAGTCTATGGAAAACTTTTATCAGCCTACGCAAAAGATAATTCAACGTGCATACGATTACTTTGGAAAAGAAAGCAAAACCGTAAAGGTCGGTGTCGTAATATACCGCGACTACACTGATGGACAATATGTTACAGAACATCTTTCGATGCGTTCTCCTACCGACCCATCTGTTGCAAAGTTCCTTCAAACAGGAGGTAACTATGGTGTAAAGAGTTCTCCTTCTGATCGTACTTTGGCAGAGGCTTTATTTAAAGGACTTGAGGTGGCATTAGACACGCGGACTATGGGATATAGTAAGGATAATAGTAACCTTATGTTTGTTATCGGTGATTGTGGTAATGACTTGGAAGATACGAAATGCCTCTCACAGGAAGCTATAGTAAAGAAATGTGTTGAAAATCGTGTTCAGTTATCTGCATTCCAAGTGAGAAATGAAAATGAGCAGTCGTTTTTCTCTTTCAGAAAGCAGATGAACGCAATTGTACGCGACAATATGAAAGCACAATACGGTAAAGGGAAATTCGATGAATTAGCTGATGGCTATGAATTTAATGCAGGGGTGTCAAAAAACCAAAACTTTTTCATAGGCTCAACTCGTAATGCAGAATTAGGAAAACAAATGGATGTCGCAAAATTGTATGACCTCGTTAAGAATAGCTATATGCAATTTGATGATGCCATCCAAGCACAGATGTCTGTTGTGGAAAAGGGTGGAGATATCATAAGAGAGACGGCAGAAGCTGGAGTGAGTACCAATTCCTCTATGGAGATGAGACTTCTTGAGGGTATTTTCACACCAGCACAGATTGCAGAAATCAAGAAAAGTAATAGCTTAATGGCATTTCAGGGTTATACAGACAAAAGAGATGCTAGTAAGAATCTCGATTACTGGCAGCCAATTGTCTATATCTCATCAGATGAATTTGCTCAGTTGATGGAGAAGCTACAACCTGTAATGTCTGCAGCAACTACAGGTAATCGCAAGCCATACGTAGATGCTATGAAAGAGCTAACTCGTTCAATGATTCCAGATATCACCCCCAAGGAAATGGATGAGAAAGATGTGAAAGAAATTATGGCTCTTGTATCTGGATTGAACGTTAAAACAGGCTCTCTTGGAGGTCGTACACTAATTCAAATACAGGACGAGAACGTGGTTAAACAAGACGAGTTCGATGGAATGATTGCTGACTTCCAGAACAAGTTCCGAAAGCTAAAGAAAATTCGTGAGAACAAATATGACTTTTCAATAGAGCGGAATAAAACGACATGGTACTGGATTCCCGTAGAGGATTTACCATAAAAACAAAATAAGACAGATGGTAGAAAAACTATTTGAGATAGAGCACTTGCGCTGTTCCTACGATAAGCATTATCGTGAGGGGCAGTCGCGAGTGGTGCTTGAAATAGAGCAATTAACCATTCCGCGGGGCAAGAAAATATTTATTGTGGGCGAATCGGGAATTGGTAAAAGCACAATTCTCGAGACTCTGGGCATGATGAATAATACGATAGTGCCAGACGCCCAGACACAATTTGTGTTTTTTGACAACGAAGGGGAAAAAACAGATTTGAAAGGAATGTGGGGAAAACGTGATAAGATGCTCTCAGATTTCCGGCTGAAAAATTACAGCTTTATTTTCCAAAGTACAAATCTGATGAAGAACTTCACCGCTTTCGAGAATATCGCATTTACTCGTATGCTACAGGGGTTTTCACGTTTTTCAAGTTTCCAACGCACAAAAAAGGTTCTTGAAGATCTTGGGCTTGAACACGTTGACGAACAACGTATGGCTCAAGAACTGTCAGGTGGCCAGCAACAACGTTTAGCTTTTGCACGTGCTATATTACCTGATTTCACAGTTTTGTTCGGTGATGAACCAACAGGAAATCTTGATGCAGAAAATGCTATCCGTGTTATGGAAATCTTAAATCAGAAACTCAATGAACATGAAGGAGCAAGTGCCATTATTGTCAGTCATGATATGCATCTGGCCGTCTCGTTTGCTGATGTAATCATTAAAATACGAAAATGTATCCGTCCCAAACAGCATACGGAAGACGAGGATATATCGTATGGCGTTATTGATGAAACATGCGTCTATTCACAATCTGATGAGAAATGGACAAATGGAGTAGAAGATTTTCTTCCTGTCGATTTTGAAATATACCTTCGAAAAAAGTAGGACATGAAACAGTATTTAAAATTATTGTTAGCTCGTGAGGCCAAAGAAGTGGTTGGCAAGAAAGGGTCGAATCTTTGGCTTCTTACCTTGGTGTTAGTAGCCACTTTTGCAAGTATTGCTTTTAGCGAAGGTAGCATGATTTATCTGAAAGACAAGATGGAAGATCCTTTTACCAATTGGGTTAGTATTGCCAAGTCAACAGATGAAGAAAGCTTTAAAGACTTTCGTGATTCCCTTTTCCTTGATGAGAACAGAGAAAAATATGACTACCGTGAAGTTCTGATGGATCAGTACACCAATTATAATATAATGGGTAAGGGTAAATTCAAATATCCCAGTGTACGTTTCTTTGAGCATATCAATACACCTCTAGTAGATGCTATCCTTGCTGAGGAAAACATCGTGAAAGGCTGTGAAGTAGACTCGTCATTATTGATAGACGAAACGATGGGTTTTATCATTACATTGGATATAGCTAAGCAATTAGGATATAGCGAGGATGAATTGCCATCATATATTAGCTATTTAGCTGTCAATGAAGGGGCTGATAGTTTGGGCTTAGAATTGGTTATGGATGAATTCTATCCTGTTGCAGTACCTGTTCTTGCAGTTGTTCGTCGGCTGCCAAATAATGTTGATATGATGTCAGCAAACTTCTTTTATGAACAGCAACATGTGAATTCTGATGTAACCTATCCGTTCGATTTCAAATATCATGAGCCAGAGTATTTGCATCGTCTTACTTTTTATGTCTCAAATGAAATTAGTCAAGATTCATTTGAAGGCTTCATTAATGAGATATTGGCTGACTCATTGAAGCCGAGGCTACAATTTTATGATGTAAGTGCTGATTATCGCGACTTGAAATCATGGAAACCTGGTGTTATCGTGAAAATAGACCTTGGCGATGAGAGGATGCCAAGAGAGGTATTCCAGAATTTAGCCAATATTATAGGGGAACATTACGATGTTGAAGATGTTCGACGAGTACATAAACTGGAGTATGGCCCCAATCATGCTGAGCGTGGGTCATTCTTGTCGATAGAATTCAAATCATTGAAGCATATACGCGAGTTTGAGGCTTTTGCCAAAAGAAATGGTATACAGTTAGAGATGGAGCAAGTCCATTCGAAAGAGAATTTTAATGCCGTTACGGTTATGGCAAGTATCCTGTCTGCCGCGATGGTTATTTTTTCAATCGTTTGTATTATTATGTTTATGGTAAATATGTTACAGAGCTATTTCCAAAAAGTTAAGCGTAATATTGGAACATTTAAGGCCTTTGGCATGAATGGAACAGAACTTATACAAGTTTATGTCTTGATATTGGTGATGATTGTTTTTGCTAGTGTTGTGCTTGCGCTGCTTATAACCTGGAGCATTCAAGGATTATTGCCTGTCGTTGGGATTGTGAAAGAAGGCTTCAATTACTTGTCATTATGGAATACAACGACATACATTGCAACTATTGTCATCTTTGTGAGTACAGTGTTTACAGTAATCATTGTTATGACACGACTACTTAGCCAGACTCCTGGTGACCTCATTTATGATAGAAATTGATGTAAAAAATTAGTTATGAATGTCTGTCGGATTAAATGTTTGTTGTTCTTATTGATGCTGCTTCCCATGGAATTGTGGGCAGGCATTATATCTGATGATTTTGATAATGACAAAAACTTTACTCAAATAATCTTGAAAGGCAAAGTTGATGTCAAGATTCCATTTACGATGCGTCTGCGAAACAACGGTAAGACCATTGATGGAACGGCACACTATGACAATCAAAGTCCTGATGCAGTCATGTCAATCAAAGGAACTATTGATGATAATGACGAAATGACATTGAATATATTTGAAGGCAAAAATAAAATAGGGACATATAAAGGTATTTTACGTTCTGATGTTTATATGGGAATATTCACAAATACCAACGGTAAACAATTTCCTTTCTCTTCAAGGATTGAAGGAGATAATTTGCCTTTGAATGGACTGATTGACAACCAATTCGAAACCTCTGCATTGATTTTCAAGAAAAATCAAAACGATATTCATGTAGAACTAAGAGTTGATTATCCCAGCAATGGCAATAAGGACTTGGTAGGTGAGACACGCTTATTTATTCGTGCGGCAATTGAGTCATTGTTTGATATAGATATAATCTACAGCGATCTTTCTGATGGACAAGTTCTTGTAAATCATGCTGGAACGAAAAAATATAGTAATCTGGAAAAAGAAAAAAGAGGTAAAAAAGGTAATTTCGGCGAATATGACGAAATATTAGAAGTTAACAGAAGTTTTGAGAACAATAAATGCGTATCTTTTTGCGCAAGTTTATCTTGCTGTCATGGGGGAGTTGTGAATAACTTTCGTTTTGGGGCTACTTTTAAGAAGGAAGACGGTACGCAGGTACTGGTACTTAAGCATCCGATCAATCCTAATTTTGAATCAATATTAAAGGAGACCGTTAAAAGTGAGTTGGCGGATAAATATGACATGGTTCGTAAAGAGGATTTTGAACAAAACCCAATGCCTAAAAGCTCCCCATACCTAACAAAAAATGGAGTACAATTTGATTATCAACACTGTGAAATTGGAGCAGGTGCATTGGGACAGGTATCGGTTGTGATTCCATATAAGGATATAAAACAATACATGACCAATGAAGCAAGAATGCTAATTGAGAAATAATTAAGATAGTTGCATCCAGATAAAGAGGATAGGGTCGATTGCCAAAATCTGTCCGCCTGTAAAGGCCCGCTGCTCGGCAAATAACTTGACTATGTGGGCATATCTCCGTTGAAGAAGAATGTTTTTTGTTCAATTATTGGTAATATGGAAAAAACTTTGTATTTTTGCACAAAAATAATTGATTTGGAATTATGAAGAATAGTAAAGTGCTTATGCCTTTTGTGGCAATTGCGAGTGTGGGGTGGTTGATGTTTTCGTGTGGAAACAGCAGTAAAACGCAGGTAGCTAATCAGGAAGTGAAGGATTCGATAGTGGAAGCGAAGCAGGAACCTGTCGCTAATGTGGAAAAGGACAAGGGTCTCATCATGGGATTTTACCAGTTTGTGCTTGGTGAAAAGGAGATGACAGATGAGGTTCTGGATCTGTATCTTTCTGCCGAACTGAAGAAATCATTGTGGACCGAGGACTATGATGGTTGTTACGAGTTCTGGCGATTCAGGACGATTGCCCAGGACTATAATCAGGAAGTGGGTGAAATCAGTAAGATCAAGGACATTCAGCCACTCAATGATGGATGGTATGTCGTATCATATCTGGACATGGGATTTGAAGGAAAGACTGAAGTTAAGGTGAGTGACGGAAAAATCACAGATTTTAAGCAAGATAAGTCTTGGGAAGCTACCGAATGAAGAGGGTGGCTTTTATGATGCGGTTTATACAGATTGCTTCCTGCTTGTAATGAATCATTGCAGGGCGAATACAATAAATCGGGGAAAAGTGCGTTATATAGTACGTGCAAAGACGAATTCTGCTGCTGGCAGTCGTACTGTTGACCATGCTTGAGGCAAAGGCGCAGTATGATCCGTCGTTCAGTCATTACTGGGCGATGGAGCCGTCGTTTAACCCTGCTGCGGTGGGCAAGGAGCAGAAGCTGAACGTGGCGGGTGCTTACAATATGACGCTGACGGGCTTTGAGCACAACCCCAAGACGATGTACATAGGGGCAGACATGCCGCTTTACCTGATGGGGGCTTACCACGGGGTGGGCCTGCAGGTGGTCAACGACGAGATTGGTCTGTTCTCGCACAAGAAGGTGGGAGTGCAGTATGCTTACAAGCACAAGCTGCTGGGCGGCATGATCAGCATTGGCGTTCAGGCCGGCCTGCTGAGCGAGAACTTCAACGGTTCGGAAGTCGATACAGAGATGGACGGCGACGATGCCTTTGCCAAGTCTGAGGTGACGGGCACGGGCTTTGATTTTGCAGCCGGCCTGTACTATACACGCCGCAACTGGTACGTGGGTGTATCGTCGCAACACCTTACTGCACCCGTCGTGGAACTGGGCGAAACGAACGAGTTGGAGATAGCCCGCAGTTATTATTTTACGGGTGGATACAATATTCGGCTAAGAAATCCGTTTCTTACAATACAGACCTCAGTATTAGGCCGCACAGACGGGGTTGCCTACCGTGGTGACATATCGGCGCGACTGAAATATACGCACGAGAAGCGAGTGATGTATGCCGGTCTCTCGTACAGTCCCACCAACTCGGTGACGCTGTTGATTGGCGGTTACTTTCACGGCATTATGCTGGGTTACAGCTACGAGGCCTACACGTCGGCCATCAGCCTTGGCAACGGAAGCCACGAGCTGTTTGTGGGTTATCAGACGGATATCAACCTTTTCAAGAAAGGAAGGAACCGTCACCAGAGTGTGAGGATTCTGTAAGGCCCACCCAAGCCCTCCCGAAGGGAGGGATGTTTAGATACAAGAAGAAGTAAAAACAATATTAGTTATGAAATATTACGAGATAAGAAATTCTTGGCGGAAAGTAACCAGACATCCCTCCCTTTGGGAGGGCTTGGGTGGGCTTTTCTGCCTTATGTTCCTTCTTACAGGTTGTTTCGGCAGCAAGGTAGCATCGGGTAACGGTGGCGAACTGACAGGATCGGGTAGTCGGGCGTTCTCCGAGCCGGCACCGTTTGGTATGGTGCTCATCAAGCGCGGCCACTTGAAGATGGGTATCGAGGATCAAGACTCGCTGTGGGGCAAGCAGACGCCGGTGCGTGACATTTCGGTAGACGGATTCTGGATGGACGACACGGAAATCACGAACTCCGAGTACCGGCAGTTTGTGAACTACGTGCGCGACTCCATCATCCGCGAGCGTCTGGCCGACCCGAACTATGGCGGTGACGAGACATACAAGATTGAGGAGGACAAGAACGGCGACCCCATCAAGCCGCACCTGAACTGGAAGAAGTCGCTGCCCCGCAAGCCGAACGAGGACGAGCTGCGTGCCTTGGAGAGCGTCTACGTCACGAACCCCGTGACGGGAGAAAAGATGCTGGACGCCGCGCAGATGAACTTCCGCTACGAGGTGTACGACTACACGGAGGCCGCGCTGCGCCGTAACCGTCTGAACCCCGAGGAGCGCAACCTGAACACCGACGTTGCCGTAGACCCGAACGAGAAAGTCTGGATTTCCAAGGACACGGCCTACATTGACGACGAGGGTAAGATTGTGCGCCAGACCATCGAACGCGAGCTGAGCGGTCCGTGGGACTTCCTTAACACGTACATTATTAATATATATCCCGATACGACCTGCTGGGTGAACGACTTCCCCAACGCCGACAACGAGGTGTATATGCGCAACTACTTCTCGAACCCCGCCTACAACGACTATCCTGTGGTGGGTGTGACGTGGGAGCAGGCCAATGCCTTCTGTGCCTGGCGCACGGAATACCTGCTGAAGGGCCTCGGCCCCGCCGCCCGCTTCGTACAGCGCTACCGCCTGCCGACAGAGGCCGAATGGGAGTATGCCGCCCGTGGCAAGGACGGTACCGAGTTCCCGTGGGAGAACGAGGACGTGGCCAGCGGCAGAGGTTGCTTCTTTGCCAACTTCAAGCCCGATGACGGTAACTACACCAAGGACGGCAACCTGATTACGTCGAAGGTGGGTATCTACAGCTCGAATACGAACGGACTCTACGATATGGCCGGCAACGTGGCCGAGTGGACCTCGACCATCTACACCGAGGCAGGCGTGGACGCCATGAACGACGTGAACCCGCAGCTGAAGTACAATGCCGCCCGTGAAGACCCCTACCGACTGAAGAAGAAGTCGGTGCGCGGCGGCTCGTGGAAAGACCCCGAGAGCTACATCCGCTCGGCCTGGCGCAGCAGCGAGTTCCAGAACCAGCCTCGCAGCTACATCGGCTTCCGTTGCGTGCGCTCCTTGGCCAACACCGTGAGCGAGAAGACCAAGCCAGGCAAGACCTCAAAAAAAAAGTAAGTAACAAAGGTGAGGCCCGACACAACTTCGGCGGCTCAACCATCCATTAAATCGTAATTAGTGAATTGTCAAATAGAACATAGGAATGACAAAGTACAGTAAGTTCAATATCATCTACCGCTTGCAAAAGTGGCTGGATAGCGTCCCCGGACAAACGTTCATGAACTACGCTTACAGCTGGGGTGCATCAATCGTGATTTTAGGTACGCTTTTCAAGCTTACCCACCTGCCTGGCGCCAACTTCATGCTGTTCCTCGGCATGGGCACCGAGGTTGTGGTGTTCTTCATCGCCGCCTTCGACCGCCCGTTCGACAAGACTGCCGACGGCATGGAGCTGCCGACGCATGTGGGCGAGGAGGCAGAGTATCCGGCAATGGCGGAAGGCTCGGAGATGCCTGCGGCTGCCGTTGTTGGCGGTGGTGGTGGCGTCGTTGGTGGTGGCACCATCATCATTGGCGGTGGAGGGGCTGCTGCAACAGAGTTGCAGCCTACGGAAAAGGCAGGCGCGAGCGAGGCTCCGGTGGTGGACACGGAGGCCATAGCGGCCGTGTCGTCGTCGGTTACCACGATGGCAGGTGGTACGGTGGTAACACCTGTACCGCAGGTCAACCCGGAACTGGAGGAGGCTACGTCCAACTACGTGGACGAACTGAAGAACCTGACCGAGATGCTGCACAGGGTATCGGAGCAGAGTGAGCGCCTGTCGCGTGACAGCGAGGAAATGGAGAACCTGAACCGCACGCTTACCGGCATCTGCAAGATTTACGAGATGCAGCTCAAGGGTGCCTCGCAGCAGATTGGCACTATCGACGAGATTAACGAGCAGACCAAGCGCATGGCCGACCAGATAGCGGAGCTGAACCAGATTTACGCCCGCATGATTGAGGCCATGACGGTCAATATGCCGAAGGTGTGAAAAGGGGAAAGTGAAAAATGAAAAGGGAAAAGTGAAAAGTGAATAATTTGCTGCCGCCATACCATAGGCGGGAACAAAAATCAAACGAATATGGCAATTAAGAAAAGACCGGTATCTCCGCGCCAGAAGATGATTAACCTGATGTACGTCGTCTTGATGGCCATGCTTGCGCTGAACGTCTCGAACGAGGTGCTCAACGGCTTCTCCATCGTGGAGGAAAGCCTGAAGCGCACGACGGCCAACGCTACGAAGGAGAACCTTGCAATATACGACGACTTCGGCGCACAGATGAAGGCGAACCCGCAGAAGGTGAAGGAGTGGTACGACAAGGCCATGATGGTGCGCCAGTTGAGTGACTCGCTCTACAACATGGCCGACGAGCTGAAAATCGCCATTGTAAAGGAGGCCGACGGCAAGGACGGCGACCTGCACAACATCCGCAACAAGGAAGACATGGAGGCAGCCAACCAGGTGATGCTGGCTCCGGGACGCGGACGCGGCCAGGAACTGTTCGACGCCATCAACAACTACAAGAAGCAGATGCTGGAGATGGCCATTGGTACACGCCAGAAGAGGACCATCACCGAGATTCTGTCGACCACCATCCCCGAAAACATGCGTACCCTCGGCAAGAACTGGCAGGAGTACATGTTCGAGTCGATGCCTGCCGCTGCTGCCGTCACCCTGCTGTCGACGCTGCAGAGCAACGTGCGCTACACCGAGGGTGAGATACTGCACACGCTGGAGCAGAATATCGACGTGAAGGATATACGCGTCAACGCCCTCGAGGCGTTCGTCATTCCCAACTCGCAGACCATCGTCCGCGGCGACAAGTTCTCGGCCCATATCGTCATGGCAGCCGTTGACACCACTCAGGTGCCCGACATCTACATCGGCAACCAAAAGGTGACGCTGCGCGACAATATCTACGAGCGCATCTGCGGCACTACGGGCGACTTCACCTTAGCCGGCTATATCGAGACCGTCAACGGTAACGGCGATAGGATCAAGCGTGACTTCTCGCAGAAGTACACCGTCGTCGACCCGTCGGCTACCGTTTCTGCCGACCTCATGAACATGCTCTACGCCGGCTACTCTAACCCCATCAGCGTTTCTGTGCCAGGTGTACCTCTGAACAAGATACAAGCTACGATGAGCGGCGGTGGTACGCTGCAGCCTACTGGCCCCGGCAAGTATATTGCCCGTCCGTCGAAGGTCGGCGAAAACGTGACCATCACCGTCACCTCGACCAATACCGGCCGTCCGCAGCAGATGGGACAGTTCACCTTCCGCGTGCGCAAACTACCCGACCCCACCCCGTTCATTGCCATAAAGGACGAGCAGGGCAATCCCTCGCGCTTCAAGGGCGGTGGCTTGGCTAAGGGCAGTCTGATGGGCATCGACGGCATAGGTGCCGCCATCGACGACGGCATCCTCGACATCTCGTTCAAGGTGGTATCGTTCGAGACGGTGTTCTTCGACAACATGGGTAACGCCGTGCCCATACCCAGTAACGGCGCGCAGTTCTCTGACCGCCAGAAGGACACCTTCCGCAAGCTGGCCCGCAACCGCCGTTTCTACATCTCGCGTGTCACCGCCATCGGTCCCGACGGCATCCAGCGCACATTACAGAATCCTATGGAAATAATCGTGAAGTAGCGGGCTTCACCCTAAATGATAAATGATAAATGATAAATGATAAATGAAAAGTGAAAGATATAATATGACAGCAAATCAATTCCCAATAGCTAAACGATGGATGATAGTGATAGGTTTATCATTTATCATTTGTCATTTATCATTTAGCGAAGCGCAGGCCCAGCCTAAGAAGAGTCGTGTACAGCAGATGCAGCAGACACAGCAACAGCAGAAGAAGCAGACGACGTCGTCGCAGGGCATGACGCGCCGCATGCAGATGAGCTATCCCGTGGCCCTCGACATGCCCGAGGACGTGGTGTGGCGCCGTGACATCTACCGCGAGATCAACCTCAACGACGATGCCAACGCCGGTCTGTACTACCCCGTGCAGCCGCAGGGCAAGCAGCTGAACCTGTTTACCTACATCTTCAAGCTGGCCCAGAACAACTACATCCCCATCTACGAGTACTCGGTGGCCAACGACGGCAACGACGATTTCTCGGACGCCGCAAAGGTGAAGCTGAAGACGGTGCTCGACGACCGCCACATCTTCTATGAGGAACAGGACGGTAAACTGAAGGTCGATAACAGCGACATACCCTCGCAGGAGGTGATGAAATATTACCTGAAGGAGAGTGCCTACTACGACCAGAGCAACGCCACGTTCCACATCAAGCCGTTGGCACTATGTCCCATCATGATGCGTGAGGACGACTTTGGCGGCGAAGCCACCCAGTACCCCTTGTTCTGGGTGAAGTACTCGGACCTGGAGCCGTTCCTCAGCCGCCAGACGGTCATGACGTCAAACGTGAACAACGCCGCCGTCATGTCGATGGACGACTACTTCACGCTGAACAAGTACAAGGGCAAAATCTACAAGACCAACAACATGCTGGGCAAGACGCTGGTACAGATTGCCGGGGGCGACTCCGCCAAGTTGTCGGAGGAGCAGAAGCGCATCGAGGCCGAGTTAGAGGCGTTCAAGAACAACATCTTCGGCGACCAGCAGAAGAAGGACTCCCTCGACAGCATTGCCAATGCCAATCCTGCCAACGTGAAGGCTGCCAAGAAGGCACGCAAGGAGAAGACCAAGACCGAGAAGGCCAGCCGCCGTACGAAGTCGTCGTCTTCCTCTTCCAGCTCGTCGTCGGCTGCCCGCGTATCTGTGCGCCGTCAGCGGCATTGAACGTTGAACATTGAACATTGAACGTTGAACATTGAACGTTGAACATTGGAGGATGAAGAGGATTGTTGCATCATTGCTGTTGTCGGTGGGTTTGCTGACTGCATCGCATGCCGAGTCGCTGATTAACTTCGGCTTCAAGGGCGGCTTCGAACTCATCAACATGGACTTCAATGCTTCAGCCCTGAATGCCAGCAACCGCGCAGGCTTCTACATCGGCCCGTCGCTGCGGTTCAACCTGCCCGTCATCGGCCTCAGCCTCGACGCATCGGGCTTTTACAGCCAGCGCGACCTGAAGGTGACCGGCGAAAACCTCTCCCAGAAGAGCATATTGCTGCCGGCCAACGTGCGCTATGGCGTAGGCATTGGCGACCTGCTCTGCATCTTTGCCACTGCCGGCCCGCAGTTCAGCTTCAACGTAGGCGATGACATTTTCCATTGGGTAGACGAGAACGGCAACGATAGCCAGTTCACCCTTCAGAATACCATGCTCAGCTTCAACTTCGGCGCTGGTGCCCGCATAGGCAGCCATTTAGAGGTGGGCATCTATTACAACCTCCCGGTAGGCAAGACGGCCGACTTCACTTGGGAGAAGTTAGGCGACCAACTGGGTGATACGACTTGGAACAGCGCCAAGTCGCGTACCAATGCGTGGCATGTTTCGTTGTCTTACTATTTCTGATGCACTTTGCCGATGTCATACTCCCCCTGCCGCTCGACGGCACCTTTACCTACTCCCTGCCGCCGCAGTGGCAAGAGTGCGTAAAGCCAGGATGCCGTGTGCTGGTGCCTTTCGGGCGCAGCAAGCACTATGTGGGAATCGTCGCAACCCTGCACGACAACAAGCCAACGGGCTACGAGGTCAAGGATATACTGCAACTGATTGATACACAGCCGATATTGCTTCCCGAGCAGTATCGGCTGTGGCAGTGGATAGCCGACTACTACATGTCACCCATCGGCGAAGTCTATAAGGCGGCTCTGCCTGCGGGGCTGAAGGCCGAGGACGGCTATCGTCCCAAGACCGAGACCTATATACGGCTCACTACCCAGTTCCGTTCCGAGCAGGCCCTCCACATTGCCCTCGACATGCTGCAGCGGGCTCCGAAGCAGCTGAAGGCGTTCACCGACTTCCTCTATCTCGCTGAAGAAGGCGACGTCACCCGTGACGAACTGCTCAACGAGGGTCACGCGCTGCAGACCATTTCGCTGCTCGTCAAGCGCGGCATGCTCGAAACATACGAGGTAGAGGTGGGGCGGCTGAACCACAGCGGGGAGCCGCATCCGGAGAATATCAAGCGGCTCAGCGCGGCACAGGAACAGGCCTACAATCAGATACTGATATCGATGATGAAGAAACAGGTGACGTTGCTACACGGCGTCACCTCCAGCGGCAAGACCGAAATCTACATCCACCTGATACAGCGCGAGATTGACCAGCACCGCCAGGTGCTCTACCTGCTGCCCGAGATAGCACTCACCGTCCAGATGATGGAGCGGCTGCACCGCGTCTTCGGCGACCGCTTGGGCATCTACCACTCCAAGTACAGCGATGCCGAGCGAGTGGAAATCTGGCAGAAGCAGCTATCGGGCCATCCTTACGACGTCATCCTGGGTGCCCGTAGTGCCGTCTTCCTGCCTTTCCAGCGGCTTGGCCTCATCATCGTCGACGAGGAGCACGAGACCAGTTTCAAGCAGCAAGACCCTATGCCCCGCTATCATGCGAGGAGCGCGGCGATTATGCTGGCGCATCAGCCCCAGGAGGTCCAGTCCCTCCCCATAGAGAAGG
>JAEEGL014768998.1_pt1 | contig 30384 bp, 23 predicted proteins | sample 9134231 | NCBI WGS metagenome assembly JAEEGL01 (sample SAMN16246548, study PRJNA631951) | gut metagenome | biome: gut microbiome; feature: rumen; material: fiber-attached | host: Bos | place: Iran: Karaj | collected 2018-10 | reverse complement strand
TAAAACGTGCTATACTTAAAAAGGAAATTTAAACAATTTTCAATCGGTTTTATGTTAATAATTTTTTCTTTTTAAGGCGCGAGGTGAACGAATGGAATCAAAAATCCTGCTTGAAAGTGGTAATAACGAACTTGAAGTCCTTGAATTTAAAATCGATGACCATTGCTATGGAATTAACGTAGCAAAGATTAAGGAAATTATTGTGTATCAGGAAGTAACACCGGTACCTAATGCTCATCCCAGCATTGAGGGAATATTTATGCCCCGTGATACGATGATCACAGCCATTGACCTTAGAAACTGCCTGCAGCGAGGCGCATCCAAGGCCGGTGGACTTTTCATAATCACCAATTTCAATAAGCTTGATATTGCATTCCACGTTGACTCTGTTGTAGGTATTCACAGAGTATCCTGGGCAGATATCATCAAGCCCAATGCAACGATTTCCAAGGCTGAGGAGAGTATCTCAACAGGTATCATCAAGTTTGAGAATCAGCTGATCATCATTCTCGACTTTGAGAAAATCGTATCTGATATTAATCCCAATACGGGTCTTAATATGGATGCTCTTTCCGACATCGGACCCAGACCTCGTAATGAGGTTCCGATTGTTCTTGCAGAGGATTCACAGCTGCTTAATAAGCTCATTGTAGATTCTCTTAACAAGGCGGGCTATAATAATGTGAGACATTTTGAAAACGGTAAGCTTGCATACGATTACATCAAGGCTTGCAAGGACAGAAACGAGCTTGGCAATATCAAATGTATTATCACTGATATCGAGATGCCTATTATGGACGGCCACAGACTTACCAAACTGGTAAAGAGTGACGATGCCACCAAGGATATTCCTCTTATCATATTCTCATCACTTGTTAATGAGGAAATGAGAAGAAAAGGAGAATCTCTTGGAGCCGACAGACAGTTGTCCAAGCCGGAAATCGGAAATCTCGTATCTGTAATTGATGAACTTGTAAATGCTTCAAGTGCAGGCTAATACTAACTGACTGAAACTCCCTTTGTTGGCTCAGTTATGAAACGTGTTTTCAGTGACTGTCTCAATGAAGGGAGATTTTTAAATTAAGGAGTAGTGACAGCTATGGCACAGGCGCTTAAGGAAATGTTACAGGACTCAGACCTTTGCATTATAGGCATAGGTGATGAGTGGAATTGGGTAAAAAAGGGGATAAGATCCGATTCCAGATACAGAAATATCTTAGAGTATTGTGATAATGAGGGTAATCAGTGGCTTCTACCTATCGTAGAATATGAATACGCCTATTACAATATCGATAATAAGGTAGCAGATGCTTACAGGGGACTTCGTAAGCTGGTTGGAGATAAGAAGCATTTTATTGTAAGCGACATTTTTCTTCAGGATGCACTTTTATTTGGTTTTGACTATGAAAGAGCAGTTTATCCTTGCGGTAATTTTATGTTCCTTCAGACCAATGATGAATCCGATGGACTTTTAAATGCAGAGAAGACTGAGGAATTCAGAGAAGTGGTAGATAAGATACATTCGATCATCACTGAGCATGACGGTTACTGGCAGGAAGGAATTACTTTTGCCAAACCTTTCAGAGATGGGAAAGAATGGTATCTTAATCAGAAAAGACCTGAATATAAAAAGATAAAATATAATGAGGCTCCCTATAAAGACGGCTGGGATAAGTATCTGAAGTATCTTACAGGAACCGTTAATGCAAAACTTATTTTACTGGAATTGGGAGTAGGCCTTGATTATCCAACTGTTGTACGATGGCCCTTTGAAAAGGTCGTTTTTATGAATGAAAAAGCACATCTTGTGAGAGTTCACGAGAGGCTCTATCATCATACTCCGGAAATTGCAGACAGAACAGATTCGATAAAGATGAATTCGGTTGATTATATTTTGCAGGAGTGTAATGGACTATGACTAACGAAGAGTATCTTGATAGTCTGTTGAACAACGTGCAATCGAATAATAAAGATCCCAAATCTGCCCTTAATAGGATGTCTACTAAGGGGTCTTCTGATGCGCCGTCACAGGCTGCAGATGAGGAAATGGCAAGTCTGGTGCAAAACTCCAATGGCAATGAGGATCTGAATGAGATAGGAAGCCTTCTTAACAAGCTTGAAGATGGAGAGTTTGTTGATGGAAAGATGGCTGACCTTCTTGATGAGATTGAATCGCTGACAGATGTGGGTATTCCTAAATTTACTGTGGGCAACGAGCCTTCACACCTGGATGTAAGGGATCCCGAAGAGATAGCTCTTGATGAAGCAATAGCTGATGCTGAAAGAATGGACGCTGAGATACAGAGTGGCAAATTCGCAGATCAGTCTTTTTCTGATGCCGCTGAGAATGCTCCATCTGAGGGTGGAGAGACATCAATAGAGGATATTATACCTCCGGCGGCTAAACCTCTGGTTGATATTGAAGATGGCGACGACGCCCTTATGGAAATGGCTCCGGAAGTTATTATACCGGAAGATAACGCAGCATCCATAAGTAAAGATATTGATTCTGACGCCGGACAGACGCCGGAAGAGATCTTGACGGATCTTTTGGACGATATGCCGGGAGATAATCTCTCTGACCCTGAAATGGGACAGGCGCAGGATAGTTTAAGTGATGTTCTTGACAATATTCAGGACGAAGAGCCTATGTCGGGAGAGGAATCACTTGGAGATCTGGCTTCATTGGCGGATCTTGATATTAATGAATTAAGTCCCGAATCTCTTGAACAGGCAATGGATGAAGGTATTATTCCTGAAGAAGAGGCTCCTGAGGCAGAGGTTCAAGAAGCACCGGCTGAGAGCATACCTGATGCGGATATGTCTATTACTGAGGAAGTTCCTGCTGAGGAAATTCCTGCTGAGGATACTCCTGTGCCCGATACGGTCGCTGATGATCAGGTAGAAAGCCTGGATGATATTATGGCGGGAATGGCTGAGCTTGGACTTGATATGGGAGAAGATGCTGCAAACGAGGCCGCTCCTGACGGAACAAGCGCTGAGGAAGGAGCTGTCCCTGATGCGGGAGAAGTATCCGATGAAGCTATTCTTGATGATATGGCGCTTGATGAGCTAACACTTGATGACATGTCAATGGATGATTTGGCTGAGGAACCTGCTGCTGATACCGCGGGTGAAGAGGCACAGATTCCTTCTGAGGGAACTGAGGATGCCGGTCTTGGCGATGATATAGGATTTACCTTTGATGGCGGCGATCCTACTACTGAAAACGGCGGAGAGGCTGCGGAGGAAGATGATTTCAACCTGGAATCCATGGAGAAAGAGCTTAACGAGCTGGATGCAGGTACTTCCAAAGCAACAGATCCACCTGATGAAGGTTTGTCTTTGGATGATGTGTCAGCCGACTTTAATTTAAATGACCTGGAAGCAAGTCTCGATGATCTCCTTAGCGGAGAGGAAGGCAGCGGTTCTGCTGAAGGAGAAGTTGCTGAGGTTCAGGACGGAGAAACAGATAATACGCAGGCAACCGAGGAGGGCTCCGGAGATACAGCAATGCCTGATCTGGACGCTCTTATGAACAGCCTTGCGAGCGATGATATTGAGGATCTTGAGAATGAAGCTGCGCGTGAGGGAGCATCTGACGTCGGGGATGGCCAGGAAGAAGATGTGCCCAAAGAAGATATTCTGGATGCACTGACAGAGGATGGCTTCGGAGATCTTGGAGCCGAACCTTCCCTTGAGGATCTTGCAGCTATACCGGAATCGGCCGGAGGTACAGGCAAAGATGCTCCGGAAGATAAAAAAGGAAAGAAAAAGAAAAAAGGCGGATTAAAAGCGCTTCTTGCAAGCTTATTCACCGCTCTTACAAGAGAAGACGAGGAGATAGCTCCTAATGGAGAACTGGCCAGTCTTACCGATGAAAACCAGCAGGTTCTGAATGAACTTGGTGATGAGAAGCCTAAGAAAGAGAAAAAGAAAAAAGAAAAGAAGCCAAAGAAAGAAAAGCCAAAGAAGGAGCCAAAGCCCAAGAAGGAAAAGCCACCGAAGCCGAAGAAGGAGAAAAAACCCAAACCACCAAAGGATCCCAGCATTCCGGAAAAGGCAATATCTCCCAGAAAGGTTGCAATCTCATTCCTTTTTGCAGCGAGTCTTGGAATACTGGTACTTATTCCTTCATTGGTTCTTCCCGAGAGGCTTGCTAATGAGAGAGCGGAAAGTGCATATATTCATCAGGACTATGTAACAACCTACAAGGTTCTTCATGGAAAGGAACTGGATGAGAGGCAGACTCTTATGTATGAGCAGTCAAGGGTCCTGGCCTGGGGAGACAGATATCTGGCGGCTCATGAAAACTTTGAAGCCATGAACATGAAGGAAGAGGCTCTTGATATTCTTCTTACGGCCATGAGAAACAAAGAGGATATTTTAGAAGAGGCGGCACAATTCAATGTTGAAATTCAGATTGAGAGTGTGTATTCTAAAATAGAATCGTTGCTTTTAGAGGAGTATGGCCTTACAGAAGAGGATGTGAAGTCTATCAATTCCACAAAGAAGGACTGGGATTACACGATCAAAGTTATGGAGATTGTCGGTACATTGAAACCGGTTCAGTAAAGGCGTCGATTACTAAATCAAGGGGGCCTTTGCCGAATGGTTGCAATTATCGATTATGATGCAGGCAATATTAAAAGCGTCGAAAAAGCATTTGAATATCTTGGCGCGTCTACAATAGTTACCAGAGACCCGAAGGAGATTTTTTCTGCCGACAGAGTGGTACTTCCCGGGGTTGGTGCTTTTGGCGATGCCATGAGAAGATTATCGGAATATGATCTGATACCTACAATTAAAGAGGTGGTATCCAAGGAACTTCCATTTATGGGAATATGCCTGGGCCAGCAGCTTTTATTCGATTCCAGCGAGGAGGCGGATGGAGTAAGCGGCCTGGGCATTTTGCGTGGTAAACTCTGCAGGATTCCTGAGACGGATTATCAGGGTAATTCCTACAAGATTCCGCAGATAGGCTGGAATAGTCTTAAGTTCCCCAGACAGGGACGTCTGTTCAAGGGAATCGATCAGGACTCATATGTATATTTTGTTCATTCCTATTATCTACATGCAGAGGATAGGAATATCGTGACAGCTACCTGTGATTACAATGTTCAGGTAGATGCTTCCGTAGAGTCAGGCAATGTCTTTGCCTGTCAGTTCCATCCGGAAAAAAGCGCAGATGTTGGAATGCAGATACTTAAAAACTTCCTTGAAATCTAAGGACTACACCAGATATCGGAGAAAATTATGCTTACTAAGAGAATTATTCCCTGCCTTGATGTGAATAACGGCAGAGTAGTTAAGGGTATAAATTTTGTTAATCTTGTTGATGCCGGGGATCCGGTGCTTGTAGGTGAGGCCTATTCCAAGGCCGGAGCAGACGAGCTTGTGTTTCTGGATATTACAGCATCCAACGAGAGACGTGCAACCGTTGCCGACATGGTAAGGGAGGTTGCCAGAAAAGTGTTTATTCCTTTCACTGTTGGCGGCGGTATAAGAACCGTCGATGATGTGAGGGCTATTTTGAGAGAAGGGGCAGACAAGGTTGCTGTTAATTCAGCGGCTATTGAGAGACCGGAGCTCATTGCCGAAGCTGCAGATAAATTCGGAAGCCAGTGCGTTGTTCTTGCCATTGACGCCAAGAGGAGAGAGGACGGAAGTGGCTGGAATATCTTTAAGTTCGGCGGAAGAATAGATATGGGTATTGATGCAGTCATGTGGGCCAAAAAGGCTGTGGATCTTGGAGCGGGAGAAATACTTCTCACCAGCATGGACTGCGACGGAACCAAGGCAGGCTATGATATTGAGCTTACAAGAACCATCGCAGAGGCAGTTCCTGTGCCTGTTATTGCTTCAGGCGGAGCAGGAACCAAGGAGCATTTTTATGAGGCTCTTACTGATGGTAAGGCAGATGCGGCACTGGCTGCTTCACTTTTCCACTTCAAGGAACTTGAAATCTCAGAGGTCAAGGAGTATCTCAGAGACAGAAATGTTCCTGTCAGACTATAAACGAAGAAGGTAATTCAGTATGTCAATGATAACAGGAGACTGGTACGAGGCAGTAGGGGGAGAGTTCAAGAAACCCTATTATGCCCGGTTATATAAATTTGTGAAGGAGGAATACAGCAAAAACGTAATCTATCCCCCTTCAGATGATATTTTCAATGCACTTCACCTTACACCACTTAAGGATGTGAAGGTTCTTATCCTGGGACAGGATCCATACCATGAACCCGGACAGGCCCATGGCCTGTCTTTTTCAGTATTGCCCGGCAAGGCAGATACGCCTCCTTCTCTGGTAAATATTTATAAGGAGCTTCAGGAGGATCTGGGATGTAAGGTTCCCAACAACGGATATCTTAAAAAGTGGGCAGACCAGGGAGTACTTCTTTTGAATACAGTGCTCACAGTAAGGGCTCATGCTGCCAATTCTCACAAGGGAAAAGGATGGGAGCAGTTTACCGATGCAATTATCAGGGCTGTCAATGAACAGGACAGACCGGTGGTATATATGCTCTGGGGAAAGCCTGCTCAGATGAAAAAGAGCATGCTAAATAACCCCAAACATCTAATCCTGGAGGCTCCTCATCCCAGTCCGTTGTCGGCTTACAGAGGCTTTTTTGGATGTAAACATTTCAGCAAGTGCAATGAGTTTCTTAAGGCTAACGGATTGGAGCCCATAGATTGGCAGATTGAGGATATTTGAGGATTATACAATTTACACTAATAATTTCGGGACATTTGTGTTAGCATAGGCATATTGTCACTTGCATTGTACCGCATTAACATGTTAAAGTGTATATTATTTCTGTATAAGTATGCATTCAGGAGGCTATTATGAAGAAACCATTTGTAACCAAGTCTCAGATAGAAGAGATTGTTAAGAAGTACCCCACACCCTTTCATATTTATGATGAGAAGGGGATTTTAGATAATGCCAAGGCGGTATATGATGCATTTTCCTGGAACAAGGGATTTAGAGAGTATTTCGCTGTTAAGGCTACTCCCAATCCTATTCTTATGGAGCTGCTTAAGAATGCCGGCTGCGGTTTCGACTGCTCATCCAAGACAGAGCTTATGCTCAGTAGCGCAGTTGGAGCTTCCGGAGCGGACATAATGTTTTCTTCGAATGATACACCGGCAGAGGAGTTTGCTTATGCAGACAAACTTGGCGCCATTATCAATCTTGACGACTTTACACATATTGAATTCCTGGAGGAAACTATTGGCAAGATTCCCGAGACAATTTCCTGCCGTTACAATCCGGGCGGAGTCTTCAAGATGAGTAACGGAATCATGGATAATCCGGGCGATTCCAAGTACGGAATGACAAGGGATCAGCTCTTTGAGGCTTTCAAGATTCTTAAATCCAAGGGAGCCAAGCACTTCGGTATTCATGCTTTCCTTGCCAGCAATACCGTTACCAACGAGTATTATCCTACGCTTGCAGGCCAGCTCTTTGAGCTTGCTGTTGAACTTGAGAAGGAAACGGGTGCGGATGTGGCCTTCATCAATCTTTCAGGCGGAGTTGGAATTCCTTATACACCTGATGCTGAGGGCAATGACATTGCTGCGATCGGCGCAGGAGTTAAGGAGCAGTATGAGAAAATCCTTGTCCCTGCAGGAATGGGAGATGTTGCCATTTATACCGAAATGGGCAGATTCATGATGGCACCTTACGGCGCACTTGTTACCAAGGCTATTCATGAGAAGCACATTTACAAGGAGTATATCGGTGTGGATGCCTGCGCAGTCAACCTTATGAGACCTGCAATGTATGGCGCATACCACCATATTACAGTTCTTGGCAAGGAGGATGCTCCTCTTGACCATGTATATGATGTAACCGGATCTCTTTGCGAGAACAACGACAAGTTTGCTATTGAGAGACAGCTTCCCAAGATTGATATGGGAGATTATCTCTTTATCCACGATACAGGTGCTCACGGCTTTGCTATGGGATATAATTATAACGGTAAGCTTAAGAGCGCAGAGCTGCTTCTTAAGGCTGACGGAAGCGTTGAACTTATAAGAAGAGCAGAGACTCCAAGGGATTATTTCTCTACCTTTGATTGCCTCTCTGTTTTTGCCAAACTGTCCAAGATTATGGATGAAGAGCGTACATCGTAATGAAGGAATTTGCTAAAGAGAAGATAATATACGGCCTGGCAGCATTTCTTAGCTGCTGGGCAATACAGCTGCTATCCGGGATTACTGTCAGAAACCCTCTGACAGTAGTCTTTTTTGTGCTGATTCTGTCGGAGTGGAAGAGGCTAAGTGAGAGGGATGCAGATATCTTTTCGGCGAAAAAGAGTGCTATTGCTGTTGGCGCAGGTGTTTCATTTCTTGCAGCCGGCGCAGCGCTTTATGTAAAAGGAGTCCGGCTGATCTCAAATTTTGACAGCGGATTGTTCAAGCTTCTTACACTGGCAATCGTATTTTGCGGTGTTTTCTGTATAGGTCTTCTGCTGGTCATGGAGATCAGATACAGGTGGAGTAAGTATTTTATAGGAACTGCGGGAGCAGGAAAGAGTAAGGGGTATTTCTTAGATAAGTCTAAGGATATTCCGATTTCAGGTAGCATACATGGCGCTAAGCTGTTTATATTATCTGCGTTTCTTTGCTTAATCTGTTATTTTCCATATTTTCTGTATGAGTTTCCGGGAATTATGACTGCAGATTCATTGGTTCAGTATGAGCAGATCGTGGGAGTAAGACCCTGGTTCAATCATCATCCGGTGGTGCATACGTTTCTTATCAAGATATTCTATTCAATTGGAATGGCGATCACAGGTGATGCTGTAAGTGCGATTAGCTTCTATACACTGTTTCAGATGATATTTCTTGTACTTTGTTGTGCAAGAGGTGTGTGTCTTGTCGACAGGCTGGCGGGGCAATGCGCCAGATGGTGCAAATGGCTTGCTTTGGCTTTTTTTGCACTGATGCCCTTTAACTGTGTGTTCGCTGTTACGCTTTGGAAGGACATTCCTTTTGCAGGAATAGCGCTTCTTCTAATCTGCAGGTTTATAAGTATGACGCAGAAGAAGGAACTTACTTGGAAGGATTATGTCAGCTTTTCGGTTCTTAGCATACTTTTTTGTCTATTAAGATCCAATGCCTGGTATGCGTTCATTGTATGGGGGATTCTGGTAGTGGTCAGATTCAGGAAGAATCTGATGGGAATTCTGGTATCAGTGCTTGCTGTTTTTGCTGTGGTTATTATTGTAAAAGGTCCTGTATTTGGCAGGCTGGGTATTGATAGTCCTGATTTTACAGAGAAGCTATCTGTTCCGCTTCAGCAGGTTGCGGCAGTACTTGTTAATGACAGAGATGTTGCCGATGGTGATATGAAGCTTATAAGGGATGTTATTGATACTACATATATTCATGAGCTCTACGCCCCTGACTTTGCAGATAACATCAAGGAGCTGGTGCGAGCAGGTCATCCTGAGGTTATAGAGAATAATATGAGTACATATTTTGCCCTATGGGTCAGACTGGGACTTAAGTATCCCGGGGACTATATCAAGGCCTGGTTCGACCTTACGGGAGGATATATATATCCGGATGTAGCCTACAAGGTAGGAGACATTGACGGAATAATGGGCAATGATCTGGGGCTGTATTGGAAGCCTTTGATCGGAGGTATAGCTGTTGTCAAGATTAAGGAAATCCTTATCAAGCTGTCGGATTTCATGCCTCTTTACGGTATGCTGTGGTGCATTGGTGCCTATACCTGGGCGCTTATCATATGTACTGTAGTTGGCATTGGTAAAAGAGCGGAAGTGCTTCCGATGGTTCTGCTGCTTCTTCTTACCGGAACGCTTCTTCTTGCGTCTCCTGTGGTGGATTTCAGATATGGCTACAGCCTTGTTTTGTCAGCGCCTGTTTGGCTTGCGCTGTGTTTTGGGAGGAGAGAAAATGCGGAGGCAGATTGATGAGTTTACAGATTATCTTAGGAACGTAAAAAAGACTTCTGAAAATACTCTTATTTCTTATAAGCGTGACCTTCTCAGAATGGCTGAGTTCATGGGAGAAAACGGAATTTCTGAGGCATCTGACGTAACAGTAGACAAATTATCGGCTTATGCGGCAAGCCTAAGGGAAGAGCATTTTGCTGCTTCATCCATAACTAGGCATTATACTTCCATTAAGACCTTTTTCAGATACCTTGTGGAGAACGGCAATATTAACGACAATCCATCCGAGGCACTGAAAGCTCCCAGGATTGAGAAGAGTGAACCGAGGATATTATCAACTGTTGAGATAGAAGAGCTGTTTTCACAGAAGTTCAAGGATGATGCCAAGGGTAAAAGAGATAAGGCTATATTGGAACTATTGTATGCTACGGGGCTTAAGTCATCGGAGATTACAGACCTAAGGCTTGAGAATATTGATCTTAGCATAAGCTGCCTGAGACTTGGCGATGAGAACAGTTCAAGACTTATACCGTACGGCAGAAAGGCCAAGGAGGCTCTTAGTGATTACCTCACCGGTGCAAGAAATGAGCTTCTGGGAGAAAATACAGATGATGATACTGTATTTCTTAACTGCAGCGGAACCCATATGAGCCGCCAGGGCTTGTGGAAGCTTATCAAAACGTATGTTAAGAAGGCAGGAATCAAGCAGGATATTACTCCTTTTTCTCTTCGACATTCCTTTGCGGTGCATCTTGTGGAGAATGGAGCGGACCTTGATTCGGTTCAGGAGATGATGGGATTTGCAGATGTTAATACTATCTCAAAGTATCTGTCCAAGAAGCATAAGAGCAAAGATCCGTTTGAATGGGCGAGACTTAGGAACTGATAGTACAAACTCATATTGTGATAGGATACAAAAAAGCCACTGTCTGATGAACAGTGGCTTTTAATATGCATGAATAAATCAATTGAAGATCAAACTAGATCTGCCATCTCAAGAAGGAGTCTCTCTGTGTCAGCCCAGCCAAGGCAGGGATCTGTGATGGACTTGCCATATACACCTTCGCCGATTTTCTGGGAGCCTTCCTCAATGTAGCTCTCTATCATAACACCCTTAACAAGCTTCTTGATATCGCTGTCGAGAGATCTTGAATGAAGAACTTCCTTGACGATACGGATCTGCTCCTTGAACTGCTTGTTGGAATTGTTGTGGTTGGCATCAATGATTGCAGCGGGATTGACGATATCGCGCTGATTGTACAGAGCAAGGAGAAGTCTTAAATCCTCGTAGTGATAGTTGGGAATAGACTGACCATGCTTGTTGCTGGAACCACGAAGAACGCAGTGAGCAAGAGGGTTACCGTTGGTTTTTACCTCATAGCCTCTGTAGATAAAGGAATGAGACTGCTGAGCTGCATAAACGGAATTGAGCATGACACTGAAGGTTCCGCTGGTGGGATTCTTCATTCCTGCAGGGGTGTCAAAGCCGCTGGCAGTCATTCTGTGTTCCTGATCCTCAACGGAACGGGCACCGATAGCCACATAGGAGAGAATATCGGATACATATCCCCAGTTCTCGGGATAGAGCATCTCATCAGCTGCTGTAAGACCGGTCTCCTGAATTGCCTTGAGCTGCATGTGTCTCATGGCAGCAAGGCCTGCACGGAAGTCGGTTTCGCCCTCGGGATCGGGCTGTGATGTAATTCCCTTGTAGCCTTCGCCTGTGGTTCTGGGCTTGTAGGTATAGATTCTGGGAATGATAAGGAGCTTGTCCTTAACTTTCTCCGCTACCTTACCAAGTCTGCAGACATAATCGATTACTGCGTCCTCATTGTCGGCAGAGCAGGGACCTACGATAACAAGGAACTTGTCACTCTTACCGGTGAAAACGTCGGATATCATAGCGTCGCGCTGTTTCTTTAGCGCCTCAAGCTCCCTGGTTAATGGGAATTCTTCCTTGATCTCATCAGGTGTTGGGAGCTTCTGAATGTATTCAAAAGACATAAAAATATTACCTCCAAATATAAATCACTTTAATACTATAGCAAGTTGAACTGTAAAAGTATATTGTTTATTTTCACAAAAAATACGGCTATATTATATCAGTAATCATCAGAAATTACTTGTATTTCTTCGTTTTTTAGACCAAAAAGTGCCGCGACCTTGAGGTTTAGCTCCATAATACCCTCATTGGAATAGGTCAGAGCCTCAATCTCTTTCATAACATTGTCATCGCAGACCGGGATGGGAAGTGCCTCCAGCCTTGCCCTTAGAACCTTCATATTCCTGCAGGTGTTCCTGTAATAGAAACTGATACAGGAGCTGTTAAGAACTGCCATGATATAGCGGGCGGAATAGCCTTCCTTTCTCGGAATGAGAATGTTGGCGCTGTTCAGTGAGACATAACCATTGTCATCGGGAGCAACTACCGGCTCCGGAGCAATGAATTTATAGAAAAGCTTATTCTTATCTCTGTAATATTGGACAGGTGCAACCTGTTGGAAGCTACCCGGATCAAACTGAACAAAGGAAGAGGGCTCTTTTAATCTGAACTTGTCTATATCTGTTCCTTTGATTATTCCTTCATATCCCTGCGAAGGAGTATCTAAGAGGCGCTGTTTGTTATTACCGGTTACAATTCCCAGGGCAAAATCCGCATTATCCTTAAGACAAAAGTGATCAGATTCCTGCATCTTCAGGATGATACGATACTTGGTGTCATCGCAGATGATCTGGAAAGAAGATGAAGAGAGCCTATTGGACGAGGCCAAAAAGCTACGTGATTCCTTCATCCTGTTTTTGCTTCTTTTATAGAAGGAAACTTCTATATTATTGTTATCATCCACAGCTCTTATAATGCTCAAAATAATGCAGGGACATTGGACCTTATCAAATATTTCTCCGAGGTAGGAGATTTTTTTGACTGAGCAGGTATCAAGGATCAGGTTTCTGATGTTTCTATGGGCATCTGATTCCAAAAAGGTCTCCGGAATCAGAAATGTTACTTCCTTTGAGACTGACAGTGCTTTTTCCGTAAAAAGAGAGAAGGACTCGGGCCTTCCTGTGGTGACAGCGCAGCGGTAGCTCTTCTTTAACCGGGCGATTTCCTTTGGGGAGTAGCTGTAGCCCCAGGGAGGATTACCTATGATAATGTCATAAGAACTCCTGCATTTTCCGGATAGAAAGTCAGCTACACGGATATTGTCACAGATTATCTTAAGCGACTTCTTATCATCTGCATGATATCTGATCGCAACATTTATTCTTGCAAGGGCAATTGCAATCGGATCGATATCGTAACCATGAATATTATCAAATGTAACGATCTTTGGAAGTCTGATAAGGAAGTTGCCGGTTCCGCAGGCAGGATCGCAGATGGTCTTATTATGTATATCAGCTCCTGCAAAGGCTGAGCGGCACAACAGGTCCACGGCGTAAAAAGGAGTGTAGTAGGAACCGGTTGCTTTTTTGGAACGAAGTCCCCGTAGAGATAAATACAACATTCCCAGGGTATCTTCTCCGGGAACGGGTATAAGTTCATATGAGAAAGCTTCATCATGCGTATAGGTCTTCGATCCTGTAATATCTGAAGAAATATCTGATATGAGCTGATTGATAGTGCTATCTGATAATCCGCTTTTTCTCATGAGCATAGCAGAATAGAAGGACAGAATATCCTCGGTATCTGCTTGTGACGTGCGGGTAGAATTGACTATATCAATTACAGCTCTGTAATTGCCGGATGAAGAATCTATATAAGATCTGGGGATAAAATTGGAATCGGAGAGCCTCTTGTTGCGGCGGCTGCGGAGAGTACTTCCGGTCTCCAGAGCCTTGGCGCAGGCTGTGACATCCTTATCTGACAGATAATAGTGATTGTTCCTTGAAGTCGCGGGAATCTTACCGAGTTTGATCCAGTTCTTAAGGGTTGCTGTGCAGATGCCAAGTATCTCGGATGCCTGTTTTACTGTAAGTATGCTGTTGTCTTCTGCATTTTTTAAAGCCACTGCAAATTCCCCTAAAATCAAGATAATACATTTATTATCATGACTTGAGTGGTAATTGTAAAGCACAAAAATCAGCAGGGCTTTTTGTGCATATCTCCTAAAATCGCTCCGAATTAAATAAATAATTGTCAAAGTTGCGCAATATCTGGGAAGTATTCCAAAACATCTGTGTAGTGAAATATCTGACCTATGGTTATTATTGATTCTAGACTATTTAATGTTGGAGGGTTTTTAATGGATAAACTTATTTATGCAGTATATTTCATACTGCCGGTATTACTTTTGTTTGGGGCAAAGGTATACGGACGAAAGGAATGGAATGACGAGTTCCTTTCACTTGAGCAGAGCAAGGCGCTGCAGGGATTTTTGGCAGTGTGCATCATGCTTCACCATGTAGGACAGAAGACCTGTGCTTCCTGGATCAATCCGCCTACAAGAATTCAGAAGGGACTGGGATTTTTTGTACCTCTTGGATTTATGTTCGTGGCAGTTTTCTTCTTCTTTAACGGATATGGCGTGTACAAGAGCTTCCACAGTAAGCCAAATTATCTCAAAGGCTTCTTTGGAAGAAGAATACTTCCTGTTATTCTTGCTCTTTATTCCACTACATTTATCTATTTTGCGGTAAGACTTATCGTTGGACAGAAGATGAAGGGGAACGATGTTCTTTTATATCTCACCAGCCTTAAGCTGTGTAACCCTTACACCTGGTACGTGATAGTGCTTCCTTTCTTCTATGCATTTTTCTATCTGTGCTTCAGATTCATCAAGAAGGATGGAATTGCCGTAGCTGTAACCACAGCACTTGTTGTTGCTTATATACTTTTCGGAACAACCATCAACCACAACGATCTGTGGATCAGAGGCGAGTGGTGGTACAACTGTGTTATTCTCTTCCCTGTTGGTATCCTTTTTGCCAAGTTTGAGAAAGCACTTGTTGCATTCTTCAAGAAAACCTATTTTGTAGTTATGCCTGTTACTGTACTGGCTGTATATCCTGTTTACCTCTGGTCAAGAGCTATGTGCAACATCTATGGCTACTACGGAGAGAACTGGGGCGCACCTGATACAATACTTCGCAGAAGAATAAGCGTTTGTGCTGAATCTGCTATCTGTATTGTATTTGTACTTGCAATCCTTCTTCTTGGAATGAAGGTTAAGATCGGTAACAAATTCCTCAAGTTCATGGGTAGCATCACTCTTGAGTTCTACCTGATCCATGGAATTTTCGTAGAGCTGTGTGCATACACCTTTGACGGCGGAGTTAAGTCTCCTTTCAGAATCAAGAACCTGCTCCTTTATGTGGCAGTTGTTTATGTTCTTGGCATTCCTTCAGCTCTTATTCTTAAGAAGATACATAGCCTTATTCTTCACAAGGAAAAAAAAGTGCAGGCTAAGGCCGCTTAAGATTACAATTTCGACCTACAAGGCAGAGCCGGTTGTTTCCTGACCGTGCTCTGTCTTTTTTATTTCCTGAAAATCCGTAAGTTCATGTAGTGCGCAGGGGTTTAATCTGTAGTATCATAAAAAGAGCTATGAATAATGGGGAGTTATATGAGGGGAAACAGCATTTTTAATCAGAAAAAGAACAGTATTATTGCCTTATTGTTAATGCTGATAATGACAGCTACAGGATGTGCAGCTACAGAGGCGGCGGAGGTTGCCGCACCTGAAGTGGTATTTGAACCTGCAAGTATAGAGGATCTTGACTTGGAGGAGCCTGAGCAGAAACCTGAGGTTACTGCTGCGGAGATTGTCAGGGGGATTCCCTCAGAGGTTGGAATACATGATGAATGTATCGCCCTTATTGAGGATATTATCGAAACTGATATTGAGTATGGCTTCACCAGTGCTCAGCTCTCTATAATCAAGGACGACAAGCTGGTGTATGAGAATGCATGGGGTAAGCTATGCAGCTACAATCAGGATGGCAGTGTCAAAGAGGACAGTCCCGCAGTTACAACAGACACGTTATACGATCTTGCTTCTGTAAGCAAGATGTTTGGTGTTAACTATGCTATTCAGAAGATGGTTACTGACGGTCAGATGGATATTTCAAGTAAACTGGTTGATGTTCTGGGACCCGAATTTGCTGAGGACACCATCGATATTCAATATGAGGGCGGCACAGGAGCGGACCTTGAAACTCAGAAGAACTGGAAGGCACAGCTTAAGATTTCGGATCTTCTAAAGCACCAGGGAGGTTTTCCCGCAGATCCAAGATATGGCAATCCCAATGTGGATCAGGTTACTCAGAAATATGATCCCTCCTATACCAATATCTTATTTTCATCTCATGAAGCTAACGAAGATGCCAAGGCACTAACCTACGAGTGCATATGTAAGACGCCGCTACTGTATGAGCCGGGTACCAAGACAGTCTACTCGGATGTTGATTATATGATCCTGGGCTTTGTAGTTGAGAAGATAGCGGGAGTAAATCTGGATACATATATCAAAGAGAACTTCTGCGAACCTCTGGGTCTTACTCATATTACGTATAATCCGCTTCAGAACGGCTTTTCCAAGGAGGATTGCGCGGCTACTGAGCTTAACGGCAATACCAGGGACGGATATATTTTCCATGATGGTATCAGAACAGAGACCATTCAGGGAGAGGTACATGATGAGAAGGCATATTATTGCATGGGAGGTGTTTCGGGACATGCGGGCCTTTTTTCCAATGCCACGGATATAGCAAGGCTGGCAAATGTGATGCTCACCGGCAAATGTGGGGATATTGAGTTCTTTTCCAAGGAAGTAATAGATGAATTCACAGCACCTGTTTCTTCCGATAACAAGAAGTGGGGACTTGGCTGGTGGAGACAAGGGGATATGGAGAGAACCAAATATTTTGGCAGCAAGGCCGGCTCAGGAACCTTCGGACATCAGGGCTGGACCGGAACTTTGGTGATGATAGACCCTGAGAAGAAACTGGTGATTGCAATTCTTACCAACAAGGTCAATTCTCCTGTGACCAATAAAAAGAGCAATGCAAATAAGTTTAACGGAAACTGGTACACAACTGCCAATCTGGGGTTCGTTCCGGAGATACTTTACATCGGAATGGATGAGGACAGGGATGTGAAGGAAGAACTGATACAGTGCTGCGAGAGTATGAGAGACAGCGCTGAAGAAGCTATTAAGAAGAAAATGTCTGAGGATCACCCTGCCAGGAAGAACCTTGCAAGCAAGGAAGCTGTACTTGAACATCTTAAGGAAGGACAATAATACTATGACAATAAGAAGAGCACAAAATAAGGATATTCCGGAGGTTCACGAGCTGTTGGCTCAGGTGGATATGGTTCATCACGTGGGAAGACCGGATATTTTCAAGATTGGAAATAAATACAACGATGATGAGCTGGTAGAGCTTATTAAGGATGATAACAGACCTATTTTTGTGGCTGTTGATGAAAATGATAAGACTCTCGGATATGCCTTTTGCATTTTCAAGCAGTTTGAAAATGACAATGTGCTTACGGACATCAAGACCCTCTATATCGATGATCTGTGCGTGTTTGAGAACTTGAGAGGCCAGCACATTGGAAGAGCATTGTATGAATATACCAAGGATTTTGCCAAAAAGAGTGGTTGTTATAACCTTACACTTAATGTTTGGAGCTGCAACGAGAGTGCCCAGAGATTCTATGAATCCGTTGGGATGAAGCCGCAGAAGGTTGGAATGGAGACTATTCTCTGATGATTGACAAGATAAAAGAAAGTGCCAAAGAACGAAAAGAGAATAAGAAAAAAGCTAAGGCCAAAAAGAAGCCCTACGGCGGAATCAGCAATATTTCCAAGTATTTGCAGGAGCAGTATGGCCAAAAGGGAGTTCTTGTTAAGCGTGGCCGTGGCGTAGTCATGAATCAGCAGTCCATGGAACAGATAAGCGGCCGCAAAACCAGGAACTGTTCTGTTGTAGCGGTTACAAGGGTGCTGGATTATTATCGGAAAACAAGGAATATTCCGGGGATTCCTGAGGATATCCGTGAGACCTACAAGGTGGTGGAGGAGATAGCCGAGAGCTATGGATATACTGATAAAGTCGGTACGTTTCCTCTTTTTATCTCAGGAATATCCAAGGAAGCCTTCAAGACATATGGGGTTAAGGTTAGATGCAAAGGGGTCTATATCTGGAACTTTGAGAACCAGGTGGTAAAAGAGATATCTGCCGGAAGACCTGTTATTATGAACATTGCGAGGGGATATTATAAGGACCACACCATAGTCGTGGCAGGCTATAGCATCTGGAAAGTGGGAGATAAGCTGTATCCAATGATAAGAGTTATAGACGGTTGGAGCAGCGGATACCATTATATTGACTATGAGGCCTTTGCCAAGGACATCTCACAGTCAATATTCGGATCCTTCAATACCATTGAACTTATTAAATAGCGCCAAGCTGCATGCGATAATACTTCTCGTAGAGACCACCCTTATTGATGAGTTCTTTGTGGGTGCCTCGTTCCTTGATGCCATCGCCGTCAAGAACGATGATCTCATCAGCACCAAGAATTGTGGACAGTCTGTGGGCGATGGTGATGGTGGTGCGACCTGCGGACAGTTTATCAAGGCTTTCCTGGATATATCGCTCGCTTTCATTGTCCAGGGCGCTGGTGGCTTCATCAAGGATAAGGATTGGCGGGTTCTTAAGAAAGACTCTGGCGATGGCTATTCTCTGTTTCTGTCCGCCTGAGAGTCTTGCGCCTCTTTCTCCAACCTCTGTTTCAAAGCCCTTGGGAAGGCTCTCAATAAATTCAAGAAGATCGGCACTTCTTGCCGCTTCAACAATTTCTTCCATGGTTGCTTCGGGCTTACCGTAAGCAATGTTTTCTCTGACGGTTCCGTTAAATAAATAGACATCCTGCTGAACTATTCCAATATAAGCACGTAGGGATTTCTGAGTTACAGTGCGGATATCTGTTCCGTCTATGCATACACAGCCGCCGGTGACATCGTAGAATCTAGGAAGGAGAGAGCACAGAGTTGTCTTTCCTCCGCCGGAAGGTCCGACAATTGCGATGGATTTACCGGCTTCAACATGGAGATTGATGTCATGTAATACGGTTTCCTCTTTCTCATATGAGAAAGAAACATTCTTATAATCTATAACACCCTTAACGTCAGACAGAGTGCCTGCGTCGGGACTATCTGTTATCTCGGGGAGTGTGTCCATAACTTCTGTAAAACGCTCAAATCCTGCAAGACCCTTCTGGAGCTGCTCTGTAAATTCCACTAGAACATTCACGGGACCAATAAAAATATTGATATACAATGCATATATTGCCAGATCTTCACCTGTGAGCTGGCCCTTGGCAATAAAATAGCCACCGGCGATAAGCACTGTAACATACATAAGACCGTCAAAGAGGTTGTTGCCGGAGAAAAACTTGGCCATTTGACGATAGTTGGCCTGTTTGGAATCAAGGAAGGCGAGGTTTGATCTGTCAAATTTCTGCTGTTCAATTTCCTCACCTGTGAAGGACTTGACGACTCTGATGCCTCCAAGGGTATCCTGAAGAGAAGAGTTGATGCCGGCAATCTTTTTTCTGTTGTCGGAGAATGTGGCACGCATCTTACCGTTCTGGCGGATTGCGAATATTGCCATGCAAATTACAACTACTACGAGGCACAGTGTCATGGGGACGTTGATCCTCATAAGGAGGATGAAGGAGCCGATTATTTTGACTATTGAAATGAAGATATTTTCCGGGCCATGGTGGGCAAGCTCTGAGATGTCGAATAAATCGGAGATGAGCTTACTCATCATCTCGCCGGTGTTGTGGGTGTCGTAATAAGAAAAAGAAAAAGCTTCGAATCTTTCGAACAGTTCCCTTCTCATACCGGATTCCATCCGGGCTCCCATCATGTGTCCCTGATAGGTTACATAATATCTGCAGAGACTTCTGATGATATACATTATGATCAGAAGTGCGGCGATAACTCCAAGTCTGGAGAGAATAACCTGCGGTGTTTCAAGGAAAAGAGTACTTCTGAGTATTCGTAGGAACTGCGGAAATGCCAGGTCGATCACAGAAAGAATGGACGCACAGACCAGATCCAGCAGAAAAACACCGATATAGGGCTTGTAGTAGGGGATAAATTTTTTGATGAGTTTCATTATATGAGCTCCCTCTATGATTATTTTGATGCATAGATATGCATTTCCTATTGTACTTGAATGAGAATAATAATGCTATAATGTAAGCAGAGTTATTTTTTTATTATGAGGGGAAAAAGTGAAAAAGAAAGTGATCTTGGCTGCGGTTATTCTGATAATAATCGGAGTTCTTATTTTCGTTATAAGTAAAACGATTTTAGTTCCGAAAAACACTTCCAGAAGAGACGGGGAACCTGTGCCCGGCGCCTACAATCAGGAAGAGGATCTTCTTACGGCTGAGGGCGTTATCGGGCCTTCTGCTTCATCAGAGGAGCAATCATATATTAAGACTGAACAGAATATTATAGATGTTGAGGAGATTACTTCAGATACCCATGAACCTATTTCTGAAGAAGTTGAGCCTGTAAGCACCGTAGTTTTACAGGAAGCTCTCAGAATTGACGAAGGTGATATGGGGGATTTTTACAGTAACCCTGATTTTGAAGATGTTATTCCGGTTGATATTCGCTCTTTTTCCAAATCAGAGATTCCTGAAAGCTATGATTCCAGAGATGTGGGTGGCAGAAGATATGTAACAGAGGTACAGGATCAGGGCTATACCTATCTGTGCTGGGCCTACTCGGCTATTGCAGCGGTTGAGAGCGACCTTTTGTCTCACCATAGCAGCTTGGATTACTCAGCTATTAATCTCTCCGAGAAGCACCTTGCATACTACAATATGCATAAAGCCGCAGGGTCAGAAGATAGCGCTATAGATGATGACTACAGAGAGCTTGTGAATGCGGATAATAAGGACGGTGCCTGGATATTTGATTATGGTACCAATTATATTTCCATGGGCGGAGTTACTAACTACTGCATTAGCCTTCTTACGGCCTGGAAGGGACCGGTAAATGATGAGGGAGATGATTCTTTTAACGCCGTTTATGGTCAGAGCTATGTATTTGAGGAAAACGGAAATGCTCCTTCGGATGCCTACGCTGCAGATTATCATGTTCAGGAAGTAGGGGAAATACTTGCATCTGAAGAGAACAGGAATCTGATCAAACAGATGATCATGGAACATGGCTGTGTGACGGCATCAGTTAATGCAGACGGAAAATACTGGTCCGGGCACTATAGTAACCTTTATTCGAATTTCCCCGGTGGGGAGGTTCCGACAGCCAATCATGAAATCATAATTCTGGGATGGGACGATAATTACAGCGCTGCCAATTTTGTCAAAAAACCAGAGGCTGACGGGGCATGGCTTTGCCGCAACAGCTGGGGAACAGGTTCCGGAAATAAGGGGTTTTTCTACCTGTCCTACTATGATGAGACTACCTGTGACAATAATGTGGCCGCTTATTCTGTGGCTATGAAGGGAGAAAAAAACTGGTATGACAACAATTACCAGGTATGCGGATTCATCGACAATGTTGTAAGCGCTCTTGATGATTCCCAGAACTATGTTACTGCATACACTGCCTCGACCAATCCTTACGGTGTTATGTACACGGCTTCATCAGATGAAATGCTGAAGGCTGTAGGATTTATGAGCCTTGAGACATATCAGCAATATGAGATTAAGGTATTTCTTAATCCTGAAGGGGAAAGCAATGAAGATAATAAGTCAAATATCGTGGAATTTGCTAAGCTCCGAGAACCTGTCAGCAGTACAAAAGTGTCAAACATAAGCGGTGGTTATCATACCTATACACTTTCAGATCCGGTGGAACTTAATAAGGACGACAGATTTTTTATACTTGTGGAACCGGCTACCATGGCTCGCCTTCCTTATGAGAGAGCAGGAGACAATACCGGTACTGCCAATTATGATGAATGGAACAATCTAACCGGAAATGTCCACAACAGCTACGAAGCAAGCGGACTTAGCTATTATATTTCCGATGATGGTATAGGCATGGAAGCTCAGAAGGATAAAGACTTTTTGTTAAAAGCATATACTAATTCAAGATAATATTTGGTTATGCAAAATATAAAAACCCATAAAGCAAAAGAGACGTCTACGAAACGTCTCTTTTGCTTTTCACAAGATTTTTTGGGAGGAGGGCTGTATATTGGGGAGATACACAGCCCAGGTATGAAAAAAGTTTGTTGGGGGAGTGAGAATTTTATTCTCATTATTTATATCGGTGATGAGTGAAAATAATTAACAGTATTTAGATAATTATTTATAAAAATAATGCACGAAAAAACGTAAACCAAATTGTGCAAATATCTTAGAACAAGCGTTTGAAATTTATACGCTTTTGTGATATATTGTGTTTATCAACAAGAAAGGCACAATATATATGGGAAAGAACGATAAGGAACTCGAACAGATCAGTACAACAGATAAACTTAAGGCTTTTAAGACACTTAAGGATGCCGGCTTCAGAGTAGAATTTAACGGAAGCGGTGTTCCTACGGTTATCTGTCAGAAATCCGAAGATATAGACAAGGTGCTCAAGAATGTCCGCAAGGCTCTTAAGGAGCTTCGCTACAGTGGCAGCTTTGGCGTAAGAGGTCCCAGGAAGACAGATATGATCACAACCGAAGAGTCTGAGAGCATGGAGCAGGCTAATGACGCCTGTGCAATCTCCGCATAACATAAAAAGAAGCACCTCATCGAGGTGCTTTAATTTTTGGGAGGAGGGGTCGATCAGTGGGGAGCCGATCGACCCGGTATGAAAAAAGTTTTGTTGGGGGAGTCAGAAGTTTTGTACTTCTGATATTGTATATATTAAAGGCTAAATTTGGACAAAATATGGACGATTTATAAAGAAAACATAAAGTAAGTCGAAATAATAAATAACCAAAATACGATATTTAGTTTATTTTTTTTAATTTATTTTGGAATCATACGAAATATTGTATAATATTATTGTGAGAAAATTATACACAACTTAGGATGAATCATATATTTAGCCACTATGAGAGGGGCAATTATGAACGTGATGCCGGGTGTTTCGACAGTTACTAATCACAATATGGTACAAAGTCCGATTTCAACAGGTGACTGTGCGGCCGCTGCCGCAAAAGCCGCTGCTGCCAATTTGCTGTTTAGAATTGATACCGAATCGGTTACCGTTACCCATGAGAGAGGTAGCAGGAATATCTCAGTATTCAGGAATGATATGAATTGCAATGACGATTCATCGGAGTATTATGCGATCATGGAGGGCGGCATCGCTCCGGATATCAGAGACAGGGCCAGGATTGTCGTTAATGTTTCAAGAATAAAAGATCTTAGAAAATTAAACGAAAAAGCGTACATAGATATAAGATACAACAACCTCTTTATGCAGGGAGGTGAGGGCATAGGTACTGCAATGTCGCCTTTGCCGGATATAAAGAGCGGAGATTATCTCATTGAAAAGAATCCGCGAATGCTGATATTTGATGCGGTTGCCGGAGTGGTTGATACTTCCGACGGAGCTCAGATTCTGATGATAACCATATCCTGCCCGGAGGGAATGATGATAGCTGCCAAACAGCCTATGGTTCAGTCGGGCTTTAGCGGTGGCATTACCATAATAGGAGATTACGGACAGGTATCAACGGTTCATCAAAGAGATATTACGGAATCGATAGATGCCCAGATAGCTAAGCAGATTGGTTTTGGTGTTAAGAGTATTCTGGTAAGTCCCGGCTCTTACTGTGCAGACAAGATCAGTTCTCAGCTTCATGTCAATCTTGACACTGCCATAAGATGTTACAATTTCCCGGGCTATACCATAGATAAGGCCGTTGAATCCGGCGTTGAGAACATGCTTCTTGTGGGAAATGTGGGCAAACTTGTTAAACTCGCCGCAGGTATCATGAATACCAGTTCCTATGCTTCGGATGGACGAAAAGAAATATTTGCTGCTCATACAGCACTTGTTGGAGGAACTGCGATTCAGGTCAGAACCGTAATGGGATGTATAACCTGCGATGAGATACTGGCACTTTTGGATAGCTGGGGGCTAAGAGACAGGGTTATGAACAGCATCATGATGGCTATAGCAAACTGCGTTAGAATGCGCTGTCAGGGGAAACTTCGGTTTGGCGTTGCACTTTTTTCGGAGGAGTATGGACTTCTAGGGCAGACAATGGATACAAAAAATGTGCTTGTAAAGGTTTCTCAGGAACAATTTGCATTGTCACTTAAGCTAAAATAATGTATTCTAATATAAGCATGTTTTTTTACATAAAAGAATGAATTGTTAGGAGAGAATTGGGGAAATGAGTAAGATAATTTTGACCGGAGACCGTCCTACCGGCAAACTTCACGTAGGACACTACGTTGGTTCACTTAAGAGAAGGGTGGAACTTCAGAATTCCGGTGGCTTTGATAAGATTTTTATTATGATCGCCGATGCGCAGGCTCTTACCGATAATGCGGACAACCCGGAGAAGGTAAGACAGAATATCATTGAGGTTGCTCTTGACTATTTGGCAGTGGGTCTTGATCCCGCCAAGTCTACATTATTCATCCAGTCACAGATTCCTGAGCTCACAGAGCTTTCATTTTATTATATGAATCTCGTTACTGTTTCCAGACTTCAGAGAAATCCTACCGTTAAGTCTGAGATCCAGATGAGAAATTTTGAGACCAGCATTCCTGTAGGATTCTTTACATATCCTATCAGTCAGGCTGCTGATATTACAGCATTCAAGGCTACCACCGTTCCCGTTGGTGAGGACCAGGAGCCTATGATCGAGCAGACAAGAGAGATTGTCAGAAAGTTTAACTCTGTTTATGGAGAAACACTTGTTGAGCCCGATATTCTTTTACCGGATAACGCTGCATGTCTTCGTCTTCCCGGCACAGACGGCAAGGCCAAGATGAGTAAGTCTCTTGGCAACTGCATCTATCTCTCTGAGGAGCCTGATGAGATCAAGAAGAAGGTTATGTCCATGTTCACGGATCCCAATCACTTAAGGGTTGAAGATCCCGGACAGGTTGAGGGCAATCCTGTATTCATTTATCTTGATGCCTTCGCAAGAGATGAGCATTTTGCTGAGTTTGCTCCTGATTATGCTAATCTCCAGGAGATGAAGGATCACTATTCAAGAGGCGGTCTTGGAGATGTTAAGGTTAAGAGATTCCTGAATGAAGTAATCCAGGCTGAGCTTGAGCCTATCCGTAAGAGAAGGAAGGAATTCCAGAAGGATATTCCTTATGTATATGAAGTACTAAAGAAAGGCAGCGAAGTAGCTGAGGCTGTGGCTGCACAGACTCTTTCAGATGTTAAGAATGCCATGAAGATCAACTACTTTGATGATAAAGAGCTTATTGCAATGCAATCTGCAAAGTACGAGGAGATGGAAGACTAATGAAAAACATTCTGTTTGTAGCTTCTGAAGGAGTACCTTTTATTAAGACCGGTGGACTTGCCGATGTTGTCGGCTCTCTTCCTAAGGACATTGATAAGAGATATTTCGATGTCCGAGTTATACTTCCGCTTTATAAATGTATCAACCAGAAAATGAAGGACAAGATGGAGTATGTAACCAACTTCTACATGGACTTTCATTGGAAGAACGAATACGTTGGTATATTTAAAGCAGAAATAGATGGAATCAAGTATTATTTCATTGATAATGAGTTCTATTTCAACGGAATGAAGCCCTACGGAGATGATGTGCTTTTTGAGATCGAGAAATTCGCTTATTTCTCAAAGGCAGCCCTTTCTGTGCTTCCGGTTCTGGATTTCAGACCTGATATTATTCACTGTCATGACTGGCAGACAGGTCTTATCCCTGTTTATCTCAAGGAGAGATTCCAGGGAAGCGAGTTCTATCGCGGAATCAAGGCTATTATGACAATCCACAATCTGAAGTTCCAGGGAAAATGGGACATCAGAGCGGTTCAGGATATCACAGGGCTTCCGGATTATTTCTTTACACCGGATAAACTGGGACTTTTCAAGGATGCAGACCTTCTTAAGGGCGGTATCGTATTCTCGGATGCCATTACTACTGTAAGTAAGGCCTATGCAGAAGAGATTAAGACAGAATTTTACGGTGAGGAGCTTGACGGACTTCTTCGTGCAAGAGCCCACGATCTTAGAGGAATTGTTAACGGTATTGACTATGATGAGTTCAATCCTGAGACAGACAAATATATTCCTTACAAATACAATGCCATCAACTTCCGCAAGGAGAAGATCAAGAACAAGAGAGCTCTTCAGAAGGAGCTGGGCCTTAAGGAAGATGATAAGGTAATGATGATCGGTATCGTATCAAGGCTTACCGATCAGAAGGGCTTTGATCTTATTAACTATGTACTTGATGAGCTCTGCCAGGATGCAATTCAGCTGGTGGTTCTTGGTACAGGTGAAGAGCAGTACGAGAATTCTTTCCGTCATTTCGACTGGAAGTACAATGACAAGGTTTCTGCCAATATCTATTACTCAGAGCCTATGTCTCACAAGATATATGCTGCTTCCGATGTGTTCCTGATGCCTTCGCTGTTTGAGCCCTGCGGACTGTCACAGCTGATGGCCTTGAGATACGGCACTATTCCGATTGTAAGACAGACAGGCGGACTTATTGATACCGTTGAGCCATACAACAAGTTCGAGAGCACCGGAACAGGCTTTGGTTTCCTTAATTACAATGCTCACGAGATGCTTGCTACCATAAGAGAGGCTGAGCATGTTTACTACGATCAGAAGCGTGAGTGGAATAAGATGATAGACAGAGCCATGGCAGTTGATTTCTCCTGGAAGGTTTCCGCTGAGAAGTATCAGGAGATGTATGACTGGCTCAAGCCATAACGAAATTTTGAATAATGATTATTGAAACGGTATAGGTGTCAGCTTTAGTTGACACCTATATTCTTTTATTGCAAAATGGGTATGGCTGTGTTTTTAACAGCTAAAAATTGGGAGAGTAATGAGCATAACGCTCTGAATAATAGATGAACAAAGATATTGATAATAAACAAAAGAAAGGCGGTTTATTTGTCCAGGCCGGTATTTTTGCGATAGCAGGAATCATCAGCAGAATAATAGGCGTTTTATATACCAGCCCGCTGGCAGCAATAATCGGAGATGAAGGTAACGGCTATTACAGCGCGGCTTATTCTGTTTACACCATTGTTCTTTTGGTTTCTTCTTACAGTATTCCATCCGCTATGTCCAAGATCATAGCAGGTAAACTTGCGGTAAAAGAGTATCGTAATGCCCACAGGATATTTAAATGTGCGCTATATTACGTGGCTACTGTTGGCATGATAGGAACTCTGATACTTTTATTTTTTGCTGACATTCTTGCAGCTGGAAGATCCGCTACTGTTCTTAGATTTTTCGCACCCACAATATTCATATTTGGATTCCTTGGCGTTCTGAGAGGCTATTTTCAGGCCCACAGAACTATGGTTCCAACTTCAATTTCCCAGCTTATAGAGCAGATCTTTAATGCTCTTGTAAGTGTGGGTGGTGCTCTGATACTTACAAAAATAGCAGGAGAAGAGGACCCTTCCAAGAGAGCGGTCTATGGTGCTATCGGAAGTTCCCTCGGAACCGGCACCGGAGTATTGGTGGCCCTTTTGTTCATGCTGTTTGTATATCACGTCAACGCTAAGGCATTTAAAAAGAGAATTGCCCGTGATACCAGTGAGGATATGTCAAACAGAGAGATATTCAGGCTTATCTTTATGATCGTAACGCCATTTATCCTTAGTACCTGTATTTATAATGCTTCAAGCTTCCTCAACTGGACGCTGTTTTCCAGAATTCTTATGAATGTTAAGGGGATTGAAGAGACTTTGGTTGTTTCCCAGTACGGTATTTTTAACAGAAAGGCCATGCTGATAACAAACCTTCCCATAGCTCTTGCAAGTGCTGCAGCTGCGGCTATGATACCTGAGATCTCGACATCTTATGCCAGAGGTGACAAGGAAAGTGCAGCAGCAACTGTTTCCAAGGTTATTAGAGTGATTCTTATGATATCTATTCCAAGTAGCGTTGGACTGTTTGCTCTTGCAAGGCCTATTATGATGATTCTTTTCCCGCAGAAGGCATCTCTTTCCGAAGCTTCAATGCTTCTGATGATCCTTGCGATCACGGTTGTTTTCTATTCGCTGTCAACTGTGACCAATGCAGTGCTTCAGGGAATCGGTAAAGTCAATGCGCCTGTTATTAATGCCTTTATTACTCTGGTGATTCAGGCTCTGCTCCTTACCGCACTTCTTATTTTTACCAATCTTGGCGATGTGGCGCTATGTATAGTTACTATCGTTTATTCGCTGCTTATGTGTGTGCTTAACAATATGGTCATGAAAAAGCGCATACCGATAAATAATGATTTCAAAAAGACATATCTTCTTCCTTCAATATCCGCCGTAGTAATGGGAATTGTGGCCTTTTTGGTACATTGGGGCTTTGATAGTCTGTTTAAGCTTTTTATTTCAAGAGAGTATTTTGCCAATATTCTGGCTACTCTGATAGCTGTTCTTGTTGCAGTATTTGTGTATTTTGCGGTTCTTATAAGGTCAGGCGGTGCCTCTGAGGAAGATATCAGAAGATTTCCTAAGGGTGCAAGTATAGCATTACTACTTAAAAAACTCAGGATTCTATAAATATGAACAAAGAAAGATCATTTGAAAAGAGCATAAGAAGACAATATATTCTCCTGGCCTTTACATTGGTATTTGTTGTGGGAACGCTTATTTTTGGTTCGCTTTTATTCAGGTTCTATATGAAGAATTTCAGGACCAAGCAGGAGAGCAGCGAATACGGCAGATATTATGTAATGATAACCGATAATTATAAGTCTGATTTCTGGCAGTCGGTTTACAAGGGAGCGCTTGATGCAGCCAAAGAGCAGGGAATCTATGTGGAACTGCTGGGGCAGAACATCTCGGGAGAGTACTCCTGTGAGGAGCTGATGAGGATAGCTATAGCCTCAAGGGTGGACGGTATAATTGTCTATGCCAATGAGACCGATGAGATGACAGAGCTTATTGATGAGGCCACGCAGAAGGATATTCCGGTTGTTACACTGTACAATGACAATACTAAGTCCACCAGAATGAGCTTCGTGGGTGTTGGTAGCTACAATATCGGTCGTGAATACGGCAAGCAGATCAACAATATCGTCAAGGAAAAAAGAAGAGACAGTATCGAGTCCGATAATATCGGCCAGAGATCGCCTCTTAGGATTGCCGTTCTTGTTAATGCGGATGCGGGAGATTCCGGGCAGAATATCATAATATCAGCGATTCAGGATTCTCTTCGACAGGTAAATATAACTGATGCAGAGTATGCTATTTCTACAGTTGCAGTGGATAATACCAATGCTTTTGCAGTGGAAGAATCCATAAGAGATATTTTCCTTATGGAGAATATTCCCGATGTTATTCTGTGCCTCAATGAGCTTGATACGGTCTGCGCTTATCAGGCGGTTGTTGATTTTAACAAGGTAGGAGAGGTATATATTCTTGGTTACTATGACTCTGATTCTATAGTCAGTGCTGTGGACAGAGGCGTTTTGTATGCAACAATCTCTATTGACACCAAACAGCTGGGTGAGTACTCAGTCAAGGCTCTTGATGATTACTATGAATACGGCAATACCAGCCAGTATTATTCAGCTGATATTACACTGATAAGTCAGGACAATATTGCAGAATTCCTGAAAAAGGAGGAAGGCGATGAATAGATTCCTTAATAAGCCCCTCCAATTTAAAATCATCAGTGTCTGTATATTTACCAATGTCCTTATTTTCATCGTTAACCTTCTGCTGATGCTTGGTATGAATGCTATGGCTGTTGAGATGGAGAAGGTGTATGAAGGAAACAGATCCCTGAATGAGCTTGGAACCGCTTTGTCTGACGTTCAGGACTCCATGACCGTCTACCTTAGTTCCAAGACCAGTGATTCACTGGAGGAGTACTTTAGAAGTGCCCAGAGACTTCAGGATAAGGCCGGTACCCTTGATGACAGGGTAACTGATCATGCACTCACCAGAATGGAGAGAAACATCCGCAACATGACGGGAGATTACCTTGATGTCGTTGGCAAAACCGTTGAAGCCAAGCGCGGAAGAAATGTTGAGAAATACAGAAATTACTACGAAGAGGCTACTCAGCTCTACGGTTATATAAATGAATACCTTAGAAGCCTTAACCAGGAGCTCTTTGTATCCAATTCTGACAGCTATACCATTATGGCAAGAGGCTTCAGGAGCTTTGAGTTTATAAGCTTTATCGTTATGACACTGGTTATGATAGGAAACGTTGTTATTGTAACAAGCTTTGTCAGAGCGTTGATGCTTCCTTTGAAGAAGCTGTCGGATTCAGCCAATGAGGTTGCTGATGGAAACTTTGACGTAACACTGCCGGAAGTG
>JAEEGL014400957.1_pt1 | contig 30384 bp, 26 predicted proteins | sample 9134231 | NCBI WGS metagenome assembly JAEEGL01 (sample SAMN16246548, study PRJNA631951) | gut metagenome | biome: gut microbiome; feature: rumen; material: fiber-attached | host: Bos | place: Iran: Karaj | collected 2018-10 | reverse complement strand
TCTAATCTTTCATCCATTATATACCAGAAATTATCCATATCTTTATCACTAGATAAAGCAACATCTACAAGGTTTAATGTAACAACACCCTGATTAAATCTACCATAATATTTTCCTTTACCAGGAACATAATTCTTAGCCTTAGCAATATTACCTAAAGAAATACTTCTATCAGGTGTTAAGAAACTTCTACATCCCATACAAGGATAACATTCTCCTTCACCATATTCATTCTTCTTTAATTCCTTCATTACTTTTTCAGAAATATAATCTGGAACCATTCTCTTAGCAGTACATTTAGCTGCTAATTTAGTTAAGTAATAATATTTACTCTTAGGTTTAATATTATCTTCCTCAAGTACATATAAAAGTTTTGGGAATGCTGGAGTAATATAAGCTCCATTTTCATTCTTCATACCTTGAATTCTTTGATTTAAGAATTCTTCTATAATCATAGCTAATTCTTCTTTGTATTCATCTGTTTCACCTAAATACATACAAACGCTTAAGAAAGGAGCTTGACCATTAGTATTAGTCATAGAATTAATTTGATATTGGAATGTTTGAACTCCATCAGTAATTTCTTTTCTTAAGTCTTCATCAACAAACTTCTTAATTTGAGCAGCTGTTAACTTACGTTTCTTATATTTCTTTTCATAGAACTCTCTTGAACTTCTTACAAAAGGAGCTAAATGTGTTAATGTAATTGTACATCCTCCATATTGTGAAGAATTAACTGCAGTAATTAATTGAGTTGCAATTGTCATTGCAGTTAAGAATCTATGTGGCTTTTCAATCATTACACCATTTATATTAGTTCCATTTTGTAACATATCATCTAAGTTAATTAAATCACAGTTATGTAATGCATTTTGTGCAAAATAATCTGCATCATGGAAGTGAATAATACCTTCATCATGTGCTTCAACTATATCAGCTGGTAGTAAGAATCTTCTTGTGATATCTGTACTAGTAATACCAGCTAAATAATCTCTTTGAGTAGTAACTACTCTAGCATTCTTATTAGAGTTTTCAGTATTCCAATACTCATTTTCACCATCAATTAATTCTTTAATTGATCTATCAGTAGTATTACTACGTCTTACTAATTCATGATTATGTCTATAAGTAATATATTCTCTAGCTAATTTATACTTTCCTTGAGACATTAATCTTTCTTCAATAATATCTTGAATATCTTCAACATATAATCTCTTTTTATTTAACCCTTCAATATATTTAATTATATTTTTAATTTGTACATCACTAGCTTTTTCTTCTTCAGTTACATCACGATTAGCACGTGTTATAGCACTATAGATTTTATCAGCACAGTAATCAACAATTTCTCCATCTCTTTTAACTACTTTCATCTTCATATTGTACTCCTCTTACATTATCATCATAACCTAATTTTAAATAAAAAAGTGTTGCATTTGCAACACTATAATTTTAATTTTTTTATCTTTTTTTTAAAACCTAGTAATATCAACAAATAAACGACTTTACACTTAACAGTGGTTGACATTTTTTACAATAATTTTACTTTATTTCATTGCTCCAGATGTATCAAAACAATAATCTTTATTATCTATTTTTTTACATTGATTAGCTACCATTGTACCATCACTATTTAAGTAATACCATTTATTATTATCAGAAAGCCATCCAGTGTGTGCTGAACCATCAGAATCAAAGTAATACCATTTACTATTATATAAGATCCATCCTATTTGCATTGCTCCATTAGCATCAAGATAATATTTTTTACCACTAACTGTAATTAATCCTGTTTGCATTACTCCATCATTATTTAAATAATACCAAACATTTTTATCTTTAATCCATCCTGTTTGCATTTCACCACTGGAATTAGTGTAATACCATTTATTATTAACTTTAATCCATCCAGTTTTTAAGCCACCATTATCATCAAGATAATACCAATAACCTTTTGATTTAACCCAATCATTTTTTACTTTTGTACCATTTGGATCAGTGAAATGCCATACATTACTACTATCCTTTGACCAAGTTCCACCTGATCTCCAGTAATTACCACCTTTTAATAGAATACAATAGCCAGGTTTAATAGTTATTTGTTTTTTACTATAAGATATTGTAAAGAAATCATTAGATGTATCACTAGTTATCTTAACCCATTTATTAGTTAAAGTATCATAATATTCAAGTCCACTTAATGAACTAAATGTAAATACATTGTTTTTAGATTCTTGAATAGCTGTATTTACTAATAAATATGTTTTATTATCAAACATTGATATAATACCAGATTGACTAGATGAAATACCACTACCATATTTACTATAATTAACAAGTGAAGTTTCACCAAAACCATATACTTCTACCATATTAGTATTATATAATTCATTACCTAATTTCTTAAGCCATTTATTAATATCTTTAACATCATAATAATGAGTTGTACGATCATGATTTGCATTAAGCATAGCATTAGTAAATCCTTGATTAGATATTCCATCAACTGAATATGTAAAGTAAGAAATTCTTTTCATACCATATGCAAGCGATACACTTACTTCAAAAGCAATATCATTTCTTGTTAAGTTTTTAAAATTCAAGTGTTGTGTTAATAAAACAATTGCTGTTGGTATCTTATTATAATCTCTAGCTACATAATATACATCCGCTAAATTATTATATAATCCAGCTTTATCAACACTACCATCTTTAGAGAAAACATATCTATCAAAACTTAATGTATTTGCACTAACATTTTTAGCATATGGAATTAAATAATCTTTTCGATAATCTCCACTTGTAGTTCCTTTAGGAAGCATACTCATAGTACCTTCCCTACCTGGATCATTTTTATGAATGTAATCAATTATTTTATCTATTGCTGTAAATGAACTATTATCTGGTGGTTCATCTCCAACATAGTATTCTTTTACATTAGGATACTTTTTAAAATCATTAATATTTTCTTTAATATATGATTCTCTTTTAGCATCTGTTTCATTTTTATCATCAAAATGAATTGGAGTTTTCCATCCCACAACGATAGCATTTAAACCATATTCATTTAATTTATTTAAAGCATTTCCCATTCCAGCAACATATGCATCATGAGTACTATAATTATAACCACCACTTAACATAACAAGATTAAATCCTGCATCTTTTAGGTATCTTGCTTGAGTATCATTTATAAATGGTGAATCTATTCCCCAATAATGAGTTATGATAAATGAATCACTTGTTCTTTCCCATCCAGCATAAAGAGTTATATTACTTGTAACTGTAGCAGCTGTTGAAACACTATCTGCACTACATGTTCTTCCCTCTCCTCTTCCATAAATATACCAATGTTCTTTTAATAGTTTTTCATTTAAACCAAAAGCTTTATTTAAATCACTATTATTTTTATTATAATATTCATAATTAAATTCTCCGCTAGCTACCTTAAACCATCCAACAAACTTATATCCATTTCTTGTTGGTACTGGCATATTACCATATTTTTCCCCAGCTTTGTATTCTTTACTAGCTGGACTTACACTACCACCATTAGCATTAAAAGTAACTTGATATTTAACTATTGCTTCTGGTGTTACAGTTGGTTTTGGTGTTGGAGTAACAGTTGGTTTTACCGTAGGAGCTGGTGTTACTGTTGGTTTAATAATACCTAATATTATTTTTCTAATCATGATGTAGTCACTAATAGATACACCACTTTTACCATCTATATCAGCTCTTTTTAGTTGATCAGCGGATAATGTTTGTCTTTTAAGAATATGTTTACGTACCAAAACATAATCATTAGTTTTAACTTTTCCATCACCACTTACATCACCAATAACATTAACATCTCCAAATAATAATTCTTTGTTTTTATCATCATTTAAGACATTTTTTATTATTAGGGCAAGAATCAAAACTAAAAACACACCTATAATTAATTTGATATCTTTTTTCATCTAGTTCACCCTCTTCTAGATTTTTATTGTTCTACAAAATACATCATATCAGGTATATAACGATCTCCACCAGTTATTTTAGTAAGTGTATTCGTTGAACCTTTATAATATAGTTTTCTACTTCCTCCACCATCTAAGTTATAAGCAGATTTACAACCAAAATTATTTTTTAATTCAACACCAATTTGATGAAAATTTAATGAACTACCAGAATATATTACAAAATTATTTTCATCAATTTGACAAAGAATTGTTCTTTTATCTTTTGCAAGATCTGTAGTAACGTTTCCTTTACTATCTATAACATCTACTGCATATGCAAAATTATTTCTTATACCATCTTTTAACATTTCTTCTTTAGTTGCTAAATTTAAATTATAATCATGTGAATAAAATTTATATGTTTTTATTAAACCATCTTTAGTTATACCAAAAGTACTATGTATATTTTTTCCAGAATAACCATTTTTATCAATATCTCGTATTATCCTTCCTTTATTAATAATTAATGGAAGTGCTGGAGAATCACCCCATCCTGCCCAAAAGAAACTACCATTAGTTGCTACCATACCTTTCTTTTGATATCCATATTTATTAATTTCTTTAGATAATAGATTATCAGCTGAATAAACATTACCTAATGATGGTAGTGCAGAATTAAATTGTTTATATGCATCAAGAACCCATACTAAAACATAATCTGCATTACCAGTTTTAATACTATATTTAAATGTTTCACTATTATATGTTGCGGTGGTTTTATATTTACCGAATTTACCATCTTGAGTAACTATATATCCAATAGATGTTATGTTACAAGATGCATTTACACCATCAACACTAGCTGTAATTATAGCTTTTCCGTTACCAGCACTAGTAACTTTACCATTACTATCTACTTTAGCAACATTTGGATTACTACTTGTCCAAGTTATTTTCTTATTAGTTACATTACTTGGACTAATTGTTGCAGTTAATGTTTCACTATTATTTTTCTTTAAACTTAAACTTGTTTTATTTAACTTAATACTATCAACAGGAATAGTCACTGTAACAAAACATGATACTCTTTTACCATCAACACTAGCTGAAACAATAGCTTCTCCTTCACTAATTCCTTTAATAGTACCATTATCTACAGTAACAACATTTGTATTATTACTTTCCCATGTTATATCTTGATTAATAGCTGTTGTTGGTAAAATAGTTAATTGTAATTGTTCAGTTTGATTAATCTTTATAGTAGTATTAGTTTTACTAATATTTAAACTATCTACTGGAATAACTACTTTAACATTACAAATTATTTCTTTATCTCCATACATCCCTTTTATAGTAGTTTTTCCATTTGAAACTCCAGTTATTTTTCCATTATTATCAACAGTAGCTATTCTTTCATCACTACTAATCCAAGTTACCAAACTAGATAATTCAACTGGTTCAATATTATAATATAATACCTTCGATTCATTAATTCTTAATTCAATATTACTATCTATTATTGAAAACTTTGTAGCCTCTTTTTTAACAACTCTAACATAACAACTATCAGATACATTACTATTTTCTGATTTAACAGTAATAATAGCTACTCCTTCACTATTTCCAGTAATTATTCCATCAGAAACAGTAGCTACAACATCATTACTACTTGCCCATATTAATGTTTTATTATCTGCATTTTCTGGAATGATACTAACATCTATTTTTTTATTATCACCAACAAAAATACTAATAGATTTACTATTTAATGTAACACTTACTACTTCTTTTTTATTATCAAACAAAAGAAGATAAGATATTAATCCTACTATAATCGCAAATATTATTATTAATATAGTGTTAAACTTATCTTTTTTCATAGTACTCCATTCTATTTAATTATAACATAAAACACAAAAAAAGAAGAGTTAATCTCTTCTATTGTTCTACAAAATACATCATATCTGGAAGGTCTCTACCTGATCTGATACTTGTTGGTGTAGACATCGAACCTGTTTTATAAAATAATGTAGTTGATCCACCACCATCAAAACGATAACCTACTCGACAATTAAATTTGTCTTTAAATCTTTTACCAGTTTCACCAAAAGTAAGAGACTCTCCTGAATAGATTATAAAATTATTTTCATCTACTTGGCATAAAGCTGTATATTTAACCTTAATAGTACTATTTAATAATTTACCCTCTGGACTTAATAATTCATTAAATACTGTGAAATTATTTCTAATTCCATCATCCAACATTTTTTGTCTTTTGTTAGCATTTTCTTCATAAGTACTTGCATTAAAACCATGATATAGTTTTAATAATCCATCTTTAGTTATACCAACAGATCCATATGACCATGGATATGTTTCATTCTTTTTAAAGTTTCTAACAATATTTCCTTTATTAATTATAAATTGAGTTGTTGGATATTCACCCCATTTATCCCAAAATGCACTACCATTAGTAGCTACTAAACCTTTATTTTGATAATTATATTTTTTTATTTCACTACTTAATATATATTCTGCTTTGTATCTTGTACCTAATTTAGGTAAAGCTGAATTAAATTGTTTATTAGAATCTAAAACCCATATAAGAGTATAGTAATCTTTTCCAGTTCTTAATATACGATATTTTAAAGTATCACTATTATATGTAACAACATTACTATAACCAGAATAATATTTACTATTATCAGTTATTGATGAATTATATACTGAAATAGTAGTTTTAGCTGTCTTACCTGATACTGTTGCCGTAATAGTAGCTACACCACTTTTAATAGTTTTAACTTTGCCATCAGAAACAGTAGCTACACTAGTATTACTACTTGTCCAAACTATTTCTTTATTTGTAGCATCAGATGGTGTTATAGTAGCTTTTAATGTAGTATTTTCACCTACTTTAAGACTTATTTTATCTTTATTAAGAGTAATATTATCAACAGGAATAATTACTCTTACAAGAACTGTTGCTTTTTTAGAATCAATAGTTGCTGTTACTTTTGCAGTACCTACTTTTAATCCTTTGATATTACCATTATCAACACTTACTATTTCATTATCACTAGTTTCCCAAAATAATTCTTGATTACTTGCTTCTTCTGGAGTTATAACTGGATTAATTATCTTAGTTTCACCAACACCTAAAGTTATTTCACTATCTATATTTAAAGTATTAACAGGAATTACTACTTTAACATCACATATTGCTTCTTTATCTCCATAAATTGCTTTAATAGTAGTTTTTCCATTAGATATTCCCGTTACTTTACCTTTATTATCAACTGTTGCTATTCTTTCATCACTACTTGTCCAAGTTATTAAATCATAAAATTCTATTGGATCAATAGTAACATTTAATGTTTTTTCTTCATTTATTCTCAATTCAACATTGGTATCTAAAATGGCTAATTCAGTAGCTTCATTTTTTATTACTCTAACCATACAACTATCAGATACATCACTATCGCTTGATTTAACAGTAATAATAGCATCTCCTTCACTAATTCCAGTAACCATACCATCGTCTACATTAGCTACATTAGTATTACTACTTGTCCAAATAAGTGATTTATCATTTGCGTCATCAGGAATAATACTAACATCTAATTTTTTATTTTCACCCACAAATATACTAATTGTTTTATTACTTAATATTACACTAGATACTTTTGTTTTATTACCACGCAAAAGAACATAAGCTATTAATCCTATGATAATTGCTATTATGATAATTAATATAGTATTAAACCTCTCTTTATTCATACTTCACCTACTATATATAATTATAACATTATAAATAAAAAAAGACAAAGAAATTGTCTTATTTTTTACTCTTCAAATAGTTTTAAAAACTCTTTTGGTATATCAGTTTCAAATACCATTTTTTTATTAGTAATTGGGTGAATAATCTCTAAATAATTAGCATGTAAGCATAATCTTCTTAATGGATCAAACTTAATCTCACCATATTTTTTATCACCAACTATACTATTACCATTATCATTTAATTGGACTCTAATTTGATTCTTTCTACCAGTTTTAATTTTTATTTTTAATAAAGTAATTCGTTTATTTTCTTTTAATTTATTATATTCAGTAATAGCTAATTTACCATGTTTCTCATCAGTACTATAAACCATTAATGTTTTAGTCTCAGCTAAGTATGACTTCAATGTTTCTTTATCTTTAGTTTTACCATTTACAATTGCAACATAACCACGTTTAGTTTCTTTATCCCAATTATTTTGTAATTTAAACTTAATCTTTTCATCTTTAGCAAATAAAACTAATCCACTAGTATCTTTATCAAGTCTATGAACAATAAATACTTTATTATTTTTATTTTTTCTTTTTTCATATAACATCACTTTATGAAACAATGTTTTTTCTTTTTCATTATCTGTACTAATAGTAAGTAAATGACTTGGTTTATTAACTACTATAATACTTTTATCTTCATAAATAATATCTAACTTATCTTTCTTCATAAACTTTCCTTACTGCATTGATAACGGCAATTCTACCATATTGATACGTAATAGAACCTTGCATATAAGCAATAAAAGGTTCTCTAATTGGTCCATCACAACTTATTTCAATACTACTTCCAGAAGTAAAACTACCTGAAGCCATAATTATTTTATCAGAATAACCTGGCATATCAGATGGTATTGGTTTTACATAATTATCAATTGCACTATATTCTTGAATACCTTCAACATATTTGATTAATTTATCAGGATCATTAAATGTAATAGCCAGTACTATATCACTATGTTCTTCATTATATTTAGGGTTAGTTGAAAAACCTAATTCAGAAAGTAAACAAGAAGCAAAAACATTAGTTTTTAAACTAGCAGCTACTACACTAGGAGCCATATATAACCCTTGTAATATTTTTTTATTCATATCCATACTTGGTCCAACTTCTGCCCCTTGTCCTGGTACAGTAAGACGTTCTGCTACCAAATCAACTAAATCACTTCGTCCTGCTACATATGCACCATTAGGAGCAATACCACCACCAAGATTTTTAATTAAAGACCCAACTAAAATATCACAATTAGGATTTTTAATACTAGTCATTTCACAATAACAATTATCAATCATAATAATAATATCTTTATTAATAGACTTAATTACTTCTACTATTTTATTTATTTTATCAACACTAATTGCATCACGACTAGAGTAACCCCTACTTCTTTGTATTTCTATTACTTTAACTGGTTTTGACTTAATATAATTAGTTATTTTTTCTATATCAAAATCATTATTTAATAAATCTATATAATCAAACTTAATACCAAAAGATTTTAATGAACTAGGATTATCTTTAATACCAATAACTTCATCTAATGTATCATAAGGAAGTCCTGATATTGACAAAAGTGTATCCCCAGGACGAAGTAGTCCAAATAGTGTTACAGTAAGTGCATGTGTACCTGATATAAATTGACTTCTAGCTATAGCTTTTTCACAATCTAATATATCTGCAAAAATCATATCTATTTTGTCTCTACCAACATCATTATAACCATAACCAGTAGTACCATGAAAATCAGTTTCACTAACTTTATATTTTTTAAAAGTATTTAGTATTTTTTCACTATAATAGTTTTCTACTTTATCTATTTCACTAAATAAGTTTTCATTAACTATTTTACTATCTACTTTCTTAATCAATTCTTCTAACACAATCATCACCATCTATTCTAATTATACTACCACTAACTATCTCTTCTTTAATACAATTATCTATTACTTTAGGAATAGTTATTTCACTAATTAATTTATCTTGTTTAATTCTTTTTAGTTCACTATTTAAATAATCTTGATTCATTTCATTAGTACTTAAAGTATTTATCCAATTAGGACAAATACTAATTATTTTATTAGAACTATCTAAACTAAAAGTCTTTGTTAAAATATTAATACCTGCTTTACTTACATTATAATCTAAACTATGAATACTACCTGTATCTATTCCATCAGTACTTGATATATTAATAATATAATCTTTAACCATTTTATTAAAATATTTCATCATTAAAAAAGTACCAACTACATTTATCTCTAATACTTTCATAAATTCATCTTTAGTTTTATCATATAAATAATTATCTAAACTAATAGCTGCATTATTTATTAAATAGTTAATCTTTTTATATTTATTTCTAACTTCAGAAACAAGTTTTTTAATACTTTTTTCACTAGCTAAATCTAAATAAAAACAATCAACATTAATATTATATTTACTAACTAATTCATTTTTTAATTTATCTACATCACTAAAATTCTTGTGATAAGTTAAAATTAAATTAATACCAAGATTTGCAAAATAAGTAGCTATTACTTTCCCTATTCCACTACTAGCTCCTGTTATTAACATTATTTTATTTTGATACATAAAATCACCTGGAAATATAATAACATAAATATAAAAAAAAAGAAACAAGAGATAAACTATCTTCTTGCTGAACTTTTTCCTGCTTTTTGTATTTCTTGCTTTACAGTTTCATACTCTTGCAACTGACCTTTCATTTCCTGTTCATTTTTTAATACATTATCCATATCAACATTAAGTTTTGTAACAATATCTAAAATTTCACTATAATCTTTGTTATAGTCATCACTATTTTTAGCTTCTTCAAACATTGTTAATATATCTAATAATTTAGATGCATATTCTAACTTTCGATCAATATCATTAATTCTAAGTAATTTACTATTACCTAATTTAATAGACTTTGATACTTCAGTTTTTAATGGTTTTTTTTCTTCGTGTTCTTCTATTTCTTTTTTTTCTGTTTCAGTTAATTCTGTATGTTTAACTGTTTTCTCTAGTAAAGATATTTTTCTTCTTTCTTTACTTTTAGATAAAACGTTTTTAATAACATTTTTTCCCCATTTAAGTGGTCTAGTTATAAGTGCTAAAAGACCACTAATTGTAGAAAAGCAGTATTCATCATCGCTTATGCTAATTGATGCTCCTGCAATTATTCCATCTGAAACGAAAAACCCAACAGATGGCATAAATATAGCATCAATATGCAGAAGACTAGATACCATAAGACATGCCAAATTAATAAAGAAAAGTGGAATTGCAAAATATTGTGAGCCTACTATATCATACTCATCTAATCCATCAGTTGCATTATCAAAAATACTTCGTCTCTTTAGTCTTTCTTTTAAACATTTAATATATTCTATTTTATCATTTTCAGTATAAAAAATTCCATTATCTCCATTTTCTATAAGACTATTTTCTTTTTTCTTTTTTTCGTTAATAGAATTTTTTACTTCCCTACTTTTTATAACTAATCCATCTAATTTATCTACTAAATCTTTTCTTTCGCTTTTCTTACTTAATTCTTTATTGCCATAATATACATCATATAATTCATAATTATAAAATATTGAATAACCATAATTTTTATCATAGCTAACTCTATAACCTGAAATATTTCTATCAATTGATGAACTTAATTCATTAAGAAACACATTGATTGGCACTTCATGTTTTACTCCTTTAGCCATATAAACAACAGTATTTAATTTAGTAAAATAAAGTCTATCATCTTCCATAGTGACCTCCTGAACGGATAATGGAATTTAGATTATCTCTTACATCTTCTAATCCATCAGAATTATTATTTTTTTGTTTTTTTCTTAATAATGATGCCACATTCTCTTCTACTTCATTAATGCGATATAAAATATTCATTGGTAAAGTAGAACTACCAAGAACTAACATTTCATTATCATCATTTTGTCTATTTAATATTGCAAAATAATCATTAAGTATACTTAGTAATTTATCTCTTATTTCTTTCTTATCATTATCATCTAATAGTTTCATATCTTTGGTTATATTATAAATAAATCTATTAATATGTAATTTAAAATTAAGAGGATTTCTAAGTAATTCACTAATTCTTAGTATTTTTGCATTAATTGTTGTTTTATCCATTTTTGTTTTAGCTTTTTTAAGTAATTGTTTTAAATAATCTAAATACAAATTATAATCTTCTTCTGTTTCAATTTTTTCATACATAGAGTCTTCTATTTCTTGTATTTTTATTCTTTTAACTTCATTAGCTAAATATTCATCATTATACTTTTTACTAGCCGCTGATATAAGTAATAACTTATTAACTAATGGAGTGTGTTTTTTTGAATTTAAACTATTTTGTGAATCTAATGGTAGTATTACTTCATGATCAACACCATAAAGAGTAATTACAAAAGATTTTTCATTACTATAGTATTTAATACCACAATTATTTTCTTTTATTACTCTATTTAAGTATCTTAAAAATTTACCTTCTGGTATTTCTCTTCTATTAACGTTTTCAATTATAACTGTACGCCAATCAGTAAATACTATTCTTTCCATTGTTTCACCACCATTTAGAAAAAGTGAAATATTAACTTCACTTTTTATCTATGACTTTCTCTTTGAATAATGAATTTTTCATCACTAATATTATCAACAAGTTGTTTTGTACTTTGATAATCACTAGTTATGGCATGAGTAGATATTTCTTTTCTAATATCTTCTGATACTTGACCATCTAAGTAACTTAATTTATATAATACATCACTAAATCCTTGATTATATTCTTCTGGTTTAACACTTTTGAATAAATCAATAATTTCATTTAATTGTGATGCATATGTACCTTTTGTATCCAAATCAGATAAAAGTGCTAATTTAGAGAATATCTTCTTTATTGATTCTTTTGCTTCTCCTTTTAATGTTTTATCTTTTTCACTAATTTTTCTTTCTTTTCTTTCTGGAGCTTTTTCACTTATAGTTTCAGATAAATCAGCTTCTATAATAGACTTTTTAATAGCTGCAAGTCTTCTTCTTTTGCCTAATCTTTTTGAAATTCTAGAAGCTGCATGTCCTAACCATACAAATCCTCTTAATGCTACTTGACCTAAAAACGATAAAGGAGCTACACCATGAAAAAGAGTTACCATAGCTTCTATTACTCCATATGCCATTGGAATCAAAAGCCACAAACTATTTAATATAGCACCTAAAACTATACTTCCAACAAAAACTAAAGCTCCTGGGATTGCTCCTACTAATGCTGGCCAAGTATCCCAGGAATCATCGAGATTATAGTTATAATCAGTAAATATTTTACTAAGACCCTCTAATACTTTTTCTTCTTTCAATTTTTTATTACGATATTCAATGTATTTTATTTTATCATCTTCACTATAGAAAATACCTTCATTACCGTTTGAAACAATTTCATTCAGAGATCTTGGCTTTTCTTCTTTAATATCTTCTTTAAAATCTTGAATTCTTTTTTGAGTTTTAGATAACTCAACTAATTCATTTAGTATTTGGACTGTATCTATTTGTGGACTATTTTTTGTAATTAAAGATTTACCATAAAAAACTGTATATTTTTTTCCATTATGAAATATTTCATATAAACCATTTGTATTTTCAATAACTTGATGTTTTGATACATCATTTTCTATTGCTTGTCTTAATCTTTGAAGAAAATCTTCCATAGGAAGTTCATCTTTAATTACATCATCAACTTTAAGTTGAACAACACCAAGTTTAGTAAAAGTAATTACATTCATCTTGTTCTACCCCCTATATATTCTTGAAGTCCTTCAGTTATTTCATCTAATTCATTATCAAAAAAATCATCTTGTTCTTCAACAACTTTTACTTCTTCTTCTTCTTTTAGATTTTTCTTAACATTTTCATTTAACCATTCTTGTACTAAAGCTTCTGTATCTACTATTCTTCTAATAATACTCATTGGTTTAGTAGAACTACCAAGAACTAACATTTCATCTTTCTTACTGATAATCTCTTTATAATAATCATCAGTTATTCCATGCAAAATAGCTTCTAATTCTTTTTTTCTTTCTTCTTTTAAATCTTCACCTTTTTCAGCTATTTCAACAATAAATTTCTTAAAGTGATTTTCTAGATTATATGGATTAGTTAATACTTTTAATAAACCATTAATTTTAGTATCAATTAAGTGTTTTTTAGCAACATTTTTTGCTTTTTTAGATTGATCTTGTAAATACTTTAAATAGAATTCATAATCTTCAGTAGTTTCAAGAGCATCATAACCAGAATTTTCTATTTTCGCAATTCTATCCAAATAATTATTCTTAGCAATTTTTTCACTAGTATATTTTGATTCCATAGTTGCTAATTTCTTTAATGTTAAGGCTAATGGTACTGGTTTATGTTTAATTATACTAGCTTTAACATTAGATGGAATAATTACTTGATAGTCTTCTCCACGAAAGGTAATAGCAAAAGATATTTCTTTAGGATTATATAAAACTCTATAATCATCAGTTTTAATATTTCTATTCATTTCTGCTAAAAATTTAGTTTCTGGTATGTCTTCTCTATCACCATTGGTTGTTACAATAACTTTATGCCATGCTGTAAATACTATTCTATTCATACTATCACCTAGTATAATTGTATCATAAAAATAAAAAAAGAGATAATAAATTATCTCTTATTTACGATATTCAAAGTCAAAGTCTAAAATTCTTACTATATCTCCTTCTTTAGCACCCATTTTTTCTAATTCATCATCAATACCTAATTTACGAAGTTTCTTAGCAAAACGAAGAGCTCCCTCATTAGATGAAAATCTAGTCATTTTAAATAGTCTTTCTATTTCTTCACCATGAATAATATAGTAATCATCTTTCTTTTCAATAGTAAATGGCTTAGTTTTTTCAAATTTATATAATACATGAGATAAATATTCACCTTCTTCATAAAGTGGTTCATCTTCTACTGTATCAAGTAAATCAGCTAATTTAATTAGAACATTATCAATTCCTTCAGAGTTTATTGCACTAATTGGATATACTTCACATTTAACTTTCTTTTTAAATTCTTTAAGATTCTTTTCAGAGTCTGGCATATCCATTTTATTAGCTATAACAATCATTGGTTTTTTAATTAACTTTTTATTAAAATTTTCTAATTCTTTGTTAATAACAGTAAAATCTTCATATGGATCACGTCCCTCAGTTCCACCCATATCAATAATATGAGCAATAACTTTAGTTCTTTCAATATGACGAAGGAATTTATCTCCTAATCCAGCACCTTCAGAAGCTCCTTCAATTAATCCAGGTAAATCAGCTATTACAAAACTACGATTATCTTTTGTTTTAACAACACCTAAATTAGGATTTAAAGTTGTAAAATGATAATCAGCTATTTTTGGTTTAGCAGCACTTACTTTTGATAAAAATGTACTCTTACCTACTGAAGGAAGACCAACTAGTCCAACATCAGCTAATAATTTTAATTCTATTTTTAATACTCTTTCTTCTCCTGGTTCACCATTTTCTGCAAATTCTGGACATGGATTACTTTGAGTTCTAAAAGCTGTATTACCACGACCACCACGTCCACCTTTAGCTACTACTACTTCATCATCAACATTTTTCATATCAGCAACAATTAAACCAGTATCCATATCAGTAATAACAGTTCCTTGTGGTACTTTAATAACTACATCTTCAGCATTTTTACCATTTTGGTTTTTACCACTACCATTTTCACCTTTATCACCTTTAATCATTTTCATAAAACGTAAATCAATTAAAGTATGAAGACCAGTATCTACTTTAAACTTGATACTAGATCCATGACCACCATTACCACCATATGGTCCACCCATTTGAATATACTTTTCACGTCTATAGGCAAGACATCCATCTCCACCTCGACCAGCTATTACTTTAATTATAGTTTCATCAATAAACATATAACCACTTCCAATTCATAAGTATTTTAACATAAAAAAAAGCACTTGTAAAACAAATGCTAATATTTAAATTTATAACAACCAAATATTATTAATCCACCAAATATTAATAATACAAAAGCAAATGATAAATGAATAAACTGCATTAGTCCACTACCAATAAATAATCTAAGTATTCCACCAATACACAAAATAATACCACTAACAAGAATAAAATAATTTATTTTCTCAGGTAATTTATCAGTATAGAAATAGAAGAATACCCCAAAAATAAACATATATAGTGGAAATATTAATCCTGTTGTCATTAAATAAATATTACCATTAGCTATCTGTATATCACCATAAAGATATGCATAAAAATTAGAAAATGATGTTAAACAATAACTAAAACCAACAATAACTAAAGTTAGTCCCATTAGTTTCATAAAAACATATTTAGTCATAACATCACCCTTTATTCTTACACCCTTATTATACATTAAAGAATTTAATTATTCAAGTATAATAAAAATACCCAATGGGTATTGATTTTAAGTGGCTGCCCCAGTTAGATTCGAACTAACGCGTGCTGGAGTCAGAGTCCAGAGCCTTACCGCTTGGCTATGGGGCAATACCTAGATTATAACAAAAATAATAAAAAAAGTGAATATTATTCACTTTAATATGCGTTTTTTAAAAACTTAATATAGTTACTTAATTTATCAATAATAACTGTAACTATTAATGATGAAATTAAAGTAATTATCATTACTAAATACATGTTTTCTATTAATAAAAGTTTGTTGTAAATATAAATAAATGAACCATGTGTAACATATATAATAGTACTACTCTTTCTTAAGAACATTGATCCTTTAATAGTAAATGGTTTAATATTTAAAGCAATATTAAATATTGATACAACAAATGGTATTAAAGCAATATAACAAATACGATACACATATGTACGCCATTCTAAATACAATAATATTCCACTTATGATTAAAACTATTAAATTTATAATCCGATTATATTTAATTTCTTTATCTGCAAACATTTTACCAATAGTAATCCCTAGAAAACTAACAAATAAACATGTATGTGGTCTAGGAAATATCACATTAAAGAAATGTGGATACCCGCTTGCAAAAACAAAATCATCTGCACTAATAACAGTTATTGCAAAATACATTATTAGCGAATAAATAAGTAATATTTTATTATTAACTTTCTTGGAACAGAAATAAATCATTATAAAACCTTCGACTAATGCCATAATATACCATGATGAAGGAAATGTTCCAAAAGTAAAGAAATCTCTTACCATAACAAAGAAACCTTTAATATAACCATAATATGTAATATAACCACGATGACTAAGAGTAATTGGTAAAAGTATAATAAACCATATTAAATATAGCTTTAAATTTCTTGTAATAAATTTCTTAACTATTTCTGTTTTTTGTTTTTCTTCAGTTTCTTTATTTAGTTTTTTAAACACAAAATAAGAAGACATCATAAAGAATAACGGAACAGCCATTCTAATCCATGGTAAGGCAATATAATTAAGTACTTTACCATGTATTATTATTACCATTAAAGATAATAATATTTTCAAAACATCAAAGACTGAATTCGTTTTATTTTTCATATTACACCTAATATAAATATAACATATATTATTTGTAATAAATAGTAATTTACATATTTTTGATAAAATGATAAAATTAACTAGAGGTGAAATAATGGTAGTAGCAATAGATGGACCAGCAGGATCTGGTAAAGGAACAATAACTAAATTAGTGGCAGAAAAACTTAATTTAATTTATATTGATAGTGGTGCAACATATCGTTGTGTAGCTCTTGAAACATTAAGAAGAAATATTAAATTAGATGAAGAAGATAAAATTATAGAATTGGCTAAGAATCTTGATATAAAATTTGATAGTGAACAAAGAACTTGGTTAAATGGAATAGATGTTAGTAAAGAAATACGATCTAAAGAAGTAACAGCTATTGTATCTCAATTATCTAGTATTGTTAAAGTACGTGAAATAATGGTTGATTTACAAAGAAGAATGGCTAAAAATGATAATGTTATTATGGAAGGAAGAGATATTACTACAGTAGTATTTCCAAGTGCCGACTATAAATTCTATTTAGATGCTTCTGTTGAAGAAAGAGCTAATAGAAGATTTAAACAAAATATGGAAGCTGGTATTAATACTTCAATGGAAGAAATAATTGAAAATATTAAGATGCGTGACTATAATGATATGCATAAACCAGTAGGAGCTTTGATTAGGACTGATGATCAAATATATATAGACTCTACTAATATGACTATTGATGAAGTAGTAGATTTTATAGTAAACAAAATTAATGATAAAACAAAAAATATGGATTAACCATATTTTTTTTATCTTTTTATATTCATTTCTTCTAATATTTCATCTTGTAATTTAAACATAACTATTTCATCTTCTTTTTTCATATGATCATACCCTAATAAATGTAACATACCATGAACGGCAAGAAAACATAATTCACGAAGTAATGAGTGAGAATACTCCATACTTTGACTTTTAGCTTTATCTATTGATATATAAACATCACCAAGTATTCTAATATCTGGATTAAATGTTTTATCATCTTCTAAAGCAAATGTAATAACATCAGTTTCACGATCAATATTACGATATTCTTTATTTAACATATGAATATAATCATTATCTACAATAATAACATTAAAGATAGCTTCTTCAATATTTAATTTTTTAAGACCATGAATAAGTACTTCATGTACAGTTTCTAATTCTTTATCAAGTTTTTCTTCAGTTTGATTAAATATACCTATTTCCATAATCCTCCTATATTAGTAATATTGCTAATATTACAATACTAGTTAATATTCCAATAACAATAAATGCTCCCTTGATATTATCAGATAAATCTCCAAATATTTTATCCATTAATCGATATACAAAATAACCTAATAGAGATCCTACCATATTAAGAATAATATCATCAACATCAAAAGCTCTACCAATCTTTAATTGAATTAATTCAATAACTATAGAAACAATCAATGTTAAACAAAAGATTGTCCTTTTTTTCTCTAATTTTAAATAATATGAAGTAAAGAAACCAAATGGTATAAACATTAATATATTACCAATTATATTTCTATAAAATAATCTTGAACCTACTTGATATCTAGTTAATTCTTTAAATAATGTTACATTAACACCATGAACTCCAGAAACATCTTGACTAGTTACAATTTGAAATAAACATAATATATAAACAATAAATGTTAACATCATTAATTCATTACCAACATTAAACTTTTCTTTGTTTTTTAATAAGAAAGTTAATCTTATTGATATTAAAACTATACACGTTAAAGCAATCATTGGCCATGTATCAAATAAAACTTCTTTTAATGAATTAGTAATTGTTTCCATCATTCACCTTCTTTATAAACACTTCAATAACTATTTTACTATTTTATTCTTATAATTTCAATTTTTTTTAAAAGTATTCTATTTTATAAAAAAAAGAACTTTAGTTCTTTCTTTTAGTTTTAATAGCTTCTTCTAGTCTACTAATCATCAAGTCATATCTAGCTTCTATTTCTTCTTTAGATAATTGTTCTCTATCTCTAATTAATTCGTTTAAGAATCTAATAGTGGCTTTTTCTTGATAATTATCATTAGTTAAACCATAAGCTGCATGTCTTCTACTAATATGCATATTACCTTTTTCATCAATAATTGCAAAAGGATCATCATCTACAATACTAATTGATTCTGGTTGGAATGTAACTTGATGTGTTAAAAAAGTATTAAAGAATAATTCATGTTTAAAGTTTCTTAATGTTGCATCTTTATTGTATGCACATCTTACACTATCAACAATACCTAATTCATTTTTAGAACGAGTTCTTCTTATGTATTGAGCAGTATCTCCAATAACACCTGGTTTTGGGAATAAGTCTTTATAATCATTAAAATAAATTAAATTAGGATTATAAGCAGTTTCTATTTTAGTTTGGAAATCACTTCTACATGATTCTAATTCATAATTTTTTAATGTATAACTATCTACATAACTTTGGGAAGCTAATTCAATACCATCTGGATCATATAAACTACATGAATATTGGGTATCTACCATTCCACCTTTACTTTCCATAAAGTCATAACCAAAGTCTGAACGAATAGTTCCAAATTTTTCATCCAAAAGTAAATTACCGTCACTATTAACTGAAAATTCATATCTCATTGCACTTGTACATTGACAATCATATTCGTGTTCTAGAATTGGTGTAATATATGATAGCATCAGTTTACCATCTTTAATTTCCAAAGTTAAATCTTTTTCTTCAACATAGTATTGTGCTCTTCTATAAACTTCAAAAAACTTTGTATTAAAAGCTCTGTTTTTTATCAATTCTTGCCATAATTCTGATTCATATACTTCTTCGATACTCATTTTATCATCTCCTTCTTTTTTAACGGTAATTATATTTATGTAATTTGGCTTCTTCCCTATTTAAATCTCTTTCTTTAATTACTTCTCTTTTATCAAAGTTTTTCTTTCCTTTGCAAAGAGCAAGTAATATTTTAGCATGGTTTTTTGAAAAATACAACTTTAATGGTACTAATGTTCTTCCTTCTTGTTCTACACCTTTCTTTAATTTACTTATTTCACTTTTGTGTAATAATAGTTTTCTTGTCCTTCTTGGTTCATGATTAAATAAATTACCTTCTTTATATTCACCAATATACATATTAAGTAAATATACTTCATTATTTCTAATAATTGCATAACTATCTTTTAAATTAGCTTTACCATCACGAATAGATTTAATTTCTGTACCAACAAGAGAAATACCACACTCTATTTCTTCTTCAACAAAATAATTAAATTTAGCTTCTCTATTAACTATTTCCATTATACTTCTTTCACCTTTATCTTATCTGACATACTAGTTAGTATTTTCTTATAAGTATTATAGTATGATTTATAGTTATATAAAATATTATTATTTAGTTTACTATATGGATAAACTACATATTTTTCACTTTTTCTAGTATAAATTAGCTCAGCTGTTGCTTCTTCTAATTTAATAGTTGTTTTACCATGATAAACTCTTTTAACAATATTTGCACTAGCCATTAACCCAGTTAATTTAGCTACTGTATCTTGATTAGAAACAAAGTTTCCAAGAGAATAAACAACTAATGTATCACCAATATATGTCATAGGTTGAATAACATGTGGATGACTTCCAATAATTAAATTTACACCAAGACTAGCTAAATATTTAGCAGCTTCTTTTTCAAAAGTAGTTGGTATATGAGTATATTCACTACCCCAATGCATAGCTACGATAATTACATCAGCTTTTTCTTTTAAAGCTTCTACATCTTTTTTTACTTTATCTTTACTATAAACATTAACTAAATAACTTTTTCCACTTGGTACACTAATACCATTAGTTTGTTCAGTATATGATAAGAAACCATATTTAATACCATTAACTTCTTTAACAATAACTTCATCACGATCAGCTTGAGATGTATAACTTCCTGCTGCTATTACAGTATCACTCTTTTCTTTCCAGTATTTAACTGAATTACTAATAGATTTACCACCAGTACGATAATAATTATCCATACTATGATTAGTAGCTAAACTAACTAAATTAAAGCCTGCATCAATAAATGCATCCCCTACTTGTTGTGGAGAATTAAACTGTGGATATCCTGATAAACCTAAACTAGTACCACCAAGAATAGTTTCTTGATTATAATAAGCTAAATCATATTCACTAACAATTGGCTTAATATATTTAAATATTCCTTTGAAGTTATAACTACCATTACTTTTATAACTATTAACAATAGGCATATGCATCAATGCATCACCAACCATAACAATAGAGGCTTTATTAACTACTTCAGTATTAACAGTTTTATAAACTACATCAACATATTCATTAACAAAATTCTTTTTTCTTTGAATGTAAAAACCAGCAATAATAGATAATACACATAGTAAAACTACTATTAATGATCTTTTAACTCTTTTCCTCCTAGTTCTCCTCTTCATTAACATCACCTACATAGTAAAAATCAATTTGACTTTCGTCTTTTAAGACACTTTCTACACGAACTTTAACTTTTTGACCTAATCTAAATAATTTATTATCAATTTTAACTATTTCTAAATCACGATCAAATAAGAAATCTGTATTAAAACTTTCATATGGAACAAGTCCTTCGATCATATTATCTAGTTGTACAAAAAAGCCAAAATTCATTACACCAGAGATCATTCCTTCATATTCTTCACCAATATGATCTTCCATATATTCAGCCATTTTCATTCCTTCAACATCACGTTCACATTCATCTGCATTACGTTCTGTTTCACTAGAATGAATACCTATATCACCAAGTATTTCTTGAAAATGATTAATATTTTCATCATTAACACCATTTTCTTCAAAGAAATAACGATGCAACATACGATGAACCATTAAATCTGGATAACGTCTAATTGGTGAAGTAAAGTGTGTATATATTTTAGAAGCTAAAGCAAAGTGTCCAATATTTTCAGGGCTATAAATTGCTTTATCCATACAACTTAGTAATTTAGTTGATAAAACTTTAAACTCTGGATATTTTTTTAGTTCATTAACTATCTTTTGTACAACCATTGGTTTCATTGTTTTAATATCAGCTTTTATATTAATACCTAAACCGCCAATAATTTTCAAGAATCTTTCAAGTCTTTCAGGATCAGGTTCACCATGAACACGATATAAACTTGGTAACTCTAAGTGATAAAAGTGACTTGCAACTGTTTCATTCGCACGAACCATAAAGTCTTCAATTAATCTTTCACCTTCACCACGATCTCTTAAAACTACATCAATTGCATGACCAGCTTCATCAGCAATTATTTTAGCTTCATCTGTATCAAAATCAATAGCTCCACGACTAGTTCTTTCTTTTCTAATAATATGAGCTAATTCATTCATTAATTTAAGATTATCAGCATATTCTTCATAACCAGATGGTATAGTATCATTTTCAAGTATTTCATTAACTTTTTTATAAGTCATTTGTTTACGAGAATGAATTACACTTGGAAATATATCATATTTAACTAATTTACCTTCTGGACTTATTTCCATTACGCAACTAATAGTTAATCTATCTTCATCTGGATTAAGTGAACATACACCATTAGATATTTGATGATGAAACATTGGTATAACACGATCAACTAAATATGTACTAGTACCACGTGTTCTAGCTTCAATATCTAGTGCACTATTTTCTGGTATATAATAACTTACATCAGCAATATGAACACCTAATTCATAATTACCATTTTTAAGTTTTCTAGCACTAATTCCATCATCTATATCTTTAGTATCATCACCATCAATAGTAAAGATCATATCATTACGTAAATCATGTCTATCTTTAATATCCTTAGGACTTGGTCCAGTAGGCAATTTAGATAATTCATACATGTAATCATCAGAAAACTCTGTATTTATTTCATGATCAGCAATAATTGATAATATATCAATACCAGGATCAGTAATATGACCAATTCTTCTTACAAAAGTAGCTAATATATATTCATCTTTTGCATTAGAACTAGTAAATGAAACAACTACTTTATCACCATCTACTAATTTTCTAGTTTCTGGATTATCTTTTAAATAAATAAGTTTTTTAAATTTCTTATCATCCATTGATACCATTATCTTTTTATCATAATGATATATTTCACCAACTTTATTATTTACTTCACGATTAATTATTTTAACTATTTCGCCTTCCATTTTTTTACCATCTTTAGCGAACTTTTTAACATATATTAAAACTTCATCACCATTAATAGCACCTAATGTTTTACTACCATGTACAAAGATATCATCAGTTATACCTTCTACTCTAACAAAACCATATGTTCCATTAGTATCCATAAATTTACCTTTGAAATAATTATCATTTTTTTCATTCATTTCAAATAACATGTACTTCTTTTTATTAGTTACATGTAAATCATAATTATTAACCATTTTATTTAATGTACTAGCTAATAAATCATCCATATCTTTTGTATAACCAAGACTTTTACTAATTTCTAAAAAATCTAAGGCTTTACCATCACTTAATAACTTTATAATTTCTTCTCTCATATCATCTTTCCTACATAACACATTATATCATTTACAAACACATTAAACAATAAACAAACACTAAATATAACAAAAAGTCATAACATTTGTCATGACTTGTCATTATTTTATAACATATGGATCAGTTGATGTACCATTTCCACTTATAACACCAGTTCCTTGTTTTAAAGAAATAACTGGACGGAAACCTGACATGTAACCAATGTGATCAGGACGTGTACCTCCACTATTACCTCCATCGTATAAGCGACCAACGTAACTCATCCAATCAAATTGGTACGGAGTCATTGTCCAAAAGCCGTTACCATCATATAAATAAAAATTTTTGTTTGGATTTTCAAGTCCATATATTGCACCAGCTAATTCTATTTCTTCGTAATTTACCATTCCAACTTGGTAATTTAATTTTCCATTTCCTTTTTCTGAACTAACGGTAAATGAATCCTTCTTTTGTTGGCAATCTAAACCATTACTGTGAAATGATAATCGAAAATCACTTGAATTTGTAATATCTCCATTATTTGAATTCCAAGTTCCTATATCTCCTATTACTCTTGAATTGCAATATACTGTATCTTCCAATTTATTTGTATAGTCTGTCATATTGTCTCTATACCATGTTTCAATCATAGTTTTAGCAAGTGAATCATTCGTGTTAGATAGCATATCATCAACGGCATCTTCAATACTTTTACCTTCACTTAATAAAATATATTGTCTTTGACCAGTATTGGTAAATATTAAATAATAACGAATGCTTTCACAAGTTCCGTCAGGATCTGATATATGACATGAATATCTATGTTGATTTATTTCAGACCAAGAAACTCTAATTGGGTCGACTAATTTATATTGACCGTTTTCATATGTAAATCCAGAACCAAAATATGATTGACTAAGACCAGCAAGTGGTGCACCAATAATCGCATAATTTGTACCATACATATAACCCATACTTGCTGGCGATAAATACTCTACGTTGTACATAATATTATCTTTATTAGGATCATTATCATTTAAGATAATTGAACTATCTTGAGTTATTTGAGTAAATCCTACGTTTCCTGTTGTACTATCATATGACACTACTTTGAGAAGACTAGCACATCTATCAGCACTCTTGTATACATTGCATAAATATTTTCCAATTAAACCATCTACATTTTCACGATTCATTGTACTTTCATTAACGTTATTCGTCAAGACAAATACTTTATTAACTGAATCATATTCATATCCATCACTAAAATCTGTTGTAAATAGTGTAGTATCAATATTAAATTTTATAATTTGATTTTTTTCAAGTACTCTATCATTTCCACATTGATTATTTACTGGATTTCCATTATATATCATCTTGATTCCACCAGTATCAGTAGTACGAATTATCTTCCAACATTTATTTCCAAATAATACATTATTATCACTTACATCTCCTCGATAATACATTATTGGATATGTATCATTCTCTGTTCCTGCTCTAGTATATATTCCTTTTCCATTTGTATTACTTGATATTTTACTAAAATCTATTCCTGGTGTGGAATTGTTTACATAAGTACTATTAATATTATCCATTACTGTACTTCTTTGCATTACATCATAAAATGGTTCATTTACCCATATTCCTGTATTAGCTTCTACTCTTACTTTAAATGTAACTCCATTTGTTGATAAACTATTCCATTCACTTGATGTAATATATGTTCTTCCATCTACCCATTCTTCACTTTCATCAAGTGTATCTGTTATTGCAATTTTTTCATTATCAAAATATGCTTTGATTCTTATACTTCCATTAATTCCTTCAGCTGTTCCATTTACTGTATTTGGTTTTATATATCCAACTAATAATTGTTGTTCTCCAACTACAGAATTTCCACTTAGTTTTTTATATATTGTTGTATTCTTACTATTTCTTGATGTGAAGTATGTGCTACTTTCATCTCCTAGTCCTGATACTGTTACATCTAAACTTACTGGTACTATTTTACCTTCACTTGTATATATGTGAACATCCTCTGTTGAAACTAAATACTCTATACCATTAACATAATCAGTATCACCTGAAATAGTTATTACTACTTCTCCAACATTATCTGTGTCAGAGTTAACATTAGAACTATCTATTGGAAATACATCTGTTAAAGTAATTGTTCTTGTTTGATTTGTAACAAAACTAAGTCTTCCAACTCGAACAGTATTTTCTGCTCCAGTTCTTGTATAATTAAAAAATGCATATGATACTGTACCTAACATAATTACTAAAGTAAAGATTGCTATTACTAAAAACATTTGCTTTTTACTTTTTATCATATCATCACCTATTATTACATCTTAATTGTATAATAAAAAAGATAATAATTCAATTATTTATCTTTTTTTGTAAAGTAATATTGTCTTTTATAATAACATCATATTATAATTGCCTCAGGAATATCTAGTTATATGGGTACTATTCCCTTTTGCTTTTAATAGTGAAAGGGGGTGAAATTATGAAAGCACAAGAAAGATATCTTTGTACAATCATATTACTCCTTATTATTGTGATTTTAATCATACTAATAAAAATAGTACCAACTGTATAAGTCGGTACTAACCGTATATTCGGGAATAGTACCTAACTCTACAAACTAGGTGTTCCCTTTTTTTATCCAAGTTTCCTTGACTAATTAATTATAACATAAATAATATATTTTATCAAGTTAACATATTATCTTTCTTTTTAATATATATACCAGTAAAACTAGTATAGTATTCATAAATAAATTTATCTATTTCTTTAAATATTTCTTCATCAGTTATTTCTAGTGTTTCAAGTTTAGAAATATCTACTTTTTTTAATAATTGCATTAAGTGAAGAGCTTTATTATTCATAATATATCCTTCATTATAACAATCTTTGCATATTACTCCACCACTTGCTATATCAATAGTAATTAAATCATCTTTATTACCACATATTGAACATTCTTCTAAATTTAGACTAACACCTAAATAATCTAATAACTTTATTTCTACTATATTACTTATTAATTCTGGACTTAAACCATCATTAATTTTTATTAAAGCTGGTACTAATAAATTATATATTTCTTTGTTATTATTTTCTTTTAATACTTGACTAACTAAATCCATTAAATAGAATGCATACATCGCTTTTTTCATATCTATATAGATATTTTTAAATGAATTAATAGTTGTACCTTCTATTAATGTACTAAGTCCTTTTTCTTTATAATTAATGGTATATTCACAAAAGTTCATTTTATTACTTACACCACGTAATTTATTTTTTAAGTTTTTACATCCTTTAGAAATTATTCCAATAAGACCAAAATCTTCTGTTAATACATTAAGTATTTTACTTGTTTCACTATAACTTGTTTCAGTAAGAACTATGCCTTTTGTTTTTGTTTGCATATTACTCCTATTCACTTAAATCGTCTTTTAAGCCTAATTCATTAATTAAATTATCTCTATCTCGCCAATTTTTAATTACTTTAACATATAATGATAAGAAAACTTTTTTATTAAAATATTCTTCTAAATCAAGTCTAGCTTTTGTACCTATTTCTTTTAACATAGATCCTTGTTTACCAATTAAGATTTTCTTTAGATTTTCTCTATCAACAACAATTGTTACACCAGCTGAAATTAATTTATCATCTTCATCAAGTGAATCAATAACACAAGTAACTGTATGTGGTATTTCATCATGGGTTAGTCTTAATACTTTTTCTCTTACTCTTTCACTTATTATTAAAGACATTGGTTGATTAGTAACATAATCATCTTCATAAAATTTACCTTCATTTGGTAAATATTTTTTTATTGTATTCATTAAATCTTTAATATTGATTTTCTTAATAGCTGAAACTGGTATTATTTCTTTAAAATCATAAACATCTTTTATTTCATCTATTCTTTTTATTAATTCTTCTTTATTTAGATTATCTATTTTATTTAATAAAAGAATTATATCTGTATTTGTGTCTTTTATTCTATCTAATACAAATCTATCTCCTTTACCAAAACCTTTAGATATATCTACCATAAATAGTATTAAATCTATATTACTAGTCATAAGATAAGCTTTATCATTTAATACTTTACCTAATTTATGTTGTGGTTTATGTATACCAGGTGTATCTACAAATACTATTTGAGAGTCTTCATCATTATAAACACCTAGAATTAAATTTCTTGTAGTTCCTGCTTTATCACTAGTTATAGCTATTTTCTTATTTAATATTTCATTAAGTAATGTACTTTTACCAACGTTAGGTCGTCCTACAATACTTACCATTCCACTTTTCATAGATTATCCTCAGTAAATGGATATGGACAAATTTCTTCTACAGTATATACTTTCATATCGCATTTTGAATAAACATAGATTTTATCTTCTTTATTAAATAATTCACTAATTACTTGTCGACATATAAAACAAGGCATTCCAATTTTATCACTATCACACATTACATGTAATTCTTTAAAATCACCTTTTTTATATCCTCTTGCAACTGCTCCAGTAATAGCTGTTCTTTCTGCACAAATAGTAGCACCATAAGATGCATTTTCTACATTAACACCAGGTATTTCTCTACCATCTTTCATTACACAAATAGCTGAAACACGAAAATTTGAATATTTTGCATAACTATTATTTAGTAAATTAGTTAATTTCTCTCTCATTTATATCACCACCTTAATTTTATCAAAATAATATAATTATGTCTATTAAAAAAGCCATCATTTCTTTGATGACCTAAATTCTAAATAACTATAGATAAAGATAAATATAATTAGTACACTAAGAATTAAATAATTAAGTTTAAAATAATCTAAAGTGATTCTAGTTACATATATTTTACCTATATATGTTTTTATAGATACAATTAGTAAATAAAAGAATACTCCTACTTGCATTACATTATATATTAAATCATTTTTAAAACGATCTTTTTTAGATAATAATTCTATTATTATTTTAATAGCAAATAATAAATAAAAAGCTAGAAATATAATACCATACACTTTAGTATCTAAAATATTATGCAACATTAAAAACACAAAGTAAAAATGTATAATAAATAATACTAATTTAATTACATATACTATCTTTGCTAGTTTTTTCACTTTATTCTCCTTTTAATCTTTGTGGAGTTTCCATTTTATAAATATCACTAAATTGTTCATAGAAATTATTTAATTCTTTTTTAATAACATCTGGATATACTAATTTAGTATTTTGAATAGCTTTTTTAACATCACGTATATCTACTTCTTTTTTATTATCAAAAACTGCATATGAAAATGCTTGTTGTAAAATAGTTAAAGCTACATCTGGGTATCTAACTGAAAACTCATAAACTCTTTTAAATTCACTAGTTAAATCAGTTATAAAAGCCATAATCTTTTCTTGAATAAATGGTGTATATTTTAATTTAACACCCATTTTTTGTTCAAATTTAGGTACTGTACCCATAAGAATAGCTATAGTATGTTCTCTTGTTGGTTCAGCTACTTCTACTTTTTGAAAACGTCTTACAAAAGCTTTATCTGTTAAAATATAACGATCATATTCTTCTGTAGTAGTTGCACCAATCATTTTAATATTACCACGATCTAATCCTGGCTTAAATACTTGGGCAAAATCCATTGATCCACCATCAACACCTGTACCAATTAAAGTATGAATCTCATCAATGAATAATATTAATTTATCTGTATCTTTTATTTCATTTAATAACATTGTTATTTTAGGTTCATTAGTTCCTGGCATAACACCTATAAGTGATGCAGTATTAAGTTTCCAAATACTATATCCTTTTAATGCGTCTGGTACTTCTCCTCTTTGAATACGATAACCAAGTCCTTCAACAATAGCTGTTTTACCTATACCAGGTTTACCTACTAATATACCTGATTTTTCTGGGGTTAATAAAATTAAAATTAATTGTTTAATTTCTTCATCCCTACCAATAGCGGGATTAGTAATATAAACTCTTTCAGTAAAGTTTTCACCGTATCTTGCTAATAAGCCATTTTCATTCATATTCTTTTTCCCTCCTATTCTCTTAATTAATTATACTCTTATAAGAATAATTTATCAACATTTTTCCTTGGAATAAGCATCTTAACTGATTTTTCAGTATCAATCTCAAAATATGTTGTTTTAGGATCATATTTTTCTCCATCCAAGCACCAAGGTTTCATACCATCATTAAATGTTATCTTAATATTATCTGTTTTATAACACTCTACTCCATTTATATATGAAATATCACTTGTTTTTAAAACATAAAATGCATGAGCTAATTTAGCCATATTACTAATACTACAGAACATAACTTCAAACTTATGATCATCTAATTTCATATCACGATAAAAGTTATTAATACCAGCTATT
>JAEEGL016316770.1_pt1 | contig 30385 bp, 21 predicted proteins | sample 9134231 | NCBI WGS metagenome assembly JAEEGL01 (sample SAMN16246548, study PRJNA631951) | gut metagenome | biome: gut microbiome; feature: rumen; material: fiber-attached | host: Bos | place: Iran: Karaj | collected 2018-10 | reverse complement strand
CAGCTGGCCGTGAACAGCATCTTCCCGATGAACATCTCGCTCGACGACTACTTCGTCGACCGTGAGAAGACGCCGCGCGATGCCTCGGGCGACTACGACTTCGAGCATCTCCACGCCCTGAACCTCGACCTGTTCAACGAGCAGCTCAACGCTCTCTTCCGTGGCGAGGAGGTGGAGCTGCCGCGCTATGACTTCGCAACGGGCCGCAGTCTGATGAGCGGGAAGAAGATGCGGCTGCCCGACAATGCCGTGCTCGTGGTCGAGGGCATCCACGCCCTGAACCCGGAGCTGACGTCGCAGATACCGCCGGAATACATCTACCGCGTCTATGCCTCGGCACTGACCACGCTGCTGCTCGACAATCACAACTATGTGCCCACCACCGACAACCGCCTGCTGCGACGCATCATCCGCGACCATAAGTACCGCGCCGTCTCTGCCCAGCAGACCATACACCGCTGGCCCTCCGTGCGCAATGGCGAGAACCGCTGGATATTCCCCTTTCAGGAGCATGCCGATGCCATGTTCAACACGGCCATGCTCTTCGAGCTGGCGGTCCTCAAGCGCCAGGCAGAGCCGCTGCTGGAGCAGGTGCCCGAGAACTGTCCCGAGTATTCCGAGGCCTACCGCCTGCTGAAGTTCCTCCGCTACATTCGCCCCATTCCCGAAGACCAGATCCCCCCCACCTCGCTGCTGCGCGAGTTTTTGGGAGGCTCGTCGTTTAAATATTAATCGGGATCTCGGGATTTCGAAATCCCGAAATCCCGAAATCCCGAAATCTCGAAATCCCGAAACATCGAAACATCGAAAAATCTTAAAAATTAAAAAATTATGCTCATTCTTTTCAAGCTCCTCGGTTCCCTCGCTCTGCTCATGTTCGGCATGAAGTCGATGAGCGATGCCCTGCAGAAGATGGCCGGCCCGCAGCTGCGCCATGTGCTGGGTGCCATGACCACCAACCGTTTTACTGGCATGCTGACAGGTACGCTCGTCACGGCCAGCGTGCAAAGTTCCACCGCCACCACTGTGCTGACGGTATCGTTTGTCAATGCCGGCCTGCTCACCCTGGCACAGGCCATCAGCGTCATCATGGGTGCAAACATCGGCACCACGCTGACGGCATGGATCATAGCGCTGGGGCAGTCTATCGACATCAGCATCGTCTCCTATGTGGGATTCTTTGCCGGCATCATCCTTATCTACATGAAGAAGCACCGCTACATCGGCGACTTCCTCTTCGGCCTCGGACTGCTGCTGCTGGGACTGACCACCCTGCGCATGACGGGCAATGAGATGGACTTGGGCCACAACCCCACGGTGTTGAGCTTCTTCCAGTCGTTCGACCCCGACTCCTTCTGGACCACGCTGATATTCTTGCTCCTGGGTGGTGTGCTGACGTTCTGCGTGCAGTCGTCGGCTGCCGTCATGGCCATCACCATGCTGCTCTGCGGCTCGGGAGCCATGCCCATCTATCAAGGTATCGCGCTGGTGTTGGGCGAGAACATCGGCACCACTATTACGTCGAACCTCGCCGCCCTCTCGGCCAACACGCAGGCCCGCCGTGCCGCCCTGGCCCACATGTTCTTCAATGTCTTTGGCGTGCTGTGGATTCTGCTCCTGTTCCGCTGGTTCATCGACGGCGTGGTATGGACAGTGGACTATGTCGGTTCCAATCTGCTGGGTCAGGACATGGCCAACATGAGCACCCAGTCGAGGCTGACCTTCACCCTGGCTGCCTTCCACACGGGCTTCAACGTCATCAACGCCAGCATACTCATCTGGTTCATACCGCAGATAGAGAAGTTCGTCTGCTGGGTCATCAAGTCGAAGAAGGTCGACGAGGAGGAAGACTTCCGCCTGCACTTCATCACCGCCGGCTTCATGAAGACCCCCGAGCTCTCAGTGCTCGAGGCCCAGAAGGAGATACAGTCGTTCTCCGAGCGCATGCAGCGCATGTTTGGCATGGTGCAGGAGCTGCTCAACGAGTCGTCGTCGCTCACGGGCAAGAAGCAGGACGACCAGAAGTTCAACACCCTCTACTCGCGTATAGAGAAATATGAGGGCATCAGCGACAACATGGAGCTGGAGATTGCCAAATACCTGGAGCAGGTGAGCGACGCCCATCTCTCCGACGAGACCAAGGCGAAGATACGCGCCATGCTGCGTGAGATCAGCGAGCTGGAGAGCATCGGCGACGCCTGCTTCAACATGGCCCGCACCATCAACCGCAAGTACACCCAGAAGCAGGACCACTTCACCGAGAACCAGTACAGCCACCTCCACCAGATGATGGGGCTCACGGAGAATGCCCTCCAGCAGATGAACCTGCTCATGGGCGGGCGCAAGGAGAGCTTCGACGTGAACCGCACGTTCAACATAGAGAACGAAATCAACAACTTCCGCAACCAGCTGAAGGCGCAGAATATCATCGACATCAACAATCATGCCTACACCTACGCCGAGGGTACCGTCTACATGGACCTCATCAGCGAATGCGAGAAGCTGGGTGACTATGTGGTGAACGTGGTCGAGGCTCGCATGGGCACCCGTCAGCGTGAAGCCTGAACAGCCAACGAATAAAAACGAAGACCAGAACGATGAAAAGAATCATTTTCTCCATGCTTGTCCTGCTGACCGCAGGATGGAATGCCGCTGCCATGAACCATGCCGACAGCGGCGAGAACCTGTCGTCGGGAAGCCTGCTGTGGCTCCGCCTGGAAACCGTCAGCACCCCGGCCGCCATCACAGGCGTCAAGGGGACGGCCATGACCGAGCTGCAGACCTACTGGAAGGGAGGCCCCGTCGCCCTGAAACGGCAGAAGGGCCTCTCGCCCGAGGCCTACACCATCAAGAGCCAGGACGGAAAGACCGTCATTGCCGCCGGTGGCGACGCTGGCCTGCTCTACGGAGCCAACCACCTGCTGCGCCTGCAACAGACGGGGCAGCCCCTCGGCACCCTCGACATCAGCGAGCAGCCTTTCTTCGACCTGCGCATCCTCAACCACTGGGACAACCCCAACGGCACCGTAGAGCGCGGCTTTGCCGGGCGGAGCATCTTCCTCAATCCTGACCCCGTGCGCATGAAGATTTACGGACGTGCCAATGCCTCCGTGGGCATCAACGGCACCGTGCTCAACAATGTGAACGCCAAGCCCGAGGCCCTGTCTGCCAAGAGCCTGCAGAAGGCCAAGAGCATTGCCGACCAGCTGCGGCCCTATGGCATCCGCGTCTATCTCTCCATCAACTTCGCCTCCCCCATCAGGCTGGGCGGACTGGAGACTGCCGACCCCCTCAACGCCCAGGTCATCGGCTGGTGGAAAGACAAGGTGAACGAAATCTACCGGCTCATCCCCGATTTCGGCGGCTTCCTCGTGAAGGCCAACTCCGAGGGCGAGCCGGGGCCGCAGGACTTCGGACGCTCCCATGCCGACGGGGCCAACATGCTGGCCGCCGCCCTGCGTCCCCACAAGGGCATCGTCATGTGGCGTGCCTTCGTCTATGCCCCCCAGAGCAGCGACCGTGCCAACCAAGCCTACGAGGAGTTCATGCCCCTCGACGGCCAGTTTGCCGATAATGTCATCATCCAGGTCAAGAACGGCCCCGTCGACTTCCAGCCCCGCGAGCCCTACAGCCCCCTGTTCACCGCCATGCAGCATACGCCGATGATGGTGGAGTTCCAGCTCACGCAGGAGTATCTCGGCGCCGCCAACCACCTGGTCTATCTCGCCCCCATGTGGCAGGAGTTCTTCTCGCTGGTGAAGCCCGCCAGCCTGAAGGCGATGGCCGGCGTGGCCAACATCGGCGACGATGCCAACTGGTGCGGCCACCATTTCGCCCAGGCCAACTGGTACGCCTTCGGCCGCCAGGCCTGGAACCCCTCGCTGACGCCTAAGGAGATAGCCGGCGAATGGCTCGCACAGACCTTTAGCCTATCTTCGACGGCAGCAAACTCCCAGCGTTCAGCGCTCAGCGCCCAGATGCTCCAGGTCATGCTCGACAGCCGCGAGGCCTGCGTCAGCTATATGATGCCGCTCGGCCTCCATCACATCTTTGCCGGAAACCACCACTACGGCCCGGAGCCTTGGTACAGCCCGCGCGGCGTGAGAAAAGACTGGACGCCGCCCTACTACCACCGTGCCGACTCCGTGGGACTGGGCTTCGACCGCACGCTGACCGGCTCGGCCAATGTCCGCCAGTATCCTGAGGCCCTCTGCCGCCTCTACAACGACATCAGCACCTGCCCCGAGAACCTCATCACATGGTTCCACCACGTGCCCTGGGATCACCGCATGAAGAGCGGCCGCACCTTCTGGGACGAGCTGTGCCACAAGTACGACGAGGGCCTGCGCCAGGCGCGTCACTTCCTGGCCGTCTGGGATGCCTTGCAGCCCTACGTCGACAGCCAGCGCTTTGAGGAGGTGCAGCGCAAGCTCCGCATTCAGGCCCGCGATGCCGAGTGGTGGCGCGATGCCTGCCTGCTCTATTTCCAGACCTTCTCCCGCCGCCCCATTCCGCAGGACATGGAGCATCCCGTCCACAACCTCGACGAGATGATGAAGTTCAGGATTCCCATCACCAACTACGAGAACCCCGAGAGCGGATACACGAAGTGATGCCCGAGAAGATGTCGCCGGAAGAGGCCCGCCTGTTCCGCGACGACGTGCTCAACATTGTCAGTCAGATTCCCAGCGGCCAGGTCACCACATACGGCCATATCGCCGCTTGGGCTGGCTGGCCGAGCCATGCCCGCATGGTGGGGCGCACGCTCAGGTACACACCGGGTGCCGAGGCCCTGCCCTGCCACCGGGTGGTCAACAAAGAGGGTCGCACGGCTCCCGGATGGAGCCGCCAGCGCACCTTGCTGGAGGAAGAGGGTGTCCGCTTCAAGTCCAACGGCCATGTGGACATGGCCCGCCATCTGTGGGAGCCTTCAGTCGACTAGCGACAGGAGCAGCCTCCCGTATGCCTCCACCTTCTTGTCGAATGCCAGCGGATAGGCGCGCGAGGAGGAGGGCAGGCGGTGGAGGAAGATTTGTCTGCCGTCGGTGTTGAATGTGCCGGGGATGTTGACCTGCGAGCCCACCTTTGGCAGCGCAGGGATGTGGAGCGTGGCGCAGAGGGTTTCCGTGGCTTTCTCGCCAGTAGTGACGATGGCCTTCAGGTGCGGCAGCTTCTGGAGCAGTGCGCGGATGTCGGTCGGCTCCACCACCTCCAGGAACTTGTCGGAAGCGTTGTCCTGCAGGCGGCGCACGGCTGTGGAGGTGTCGAAGAAGGCGATGCCCTGTTGCTGGCAGAAGGCCACAATCTCTTCTATCTTGAAGCGCTTGGCTTTAAGGTCTACGAAATGGTTTTTGTCGCCGAAGAATAACTGTCCTTCGATGCGCCAGTGGTCATTGATGAAGTTCGGGTAATAGAAATCTGTGCACCATCGCTTGCGCTGTGGGGGGAAACTGCCCAGGAAGAGCACCGTGGCGTTTTCCGGCAGGAAGGGGCGCAGCGGATGATACTCCACGCCGTCCTTGCTGCGGGCTATGTTCTCAGTGTTCAGCCAGGAGGTCATGTCTTATTCTGCCACGGTGGTCTCAGTGCGCTGGTCGGCGGCGATTTCCCGCGCTGCGGCATAGTCGTCGAAGCTGACGGGGCGCAGGGTGAAGTCGGGAGTGTTGAAGGAATAGAGGCTCTCGCCGTAGTAGCGGCGGGGGTTCCGCTGTGGCAGGAGGAAGGGCTTGGTGGCCGTGCCGTCGGGGCCTATGGAGGCCAGGTAGAGGTGGCTGTATAGGCCGTCGCCCCGCCGCGAGGTGAATACCACCCAGCGGGAGTCCTTCGACCAGTTGTGGAAGGAGTCGGCGCGGGGGCTGTTCAGCTCGTCCAGGGGGCGCGCCTCCATGGTCTGCAGGTCCATCAGCCACTGGTCGCTCTCTTCGTGCCAGATGCTGAAGTAGCCATAGTCCATGAGGGTGAACAGCAGGAAGCGGCCGTCGTAGCTGGGGCGTGGCCAGGTGAGGCTCTTCCCCTGGGCGGCGGCGTTGAAGAGCGTGTCCACATGGTCGCCGAAGCGCCCGCTCTCAGGGTCGAAGCCGATGCAGCACAGGTTGTACTGCTCGTCCTTGAAATGGATGGGATAGTCCTGCTGGCGGCAGGTGATGAAGTAGAGCGTACGGCCGTCGGGCGAGAAGACGGGCGTGTTCTCCGACCAGTCAGGGGTGCTGAGCAGCGAGTCGGTCAGGATTTCGTGGGTGGCGGGGCGGTAGACGAGGACGTCGCTCTTGAGGTCGAACACCTCGATGCGCTCGTCCTTCACCACATGAAAGCCCTGGCGCGTCTGGTTGGTGCTGAAGGCGCAGTAGCTGCCCGAGGGGTGCCAGTAGGGGTAGACCATCGCGCCGCCCAGCTGCTCGTTGCTGGCTTTCAGCCATTCGCGCCGCCCGTCGGTCTGCACCATCGTTGCGCCGTGGTCGCCGCGCACATGGAAGACGAAGCGTTCGGGGTCGGTCTGATGGCTGGTGTGGCAGTTCACGCACATGCCCGGCACGTGGGTATTCTCCATGATGGCCTCTTCCTCGAAGTTGGCCAGGCAGCGCTGGTAGAGGCCCATGTGGCTGAACACCTCGTAGCCCGGGGCTATGCGGCGGTAGGTCAGTCCCCAGCCATCGAGCTTATGCGGGCTGACGTGGATGGGGAAGTCGCGCCACTGTGTCCACCGCCCGTCTTTCTTCGTGCTGACGGTGACGGTAAGGTCGGCGCCGAGGTTCTGGCCGACCAGCGCATGCCAGTCGTCCTCGTCGAACTGTGCGCAGTCGGCACTGTTGGCATGCACCTCCCCGCCTTTCGTGCCGCGCATCACGACGTCGATGCGGTCGAAGCCGTCTTCCGCCATGCCGAAGTTCAGCGGGGCGATGCCCTCGGGAATGGTGACGCCGGCATAGTCGGGCCAGATGTCGGGCTGCGCATCGGCCGTCACGGCATTCTCAGGCCTGTCGGCACAGGAGGCGGTCAATAAACCATAAGAGACAAAAACTATAAAATGAAGGCCGAAGGCCAGTGCTGCGCCAAGCAAACTGCTGCGCCTACCGGCCTGCTCTTTCAGCCGGGTCACCGTCCTTCCGCCTTTCACTGCGGTAGCAAATTTTCTGTTCTTCATTCAAGTTCCGTAAGTTCCGCCTATCTTTTGGAGTTTAGGAGTGTAGACGATAGTCTTTGCACACCATGCTGCGTAGAGACATCACATTGTGGCGTCTCTACTTTCTAAACTCCTTAGACATTCGAAATTTGAGTTATTCATTATTCGTTCTTCATTCCGGATCGCGGCTGCTGCCCGTCGTCGGCTGGGTAGCGCGGGCGTTGCTGCCGATGCAAAGATACAAAAGAAATAGGAAACCGCCAAATGTTATGGGAAAAAAGAGTTTTTTTCACAGATAATTGCCACACGCGAATGGGACGTAAGTCTTTTTTTCACATATAATTGGGCAAAGATATAGCAGTTGACCCAGGAATTCTTCTCCGGCGGCAGCCTTTCCCCTCCCTTCAAGGGGAGGGGAGTGCCATGCGGAAAAGTAAATTCAGGTCAACTGCTATATAATTGCCAAATTAATGGGTAATTATATGTAAAAAATTATTTGCGCCTCATTTACGTATCATTTACGCATATTCTTCGACGGGCGAAGCGGCAAGCCGATTACACGTAGCGTCGCAGACAATTATAGGTAATTATATGGCAATTATATGTAAAAAATGAGGCAATGACATAGCAGTTGCCAAAGTTTTTGTAAATACGCGCGTGCGCGCGCGTAATAATAGGTCACAAAAAGGAGCTACAAGTGCTACTTTGGCATCTAACCTGTTGGTAAACAAACCATTATCTGTAGCTACAAGCCGTTGATTGGTGCTACTCTTGTAGCTACACCATTTGCAATGGGCCTTTTCCGGCAAATTCTCAGAGGATTCGACCAAAAAGCGCCGCCGTTTGGGAAAATACTGCCGCCGTTTGGGAAAATACGAACGCTATTTTTTCGTCCCAAGCCGTGGGACATTTCTTTAGCCTGGGGTTTTCTCAGCATCGTCTGATTTTTTTCTGTCGTGAAGTTTGATCTCTGCCACTATCATCACTGTAGCTACAAGAGTAGCGCCAAAAAGAGTGCTGTAGCTACCGACAACCACTTGACAACCAGTATGTTTGGTGCCAAAGTAGTGCCTGTAGCTCGCTTTTTCGCGCGTTATTTCGCGCGCGCACGCGGAGGGAATTAGCCTGCGGTGCTATGCGAATGGGACGCGAATGGGATTCGATTATATATAGGCAACAATACAGTAGTTGACCTGAATTTGCTTCTCCGGATGGCACAATCTTGCGTCCCTTTGTAGCAAGCGACCGGAGGTCGAGCGCCCGACCTGCGGTCGCATACCCGCCTTTCCCCTTCCCTTGAGGCAATTGCGAGGAGGGAGCAATTGGGGAGTGAAGCGACGGTGGGGCGAAGCCGGGGTAGGGGTGGGGCCTCTAATATCCTTCAGCGAATCTGTTATCGTCTGTGTTTTTTCTGCGGAAAAAGTTACAGACCCCACCCCTACCCCTCCCCTTGAGGGGAGGGGAAAGGCTACCGCCGGAGAAAATAGGCTGGGTCAACTGCTATATTGTTGCCAAAACGATTTAGCGGTTGCGTTTCTACTTGCTCACCAGGTAGTACCAGACGGTGTTCTTGAAGGGCTGCAGCAGAGCGGGGTTCTGGCGTCCGCCCTGGTTGTAGGCATTGGCGAACTTCAGGAACTGGGTGGCCACCGGCTCGCTGACCAGCTCCTGCGGTGGTCGCTGCTGCTGCATGCCGAAGGCATAGCAGATGGCCTCCTCTATATGTCGGGGGCGATAGATGGTGTTGTTCTGCACCACCTGTGCATACTGCATGAAGGTCGGTATGTCGCGGTTCATCAGCGGCCACATCAGCAGATACTGCATGGCCACGGTGTTCTGCTTGTTGTGGAGGAAGAGCTGTCCGCAGATTCTGTCTATCTCCTTGTCGCTGAAGAGGATGTCCTCCTGCAGGCGCACCTTCCTCAGGTGGCCGTAGAGGGGGTGGCTGTCGATGGCCTCCTCGTTGGAGAGGAGTGTCATGGTCTGTTGTGCCCACTTTCTGTAGAAGAGTGTCTTCTCCAGCAGCTGCAGGTATTTGCGTGATACATCATACTGTCCGTTGACGAGGTTTGTCTCTGCCAGCCGTCGCATCACGCGCACGCTCTTCGCATAGTTGGGCAGTGCCTCCATCGCCTCGAAGGCAAAGCGCTGTGCGGTGTTCACCAGTCCCAGCCGGAAGTATATCTCGCCTGTCAGCTGGGTGGTGGCGAAGTTTCGCTCGAAGGGCGGCAGCAGCCCCTGTGTGCCCCGCTGGAAGAACTGGAATGCGCGTTCGCCCAGCTGGTGCTCCATGGCCAGTGCCAGGTTGGTGGCAGCCACGCTCATGGGCAGGTCGGGCTGCTGCTGCTCTGCCTTGCTGATGATGGCTTTCCACTGTGCCGTTCGCACCAGATAGTCGTAGCCTATCAGCTCGTATTTCTTCGCGTCGAAGCCACGGGGAATCAGCAGCACCGCCAGCGCCACGAGCACTGCTGTGACGGCCGCCGCCGCCAGCTGGCTTCTTTTTTCAGCCGGCGCGAGCAGTCTTCTGCAGAGTGCGCAGCACAGCAGCACCACGACGGGTATGACTACGAACAGGAGGGGCAGCACCTGCGGCACCCGGTAGTAGCTGATGCCTATCCAGAACCTGTCTGTGGGGTAGGGCAGCAGATGGGAGGCCACCAGGACTGTTGCTATCGCCGTGAGCAGGGCGAGCAGCCCCATGACGGCCGTAAAAAGCCGTCGCGTTGCGCTCATGGGCAATACCACCGTCATATAGAGGGCGGGCAGGAAGGCCATCGGCCCGATGAGCCAGTAGAGCAGGGGCATGCCTGCGACGGCCAGGAGCGTGAGCCCCCAGCGGCTGTTTCTGACCGCCCTGACGCCCAGACAGACGGCCAGGGCCATGGCCTGGGCTACGGCGTAGGCGAGCAGCACATTCTCGTCGCCCATGGCATACCAGAGCAGGAAGGGCGGGAGCAGTGCGGCCGATGAGCACTGAAGCAGCTGGCGGGTGAAGCCGTAGATGAGCATGAAGAGGAGGGCCAGCACGGTGGCTCCGTAGTAGGGGTTGTTGTAGAACTGCACCAGCAGCTCGGCCGTCCAGCGGGCCAGTCCGCCCGGCTCTGCCAGGCATGTGGAAAGATAGCCGTTGCCGAAGAGGAACAGCTGGAACTGCTCGTGGTAGAACAGGGCATGGGGATAGGCCATGGCCCAGAAGAGCCACACGCCGATGCCCAGCGGGAGGGCGATGAGCCAGGCGCCGTGTCTACTCAGTGATTTCTTCATGTGTGTCGGCATCAATAGTTACCTCCCGCCCGTCGGGATACTGGCGCTTGTAGGTCTTCGGGAAGCGGTTGGCCAGGAACTCGCCCAGCAGCGTCCCCTGGCATTGCTCGGCCATGGTGCGGGTGAGCAGCTTATATTCCTGCTGCAGCTGTTCGGCCTCCTGGTGCTTGCTGTCGCGTCGCAGCCTGACTATCTGGTCCTGATAGTCCTGCGTGGCCAGCTTCCACTTCTCCAGCGAGTCGTTCTGCGGTGTGCCCGTGGCGTGGCTCACCTGGCCTATCTCCACCTTGATGTCGCCCGGCTCGGTGACGACGAGCAGCGGCTCTATGCCCATGCGGTAGTGGTAGTCCACCACGATTTGTGCTATCATCAGCGTGTCGGTGGCAAACTCGAACTTCCCGTCGCTGATTTCTACGGAGTCGACATATTCTGCCGTCTTCGGCCCGTAGAGCGGCACCAGGAAGATGCGCTTGTCGTTATACTGGCTGGAGATGGTGCCGTGGATGCGGCTTGCACCCTTTTGGCAACTGCTGAAGTGCATGGCTGCCAGGCAGAGTGCCATGCAGAAGAGTAGTGTTTTTTTCATTGTGTCCGTTTATCTAGTTACTCATTATTTTTACTTGTATCCTTTCGTTGCTTTCCACCTGCCGCTTCGCCTCGCCGACATCGAAGGCTACCGGATGGCGGGTGAAGTCGGGCACGTTGTAGCTGTCGAACAGCTCGGCGTAGTATTTCCTGGGGTTGCGCTGCGGCAGGAGGAAGGGCTTGGTGCAGCGTCCCTCGTCGTCGATGCTGGCCAGGAAGAGCTGTGCATACATGCCGTCGGTGCGCTTCGAGGTGAAGACGAACCAGCGGCTGTCGCTGCTCCAGTTGTGGAAGCTCTCCACGTCGCTGCTGTTCACCTCGTCCAGGGGGCGTGTGCTCCCGTCGCGTAGGTCGAGCAGCCACAGGTCGGCGTCGCGCTGGAAGACGGGGAAGTTGCTGCGGTCGCTCACGGTGTACATCAGCCAGCGGCCGTCGTAGCTGGGTCTTACCTGCGTGGCGCTGCGATGCAGGCTGTCGGCGTTCACCAGCGTGTCGGCCTGAAGGCCGAAGCGTCGCTGCTCTGCGTCGAAGGCAATTCTGCAGAGCGAGCATTTCACCTTCTCATATTCCGCCGGCACGCGGCAGGGTCGCGAGGAGCTGTAGTAGAGCCATTGGCCGTCGGGCGAGAAGGCGGGGAATATCTCCAGGTCGTCAGTCTGCAGCAGTGGCGAGAGCAGCAGGCCGTCGGTCTGGGTGTCGAGCACCACGATGTCGCTGAACCTGTGGTATGCCTCTATGCGGTCGTCGGGTCCGGTGAAGAAGGCCTGGTGCACGCTGTTCACGGCGTAGGCGCAGTAGCGTCCCTGGGGATGCCAGTAGGCGTAGCTGCCGGCGGCGCGTGTGCTGTCGGTCTTGGTGTTCAGCCAGCGCTGCCGCCCGTCTTTCTGCACCAGCGTGCCGCCGCCCTCGCCGCGTATCTGCAGCGTCAGCTCGCGGGCGTTCGCATGGTTGGGTGTGTGGCAGTTGAAGCAGCGGCCGGGCAGGTCGCTCTCTGTCAGCAGCGGCCGCTCGCGGAAGCTGTGCAGGTCGCGCTCGTAGATGCCGATGTTGCCGCCCACCTCGTAGCCCGGGGGAATGCGGCGGTAGGTCAGGCCGTAGTCGTCGAGGGGGTAGGGGCTGACATGTATCGGGAAGTCGGCCCACTGTGTCCACTGTCCGTCTTTCTTCGTGCAGACGGTGACGGTGAGGTCGGCGCCCTGGTTCTGGCTTGTCAGCAGCTGCCACTGGTCGTTGTCCAGGTCGGCCCATTCGCCGTTGGCATGCAGCTCGCCGCCCTTCTTGCCCCGAATGACGACATCCATGGCGTCGATGTCTTCGTCGGCGAAGTTGAAGCACAGCGGCGCGATGCCGGCGGGGATGGTCACATCGACATAGTCGGGCCAGATGGCGGGCAGCGCGTCGGCCAGCTTGGCGTTCTCCGGCTTCTCCCCACAGGCCCAGATGGCCCATACGGCCCATAATATCCATTTTGCCCTTCTCATCGCTGTTGTCCTCCCATCTTTCGTTTGATGTATTTCCCGTAGGGGGTGTCGGGCACGCTGCGGCTCTGCATGCAGCCTACGGCATCCTGCCAGGCCAGGGGCATGACGGGGTAGCCGCCATGCTGCTGTGCCATCGGCAGCGACTGCATGAACGCCTGCGCGTCGCCCTTCAGCAGGAGCTGTCCGAGGAAATACTCCAGCGCCATCTTGTTCTGCGGGTTTTCCTGGAAGAGGATGCCCAGCATCTTGTCTATCTCAGGATAGCTGTAGAGGAAGTTCTCCTTGTAGCGCAGGCGTCGTGCTTTGTCGATGGCGGCAGCAAGCGCCCCGCTCTTCTCTCCGTTAGCAAACCGCTCGGCCTCCTCCGCCCAGGAGCGGTAGAAGAAGCTTTTCTTCAGCAGGCTGAGGTGCTTGCGGGCAAGGTCGTATTTCCCGTTCACCAGCATGCACTCCACGATGCGCTGCTCGCAGCGTCCGCTCTTGCGCGCGTTCAATATTGATTCCTGAATGTCGCTCATGTAGCGCAGGGCGGAGTTCACCATGCCCAGCCTCCAGAATGCCTCCGCCGTGGGTAGGTTGCTCACGTTGTCGCGCACCATCGGCATGAGCAGGGCGTCCTCGCCGCTCTGCCAGTAGTCGAACTGGCTGTCGGCCAGCCTGCCCGTCATGGCCAGTGCGAGGTTGACGCTGTTCGACCAGAACGCCGTCTTCACCTCGTATCTCTTTGCCCGCTCCAGCAGCTCGTCCCACCGCTCGTGGCGAATGAGATAGTCCTGCTTCAGCAGCTCCCACTTCTCGCTGTCCCAGCCGCTGAGGTCGGGGCCGTGTTGCGGTATGCGGTAATAGGTGGTCCAGCTGGTGCCCACCGACCAGTAGAGAGCGGCCACGATGGGCAGCCACCACCACCAGCGTGTACGCCTCAGCAGCGCAATGGCCGCCAGCACCAGCGTGACAGCCACCGGCAGCGCCACCAGCACGTTCTCGTCGCCCATCAGCCAAAGGAAGAAAAGCGGGAAGATGACCCCGAAGACCCCTCCGAAGACCCCTCCGAAGACCCCTCCTAACCTCCCCGAAGGGGAGGGATTTTTCACCCCAACAGTAGTTCCAACCCCTCCTAACCTCCCCGAAGGGGAGGAATTTTTCACCTCAACAGTAGTTCCAAGCGTGGGAACTTCTTCCCCCCTTCGGGGGGACTGAGGGGGGTTAATGCTGCGCGCGGGAACTTCTTCCCCCCTTCGGGGGGACCGAGGGGGGTTAATGCTGCGCGCGGGAACTTCTTCCCCCCTTCGGGGGGACTGAGGGGGGTTAATGCTGCGCGCGGGTTCTTCTTCCCCCCTTCGGGGGGACCGAGGGGGGTTCCCCCCCTTGGGGGGACTAAGGGGGGTCCGTTCTGTATGGGCGAATATCATTCGCCCCCCCTTCTGCATCAGCAGGAACAGCCCCGCCATCATCAGCGCCCCCAGCCATTCCACACAGAAGAACTGCACGATAAATTCCCCCAGCCAGTCGGCGACCCCTCCCGCCACGCTCAGCCGCGACCACAGATAGTCGCCCGTCCACAGGAACAGCTGGTTCTGCTCCTGATAGCTCAGCGCCTCCGGATGCCAGAGCCACCAAAAGAGGAACACTCCTACCCCTAGGAATGCCGCCACCACAGCATGGATAAACTTCTCACGACTCACTGGCTATTCTTAATTTGTGCGCAAAGGTAGTGAAAAGTCTGGAGTTAGGAGCGAGGAGACAGGAGTTTTTTTACCCGTAAAACTTAAAAGAAGTTAATCGGCAAGAAATAACTCCTGTCTCCTCGCTCCTAACTCCCAACTCTTTCGTATCTTTGCAGAAAACTTTCCAAAATAAGCGAAAACCAAACAACTCAAAAGAACAGACAACGATGAAAAAGACTTTCCTGACACTCTTCATGGGCTGTGCCGTCGCAGCAGTTTTTGCGCAGACAGCCGCGAAGCCGGCCATTCCCCGCGATGCCGCCATTGAGCAGAAAATTGAGAAGACCCTCGCCAAGATGACCCTCGACGAGAAGATTGGCCAGATGCTGGAGCTGAACTTCGACCTCATGGGCAAATATGAGCCGGGCGGATGGAAGCTCAACGAGATGATTCTCGACACCTGTATCTCCAAATGGAAGGTGGGCAGCATTCTCAACGCCCCCGGCACCCGCGCTGCCACCGTGGAGCAGTGGCGGCAGTGGATTGGCATCATCCAGGAGAAGTCGATGAAGTATCTGGGCATCCCCGACATCTACGGCCTCGACCATAACCACGGCGTCACCTACACGCAGAAAGGCACCCTCTTCCCCCAGCCCATCAACCTGGCGGCCTCGTTCAACACCGAGCTGGCCCGCACGGGTGCTGAGATTACGGCCTATGAGAGCCGCGCCGGCAACTGCCCGTGGGTCTACAACCCCGTCACCGACCTGGGCCGCGACCCGCGCTGGAGCCGCATCTGGGAGAGCTTCGGCGAGGACCCCATCGTCAATGCCCGCATGGCCGAAGCTGAGATCCTGGGCTATCAGGGCAGCGACCCCAACCACCTGGGCCCCTACAATGTCGCCGCCTGCATCAAACACTACTTCGCCTACGGTGCACCCTTCACGGGAAAGGACCGCACGCCGGCCTATGTCTCTCCGCAGATGCTCCGTGAGAAATACTTCGAGCCGTTCAAGGCCGCCTTCAAGGCCGGGGCGCTGACGCTGATGGTCAACTCGGGCAGCATCAACGGCATGCCTGTACACGCCAGCTACGAATACCTGACGAAGTGGGTGAAGGAAGACCTCGGCTGGGACGGCATGATTGTCACCGACTGGGCCGACATTAATAATCTGTTCCAGCGCGAGCGCGTGGCCAAGGACAAGAAAGACGCCATCCGCATTGCCATCAACGCCGGCGTGGACATGTCGATGGACCCCTACAGCGTGGACTTCTGCATCCTGCTGAAAGAGCTGGTGAACGAGGGCAAGGTCAGCCAGGCACGAATAGACGATGCCGTGCGCCGCATCCTCCGTGTGAAATACCGCCTCGGACTCTTCGACAAACCCAACACGGGCGGCAAGGGCTACGAGAAGTTCGGCTCGGCCGAGCATGCTGAAAAAGCCCTCCGCGCCGCCGAGGAGACCCTCGTCCTGCTGAAGAACGAGGGGAACATCCTTCCGCTCAAAACGCAGAATGCTGGCTTAAAGATTCTCCTCACCGGCCCCAACGCCAACCAGATGCGCTGTCTGAACGGCGGCTGGAGCTATACCTGGCAAGGATCTAATGCCGAGGACCTGGCCGAGCAGTACAACACCATCTACGAGGCCTTGTGCAACAAGTACGGCAAGGAGAGCATCATCCTGGAGCAGGGCGTGACCTACAACGAGCGTGGCCAGTACTGGCAGGAGAACGAGCCACAGATTGAGAAGGCCGTGGCCGCCGCACAGAAGGCCGACGTCGTCATTGCCTGCATCGGCGAGAACAGCTACTGCGAGACACCCGGCAACCTGACCGACCTCTGGCTCTCGGAGAACCAGCGCTCGCTGGTGAAAGCACTGGCAGCAACGGGCAAGCCCGTCGTCCTCGTGCTCAACGAGGGCCGTCCGCGCCTCATCACCGACATCGAGCCGCTCTGCAAGGCCGTCGTACACATCTTCCTGCCTGGCAACTACGGTGGCGATGCCCTGGCCAACCTGCTGGCCGGCGATGCCAACTTCTCGGCGAAGATGCCCTACACCTATCCGCGCGAAATCAACTCCCTGGCCAACTACGACTATAAGGTCAGCGAGGAGGTGGGCACCATGGCCGGCGCCTACAACTACGATGCGAAGGTGTCGCTGCTCTGGCCCTTCGGCTACGGGCTGAGCTATACCACCTTCGAATACTCCAACCTGCGTGCCGACAAGACCAGCTTCACCGCCAGCGACGTGCTCACCGTCAGCGTCGACGTGAAGAACACGGGCAGCCGCGTCGGAAAGGAGGCCGTATTGCTCTACAGCAGCGACCTGGTGGCCTCGCTGACCCCCGACAACCGCCGCCTGCGTCAGTTCCAGAAGGTGGAGCTGAAGCCCGGCGAGCAGAAGACCGTCACCTTCCGCCTTCCGGCCAAGGACCTGGCCTTCGTCGGTGCCGAAGGTTGCTGGACGCTGGAGGAGGGCGACTTCATCCTGCGGGCGGGAGGACAGCAGACACGGGTGACGTGCACCGCCACCAAGATTTGGGACGAGCCGAACATCTGAGCCATGACAGTGATGAGTGGTAAGTGATGAGCGCAGCCCGCACATACAGGACAGGCATGGTGAAAGTGCTGCTGGCACTTCTCACTTCCCACTGCTCACCGCTCACTTCCACAGCCCAGCAGATGCGCTATCGCGCCGACTTCCAGGTGTCGCCGTCGGTGGTCGCCGATACCATCGCCATCGAATGGACCAACAGCCAGGTCTACGTGCCTGTCACCATCGACGGGCAGACCTACCGTTTCCTCCTCGACACGGGAGCCAGCCAGGCCGTGGCGTTCTCCGACACGCCGATGGCCGACGCCACACCTCTGGGCAGCATCATCTCGCACGATGCCACAGGGCGCACGGCCACGGTGCCAGTAGTCATGCTCCCGCCAGTGCAGTTGGGCGGTATCTGCCTGACAGGCCTGCGGGCCACCGTGCAGCAGCGCCTCTTCCGAAGTTCATCGGATGCTGACGGCATCCTGGGCTTTGACCTGGTGAACGGCGGACTGTCGATGAAAATCGACGTGCCTGCCCGCCAGCTCATCCTCACCAACCGTGACCGCTTCTTCCCCAAGTCGTCGGCCGCGATGAAGTACTCGCTGAACTATCATGTGCCCTATGTTGACATCATGCCCTTCGGCCGACAGCGCGAGCGGGTGCTCTTCGACACGGGCAGCCGCCAGCTGTTCTCCATGAACAAGCAGCATTTTGATGAGGCCTGCGAGGACGAGACCTACCGCGCACCGGCATTCAAGCTCTACGATTTCACCGTGGAAGGACGCTCCATGGGCCGCCATGCCATAGGCCACCATGGCGAGGAGCCTTACGGCGAGGTGGCCTTCCTGCAACTCAACAACCTGCGGCTGGGGAAGACTGTCTTTTCCGATGTACACTGCCTCACCACGCAGGGCGGCTCCCATCTGGGTGCCAGCCTGCTCAACTATGGCTCCGTGACCTTCATCCCCCGCAAGCGGCAGTTCATCTTTCAGCCCGACGGACAGCTTCCCTCACCCATCAGCGTGGCCAACCGCCAGCTGGAGATAGCTTTCGGTGCCGACAGTCAGGGCCGTCCGCAGGTCAGCCTGCTGTGGGAGCAGGGAGAGCCGTGGCAGCAGGGTTTCCGCGAGGGCGACGTCATCGAGCAGATTGACCACCAGTCCGTGGCCACCCTGTCGCAGTTCATCGGATGGCCCTTCCTGCGCGGCCGCGAGTACATCTTCACCGTGTGCTCGGCCGACGGACAACGGCGCGAACTGCGCTGGGTGAGACTGCGCTGAAAAAAAACGAATAAAAACTGTAACTTTTCCTTTCCTCAATCGTCTTACCCTTAGAGAGGATGAAAGAAATCAGCTTCCGCACAGACGTGCTTCCGCTGAAGGACGAACTCTTCCGGCTGGCACTTCGCATCACTCTCAACAGAGCTGATGCTGAAGATATTGTGCAGGAAACCATGCTGAAAGTATGGAACCGACGCGACAGCTGGGCAGAACTGGAGTCGATAGAAGCCTTCTGCCTGACCATCTGCAGGAACCTGGCGCTCGACAAGATGAAACGCGCCGACAGCCAGAACGCATCGCTCGACGATGACGGGGAAGGACATAGCTACGAGCACCCCGACCGCTCCTACGCCTCCAACCCTGAAGAACAGGCCATACAGCGCGACCAGGTGGAACTGGTCAGAAAGCTGATAGGCCAGCTGCCCGAAAAACAGCGCACCTGCATGCAGCTGCGCGACATGGAAGGCAAGCCCTACAAGGAGATAGCCCTGGTGATGGGCATCACAGAGCAACAGGTGAAGATTAACATCTTCCGCGCCCGACAGGGCATAAAAGAAAAATTTCAACAAATCCAGCAACATGGACTATAAGTACATCGAACAACTGCTTGACCGCTACTTCCAGGGAGAGACCACCCTGCAGGAGGAGCAAATCCTGAAGGCATTCTACGCACAGAGCGTGGACGACATGCCTGAGGAGGTGGGTCAGTATGCCCCGCTCTTCGCCGCACTCGACGTGCAGGAGCCTGGCTTGGGCAGTGACTTCGACAAACGCATGATGGAGCTGACGGAAGAGGCTACCGTGGTGCCGCTCGCTACCACACAGGTGAAGGCCCGCACCATCAGCCTGGCCGACCGCCTGCGCCCACTCTTCGGAGCTGCCGCCGTGGTGGCCATCCTGCTCACGCTGGGCAACGCCATCAATGCCTCCTTCCAGCAGGACGACACGTGGGTGGATGCCGACGAATATGCCAAGCGCGGCATGCAGGTGAATACCGACGAGCCGGCCGTGGCCTACGAGCAGATTACCGACTCGCTGGCCTTCCCCAGGCAGAGCAAGGGCCTCTCCACACCCGCCGACTCGCTGGCGGCCCTCAACTGAAACAATTATTTCTATGCTTTCTCTATAACAATTATCATTTAGGATTAAAACAAAACAACGACAAGCTGCGAAGCTTCACATTTTTTCCAAAAGAGCCATGGGCCAGACATCAAGCGCGATGTCTGGCCCACTCTTGTTCTTCCTCGTGGCTTTGGGGAGCGTTACTTCATTCCGTGAACATACTACTGCTCGCTGATGACCTGCATAATCCTGGCCTCTATCTCCTCGCAGAGCTCGGGGTTGTCCTTCAGCAGCTGCTTGGTGGCGTCACGGCCTTGGGCCAGCTTCGAGTCGCCGTAGGAGAACCACGAGCCGCTCTTCTTGATGATGTCGTATTCCACGCCCAAGTCCAGGATTTCGCCAACCTTCGATATTCCCTCTCCGAAAGTGATCTCAAACTCAGCCTTGCGGAAGGGGGGAGCCACCTTGTTCTTCACCACCTTCACGCGTACCTGGTTGCCGATGGGCTGGTCGCCGTCCTTCAGGGTGGTGACCTTGCGGATGTCCAGGCGCACGGAGGCATAGAACTTCAGGGCGTTGCCGCCGGTGGTGGTCTCAGGGTTGCCGAACATCACGCCGATTTTCTCGCGCAGCTGGTTGATGAAGAGGCAGGTGGCGTTGGGCTTTGAAATGGTAGCCGCCACCTTGCGCAGAGCCTGGCTCATCAGGCGGGCATGCAGGCCCACGGCGGAGTCGCCCATGTCGCCCTCGATTTCCTTCTTCGGGGTGAGTGCTGCCACGGAGTCGATGACGATGATGTCGATGGCCGAGGAGCGTATCAGCTGGTCGGCAATCTCCAGGGCCTGCTCGCCGTTGTCGGGCTGCGAGATATAGAGGTTGTCCACGTCGACGCCCAGCTTTGCAGCGTAGAAGCGGTCGAAGGCATGCTCGGCGTCGATGAACGCAGCAATGCCGCCGGCCTTCTGGCACTCGGCGATGGCGTGGATGGCCAGCGTCGTCTTACCCGAAGACTCCGGGCCGTAGATTTCTATGATGCGTCCCTTGGGGTAGCCGCCCACGCCCAGCGCGGCGTTCAGGCCGATGCTGCCCGTGGGGATGACGTCGACATGCTCTACCTGCTCGTCGCCCATGCGCATGATGCTGCCTTTGCCAAAGTCCTTCTCAATCTTCGACATGGCGGCCTGCAGGGCCTTCAGTTTCTCCTGCTGCGGGCTGAGGGCCTCGCCCTCGGTTTCTTTCTTTGCCATAGTACAAAAGATTTATGCCCACTTGCTGAGGTCCTGCTCGGCAATGAACTTCAGGTTGTTCAGGATGATGGTCTCGCGGGCCTTCTCGCGGTTGTCGGTGCGGAAGACGAGGATGCCCTTGCCGTTGTAGAGGAAGGTGTACATGTAGGCGATGCTGATGCCGGCATCGCTGAACAGCTTCACGGCATCGGCGCAGCGGCCCGGCTCGTCGTCAAGCTCCAGGGCCAGCACGTCGCTCAGCGCGACGGCCACGCCGCCTTTCTTCAGCTCCTCGTAGGCGCGCAGCGGCTCGCTGCAGATGAGGCGGTAGATACCATACTCTGCCGTGTCGGCAATGGTGGAGGCGATGATTTGAATCTTCTGCTCCTTGAGCACGTTGAGCACCTTGATGAGCGTGCCCGAACGGTTCTCGATGAAAATGGATAACTGGTGAATGGTCATAATATAGGTCGTTAAATCGTTATTACGTTATTCCGAAAATCATTGATAGACTTTCCGCTTATCAACGACTCTGACAGCCTTGCCCTCGCTGACGGGCAGCGTGCCTCGGGGCACGAGCTTCACGCGGGGCGTGAGCAGAATCTCGTCCTTCAGGGCGCGGGTGATGCTCTTGCTGAGCTGCTGCAGGCGGCCGTAGTCGTCGGTGAACATCTCGGCCAGCTCCACCTCGACGGTCATGTTGTCGTTGTTGTCGTCGGTGGTCAGGGTGATGAGGTAGTTGTTGCCCAGTTCCTTGAACTGCATGAGAATCTTCTCTATCTGAATGGGGAAGATGTTCACGCCGCGCAGCACCATCATGTCGTCGGAGCGGCCGCGCATGCGGTCCAGACGGATGTGGTTGCGCCCGCAGGGACAGGTGCGCCCCAGCACGCGGGTGAGGTCGCGGGTGCGATAGCGCAGCAGCGGCATGGCCTCGCGGCACAGCGTGGTGAGCACCAGCTCGCCAATCTCGCCGTCGGGCACTGGCTCCAGCGTCTCGGGGTCGACAATCTCCACGATGTAGTAGTCCTCCCAGAAGTGCAGACCGTTCTGCTCGGGGCACTCGAAGCCCACGCCGGGTCCGCACATCTCGCTCATGCCGAAGGAGTTGTAGGCTTTCACGCCCATCATCTCCTCGATGCGCTTGCGCTGCTCCTCGCTGTGAGGCTCGGCGCCGATGGCCAGCACCTTCAGCTTGGTGTCGCGGCGCGGGTCGACACCCTGCTCCTGCATCACCTCGTAGAGGCGGGTCACATAGGAGGGCACGGCGTGGATGGCCGTGGTGCCGAAGTCCTTGATGAACTTAATCTGGCGCAGCGAGTTGCCGGCGGCGGCGGGCACGGTGAGCATGCCCAGCTTCTCGGCGCCGTACTGGAAGCCCAGTCCGCCGGTGAACATGCCGTAGCCCGACGAGTTTTGGAACACGTCGTCGGGGCGCAGGCCCACCATCCACAGGTTGCGGGCCACCTGGTTGGCCCATTCGTCGAGGTCTTTCTTCGTGTGGAGGATGACGGTGGGGTTGCCCGTGGTGCCGCTCGACGAGTGCAGGCGCACACAGTCGCGCAGGGGCACGCAAGCCATGCCGAAGGGATAGGTGTCGCGCAGGTCGCCCTTCGTCGTGAAAGGCAGCTTGCGCACGTCGTCGAGTGTCTGAATGTCATCGGGCGTGATGCCGGCCTCCTTGAATTTCTTCTGGTAGAACACGTTGGTCATGCAGTGGCGGACAGTCTCCTTGAGGCGCTCCAGCTGGAAGGCCTCAATCTGTTCGCGCGTCATGGTCTCGCGTTCCGGATTAAAGTACTTTGAATTTGTTTCGTTCATTATTATGGTGTTTAGTTCGCTGTTTCGAGCCACAAAGTTAGGCATTTTCCAGCAAACGGGCAAGAATTTTGCGTACTTTTTTTGAGTTTACCCTTTGTGAACACCAGAGTGTACTATTTGTGTACCTGTTTATTTGGCCGTTTCAGTTTTTTTTCTTTACTTTGCACCAGAATTCAGGACTGAGCTATGAAAACAATAGCCAAAAAAAACGATGTATATGAAAAAGACTTTACTTCTGTTCGTTTCGGTAGTCTGCTACCTAAGTGCCGGCAGCCTTGCTGCCCGTGCCGACGTTCCCGTCCGCCCCATGCTGGAGCAGGGAAAGACATGGATTTACGTCTATCATCATTTCGAGGACACGCAGACCGGCTACGATGAGTCGCAGTGGCTGTCGTTCTACACCTTAAACGGCGACACCGTCATAGGCGGGCGCACGTATATGAAGATGTACCGCTGGGACGACCGCAACTGGAAGAAGAAGTATTACGGTGCCTTCCGCGAGGACGAGGAGGGCCGCGTCTACTCGTACGGCTACAACGGCGACCAGCAGGATTTCCTGCTGCTCGACTTCAGCCTGCATTTCGGCGATGACAGGTTCCCCGATGTCACGCGCACCACAGAGACCATCCGTGTGAACGGCAAGGACTTCCGTCGCTATCGCTACCAGGGCAAGCATCCCGACGGCAGTACTTACGACACGGGCTTCATCGGCATAGAGGGTGTGGGCTTCCAGGGGAAAGGCCTCGTCCATTATCTCTACGAGCCGGAGCCAGATTGCATCTGCGACTTCGAGGAGCTGAACAGCGTAGAATGTAACAGCTTCTGTCTGTCAGCCTCTGCATTCGCCGCGCCGAAAGTGATTGAGCTGACCGACGGCGAGCAGCAGCTGGTGAGACAGAACAACGACTTTGCCTTCAACCTGTTCCGTCGGGTTCGTGGCGAGAAGAGCAGCATCGTCTCGCCGCTGAGCATCACCTTTGCCCTGGGCATGATGAACAACGGTGCCGCCGGACAGACGCAGCAGGAAATCTGCCAGACGCTGGGATTCACCGATGCCGACGCCACCAACGCCTTCTGCCGGAAGATGCTCACCGAGGCCGGCTCGCTCGACGCCCAGACCAAGGCCCTCATTGCCAACACCGTCTTCGTGAACGAGGGACAGGGCTTCCGCCTGCAGGAGGGCTTTGTGCAGAAGGCCAACGAATTCTACGACGCAGAGCCGCAGGGTCGCGACTTCCTCGACGGGCAGACGATGGATGCCATCAACCAGTGGGCCAGCGACCACACCGAGGGCTTCATCCAGAAAGTGATGGATGCCGACAACTTCAACCCCCTCTCCGTGAGCTACCTGCTGAACGCGCTCTACTTCAAGGGCGCCTGGGCCGCACCCTTCGACGCTGCCGAGACCAGGGAGGAACCCTTTGGCGACGGCCCCGTAGTGCCGATGATGCACAAGGAGGACGCTACGTTCAGCTACATGGAGAACGACCTCTATCAGGCTGTCAGCCTGCCCTACGGCAACGGAGCCTACCAGATGAGCATCTTCCTGCCCCGCGAGGGGAAGAACGTTGGCGACGTAGCCGATGTCCTCAGCGCCGGCAACTGGCAGGTGAACGGACGCAGCTGTGAGATAGACCTGAAGCTGCCCCGCTTTGAGACGGAGAACACCATCTGTCTGGCCGACGTGATGCCGGCCCTGGGCATGCCCAGGGCTTTCACAGAACAAGCCGAATTCCCCTATTTCTGTAATAGGCCCGTCTACATAGGCGCCATGTGGCAGGTGGCCCGCATCCGGCTCGACGAGCAGGGCACCGAGGCTGCCGCCGTCACCGTCATCGGCGTAGAAACATCCAGCCTACCGGAAATCACTGAGTTCCATGCCACCCGACCCTTCATCTACGTCATCAGCGAGCAGTCCACGGGAGCCATCTTCTTCATCGGGCAGTACACGGGCGGCGTCACTGTGGCAGCACCTACGGGCATTGCCGCCACCGGAAATACCTCATCGCCAGAAGCGTCCCCATCGCTCTACAGCCTGTCGGGTCAGCGGTTGCGCCAGGCACCTGCTCATGGCCTCTATATCCGTAACGGCAAGGTAACAGGCAGATGAGCATGTGATTTCGGCGATGAAAAGACTGCTGTCCACCATCTTGCTGACGATGACCCTGGCAGATGCCAGCGCCCAGCAGACCTTCTACGTCTGCCGGGGGGACAGCTGCGACGCCTTCGAGGCTAATGCCCTGAACCGCATCACCTTCACCAGCGACAACTGCCTGCAGGTGGGCGCGCATCCCGCATATCCTGTGGACGGCATCGACAGCATCGTGTTCCTGTCGCCCATGCTTCAGGTCTGTCAGCTGGGATGGCGGGGAGACACCGTCGATGGAACCCTCAGCTATGAGGCGCGGCAGACGTTCACGGAAGTTGCTGTCGACTGTGGAGTACACTATGTCATCGGCCTCACCGACGGCGTCTGTCAGTCGGCCTATTGCATCCTTACCTTTCCCGATGAATGGACGGCAAAGGAAGTATACGACGAGTGTATCACCGAAAATGCTGCGAGTGATGGAGATTACGTCTATGTAAAACTGACGCAGACAGGACCACGGAAACACGAAGTGTGGATCATGTACAACGAAGTGATGGTTGATGGTGTCGTTTGGCAATTGGAAGGCAATATGGTGAAAGGCGACTGTAGCCAGCTGCTCATGGGGAAGCCGGCAGACGAGGTGGTTGAGATAGTGGAGGCATGGGTACACCAGCAGATGCAAACAATTGAAATACCGCATGAACAATAAGACCATAGCCCTTGTCCTGACTGTCGCCTTGGGAGCCTGTACCGACAGGCAGGCAGGACTGGCCGAATACCACGAAGCACTGGCGCTGATGGAGCAGGGCGACGCTCCCTCGGCGCTGGAACGCCTGGAGCAGGCGGAGCAGCGGGCACAGACCGACAGCCTGCGGGCGCTGGTGAAGAGCCAGATGGGCACGCTCTACTTCTCGCAGCGGTTGCTCGACCGCTCGCTGGAGAGCTATCGCCAGGCCTACGACATCGACCAGCAGGCGTGCGACACCGTGGGACTCATCTACGACCTGCGCGACATTGGCAATGTGCTGCGCGCCACCGGCAACGACTCCTGCCTCCTGTGCTTTGAGCAGGCCCGCACACTGGCCGTGGCCAGCGGAAACCTGCCCATGCAGCGCGACGTGGAGAGCCAGATGGCTGCCTACCACCTCTACCATAATCACCTGGAAGAAGCCCGCCAGCTGCTCATGCCCGCACTGGAGTATATTGACGAGGCCAGCCGCAGCGGTCTCTACTACATGCTGGCCGACTACTATGCCCGTTCCGGCCAACGTGACTCAGCCATACATTATTATAATATACTGCTCAGCGAGGGAAACATCTACGCACAGCAGGCCTCCCACCGCGCGCTGGCCGAATATGCCCTGAGCGACGGCCACAACGAGCAGGCGCTTTTCCATCTGCGACAATATGAGCTGCTGACCGACTCGGTGCATCAGGCCAACGATGCCGAAGCCGTGCGCCATACAGCCGCCCTCTACGACTACAGCCACCACCAGCGACAGGCAGCCCGTCTGCAGCGCATCGTCATTCTGGCCGTGGCAGCCCTCATCGTGCTGGTGGCAGTCCTTGCCGCCCTGTTCTTCTATTTCAGCCGACGCCGCATGCACTATCGGCTGAAGCTGGAACGGCTGGAGAGCCTTCTCGCCGAGCGCAACCGCCTCTCACCCGAGGAAGAGGATTCGAAAGCGCCGTCGCCCCTTCATCCCATCCTGACCCGTCTGCAGCAACTCACTGCCGACCCCAGCCAGCCTATTCTGCACGATGACGAATGGGCAGAAATAGAGGAGGCAGCAAACAGGCTCTGCCCCGACTTTCTGCATCGCATAGGAGACTTCTGCCGACTAACGGCACAGGAGCGCCGTGTCTGCCTGCTGCTGAAGCTGGGCATTGCGCCCGCCGGCATTGCGCAGCTGACGGCCCACACCAAGCAGGCCGTCACGAACACACGGTCCCGCCTCTACCAAAAGGCATTCGGCCAGAAAGGCACCCCCGCCCAGTGGGACGAGTTTGTCCTCTCACTCCAGTAGAGGCCCCGTCCCCACCTTTGAGGGAAGGAAGATGTTATCCTTTGTGTTTTGCAACGATATAGCAGTTGACACTGGACTTCTTTTCCGGCGGTAGCCGCTCCCCTCCCCTCGAGGGGAGGGGTAGGGGTGGGGTTTCTAACTTTTTCCACGGAGAAAACACAGACGATAACAGATTCGCTGAAGGATATTAGAGACCCCACCCCTGCCCCTCCCCTTGAGGGGAGGGGAGCGGCTACCGCCGGAAAAGTAAATTCAGGTCAACTACTATATTGTTGCCTTTTGTTTAGGCTATATCATTGCCTTGGAAAAACCCTGCAACCCTGCATTGTTTCACCATAACACAGTGATTATCAAAGATGTACTCGGTGTACACTTACTGCGAAACCCTGCATGGGGGGTGCATCGGGTGAAATACTGCCTCCGTTTGGTAAAATACGAACGCCTTTTGGAAAAATACTGCCGCCGTTTGAAAAAATACGAACGCTTTTTGGGAAAATACTGCCGCCGTTTGGGGATACGGACTATGCAGGGCTGGTGCAGGGTTTTGCACAAAGTGTACTACCAGCAACATGATGCAAACCAGGCGCTTATCTGAAATAGTGCAGAGTATGCAGGGTTTCTGTTTTCTTTTCTATTTGTTGCTATTTTGTTTTTTCCTGAACTCGTCGAGCTGGCGGAAGCAGTGTCGGTCGATGATTTGCTGTAGGTCGCGGTCGGGATTGTTGCGGATGTAGCATTCGTGGTCGAAGACCATCATCTCGCCGTTCTCTGCCGTATAGGGTTTCCAGGCGGGCAGCTCGTCGATGTTGGGGTTTCCGGTGCGGGCGAACTGTGCCCATACGCTGCTCATCACGTAGGCCAGCCGCTGGTCTTCGCCGGGGATGACCGGCCCGAGGTCGCGGCGCGACATGCTGAGCGTGTTGAAGCAGTAGTTCAGCTCGGCACCGTGGACGGAGCCTTTCGACTGGGGCGAGCGACAGGTGTACATATAGAGGTAGAGGTGAGTGGCGCGGGATGAGGTCCGAGAGGCGACATGGTCGGCGGTGATGAGCGTCTTCGGCCGGAAGAGCCAGTCGATGCTGAGCAGATCCTGCGGCGTATAGTCGGGCCACGCCTTGGCGAAGGCCCTGATGTAGGCGTCGGTGTCGTCGCCGAAGGTCTTCTGCAGCTCGGCGCGCGCCCCGTCGAGTGTTATGTCCTGACCGTAGCGCAGGCGCTGCAGCTCGTTGAAGGTGGTGCCCATCATGAGGGGGATGTCGTTGCTGATGCTGGCAAAGCCCGGCTGGAAGGGCTGCTGGAGCAGCACCTCGCCGTCGGGGGTAGGCCCGAAGCCCCACATCATCGGCGTGCCCGGTCGGCGGGTGCCTATGCTGGCGGCCATGGCGCGCTGTCCGGCGTCGTAGAGCTGCTGGTAGGGCACGTCCTTGATGCGGTCTGCATCCTGCTCGCCGATGCCCAGTTCTTTCAGCACGGCGCGGCCCAGCTCCTGCGTCATCTGCTGGTTGTTCACGTTGAGGATGGTGCCGCTCATGATGATGGCCTTGTGGAAGAGGCCCTTGGCCTGAGGCATGCACATCAGCGTGCCCACCTTGCCGCCTCCGCCCGACTCGCCGAAGATGGTGACGTTCTGAGGGTCGCCGCCGAAGCGGGCAATGTTGTCGTGCACCCACTCCAGGGCCTGCACCACGTCGAGCATGCCCACGTTGCCGGAATACTTATATTTCGGGCTGACGGCGGAGAGGTCGAGGAAGCCGAGGATGTTCAGCCGGTGGTTCACGCCGACCACCACCACGTCCTGCTTCGCCAGGTTGTAGCCGGGGTTCCACTGCGATGTGCCGCTGTCGAAGCCTCCGCCGTGGAGCCACACCATGACAGGTTTAAGCCCACTCTTAACGTCCACAAAGGGGCGGGAGTCTTTCCCTCCTTCGGTGGGATGAACGGGAGTCCAGACATTGAGCACGCAGCACTGCTCCGACATCTCGTCTTCAGTCAGCTGCCGTCCTCCTGTGGGCTGCATGGCCTGCGGCCCGTATTTGTCGCACTTCCGCACGCCCGTCCACGGCTCCACGGGCTGTGGCGGCATGCACCGCTCTGTCTTGGCGTAAGGTATGCCAAGGAAGGCCAGCGTGCCCTCCTGCACGGTTCCGCTCACCTGTCCCGACAGTGTGCTGACGACGACAGGCTGCCCTGCTGAACCCGTCTGCGCCATGCCCGGCGAGAACAGGAAGCTGAAAAGTGACAAACAAATCAGTAGACGTTTCATAAGTAAAGATTAACCTGATTCAAGTTTCGCTAGTTCTATTTTACCACAGATTACACAGGTTTCACAGATTTTTGCTGCGCATGGTTGTCGCTATTTTCGCAGATTTCATCTTGATTTCACAGATGAGCTGTGCCGCAAGGAATCTGTGTCATCCCAAACAAAATCGCGGCTTGGCCGCTAAAATCGAAAGAAAATCCTTCAAATCTGTACAATCTGTGGTCGTTTTCATACTTCAGAAAGTTGAGTTAACCTGAATTTGCATGGTGATTTTTCTTTGTCTGCGCCACTACATCTTTAGAATCTCCATCATCTCTGCAGGAGTCACAACAATTGGAGCCTTGGGGAAATGCTTTGTATTGCCGGTTACCAAATATGCATCTTTTTTTGACAGTGCAACCTCATAGAACACAATATCCTTAGGGTCGGGAAAGAAATCATCGCTGAGGACTCGTTCTGTTCTAATGCCTCTTTCGTGAAACACTTCCTAAATCATTGCCTCTTCGTTCACCCTTTGCTTCGTTCCTCCCTTGCAAGCCTGATTTCCTCGTTTATCTCCTCAAGAGTCATACCTGTTAGTTCGTTTTTGCGTGCTTCGGCTCTTAACGCATAGAAAGCCTCCAGCCCTCTTAAATAGGCATGAGGATTAGCGGAGGTGTCATCAATAGGTATTTTTTTTGTGATGATAAAGAACTTTGCAAGGCTGTTCATTGCCTTGTTGGCATTTATGCCCATCTGTGAACAGAGTGCGTCGAAAGAGGCTTTCAGCCCTTCGTCCATGTGGACGATCATAGATACTTGTGCCATAATGCTTAAACGTTTACAGTTTTCGCTTGTCGACGACGTGTGCGCTCTTTCCCTGGCTGCGCTCTATGGTGCCGGGGGCCTTCAGCTGCACCTTGGCTGCGATGCTGAGTACGCTCTTCAGCTTGGCGGCCAGCTTCTTTTCCAGCTGGTCGACGGCGGCGGGTGTGTCGAAGGTGGAGGTGAACACCTCCTGTCGCAGCTCGGCCTGCACCTGCAGGGTGTCGAGGTTGTTCACACGGTCTACGACGAGCAGATAGTGAGGAGCGAACTCCGGCAGCGAGAGGATGACGCTCTCCACCTGCGAGGGGAACACGTTGATGCCTCGGATGATGAGCATATCGTCAGAGCGGCCTTCGATGCGGCCCATGCGGATGGCGGTGCGCCCGCAGTCACACTGTCCGTCCATCAAAGAGCAGAGGTCGCGTGTGCGGTAGCGTATCACGGGCATGCCTTCCTTCGTCAGGGTGGTGAACACCAGCTCGCCCTGCTGGCCGCAGGGCATGTTCTCCAGCGTCACGGGGTTGATGATCTCAGGGTAGAAGTGGTCTTCGCAGATGTGGCTTCCGTGCTGCATCTGGCATTCATAGCTCACGCTCGGCCCCATCACTTCCGAGAGGCCGTAGATGTTGTAGCCCTTCAGGCCCAGCCGCTCTTCTATCTCTTTGCGCATGCTCTCTGTCCACGGCTCGGCGCCGAAGGCTCCCACGCGCAGCTTTATCTGTTCTTTCTTGATGCCCATCTTGTCCATCGTCTCGGCCAGGTAGAGGGCATACGACGGTGTGCAGGCGATGCCGGTGATGCCCAGGTCGCGGATGAGCTTCAGGTGCTTCTCCGTGTTGCCCGTGCCGGCGGGTATGACGCTGGCGCCGAGGTGCTCCACGCCGTAGTGGGCGCCCAAGCCGCCGGTGAAGAGGCCATAGCCGTAGGCCACGGAGAAGATGTCGTCGCGCGTCACGCCGTAGGCTGTCAGGCAGCGTGCCATGCATTCGCTCCACACGCCGATGTCCTTGCGGGTGTAGCCCACGATGGTGGGATTGCCCGTGGTGCCGCTGCTGGCGTGGACGCGGATAATCTCGCTCTGCGGGGCAGCCTGCAGGCCGAAGGGGTAGTTGTCGCGCAGGTCCTTCTTCGTGGTGAAGGGCAGCTTCTTGAT
>JAEEGL010780680.1_pt1 | contig 30387 bp, 23 predicted proteins | sample 9134231 | NCBI WGS metagenome assembly JAEEGL01 (sample SAMN16246548, study PRJNA631951) | gut metagenome | biome: gut microbiome; feature: rumen; material: fiber-attached | host: Bos | place: Iran: Karaj | collected 2018-10 | reverse complement strand
GCAGGTACCGGCGTACTCGTTGCATACTGGCTGTTTGCTAAGGATAATGTAACAAAGGTTTCAGCTCCCGGAGCACTTATCGTACACCTCCTCGGCGGTATCCACGAGATCTACTTCCCTTATGTACTTATGAATCCACTTCTTTTACTTGCAACAATTGGTGGTTCAGTAGCAGCCATGATCTTCAACACAGCATTTGACCTCGGTCTTGCAGGACCTCCTTCACCCGGATCAATCTTTGCTTACGTTGGAATGGCTCCAAAGGGATCAACATTCATGGTACTTCTCTCTGTAGTAGTTGCAGCAGCAGTATCATTTGTGATCACAGCACCTATCATCAGACTTTCAAATGCCAAGTCAACTCTTGAGGATTCAACAAACCAGATGAAAGAGATGAAGGCTCAGTCAAAGGGCGTTGCAGCAAGCGAAGTAAAGACAGTAGCAGACAATCTTGTATCTGCAAGTGCCGCAGATGTTAAGCACATCGTGTTTGCCTGCGACGCAGGAATGGGCTCTTCAGCAATGGGAGCTACAGTTCTCAAAAAGAAACTTATAGAAGTGGGAAGAGATGACATCGAAGTTAAGCATGCATCGGTTTCAGAAATTCCTGATGGAACACAGATAGTTCTCACACACAAGGATCTTGCGGAGAGAGCAAGAAAGAGCGCTCCCAAGGCAAGACTCATCACAATAAGCAACTTCATGGCAGCACCGGAGTTTGACCAGCTGGCACAGGAGTTAAAAGCTAATTGATGGAGAAGATATGGAACTTACACCGCGCATAAAACAAATACTTATATATTTGCTGAATGCAGAGCAGCCGGCGACTGACAGCGAAGTCGCCAACGCTCTGGGTGTAAGTAAGCGCACTATATTAAGGGAAGCAGATTATATAGCAGGGATACTAAAAAGCTATGATCTGACCCTTGTAAGGAAAAAGGGCGAGGGAAGCCAGATTGAAGGTGAAACCGCCAGAAAGCAGGAACTTCTTAGGGAGCTTAAGGAGAAGAAGGACCAGATCATTTCCGATAAGGAAAAGAGGAGGAACCTTCTTACTCTCGAGCTTTTAAGAAACAGAGAGCCTCAGAAGCTCTTTTACTACAGCGACATGTTCGGCGTCAGTGAAGCCACTATAAGCACAGATCTCGAGGCGATAAATGACTGGATAACGGAGTGTCACTTGGAGATCATAAGAAAACCCGGCTACGGCATCTGCCTCTCCGGCAGTGAAAAGAGCTACCGCACGGCAATGCAGCGCTTTGTTACAGAGAATATGAAGAGCCGCAGAGAGTCAGAGCCTGACGAGAACATATATCTTCTTATGAAAGAAGAGATTTTATCAGATGTCGAAAAGGTGCTTGAAAGTCTTGATGAGCCTTATCTTCATCTTTTGACCAATGACGCCTATGTGGGACTTTTAGTCCACCTGGCTGTTGCGGTTGAGCGTATAAGTAAGGGCGAGATAGTATCGGAGAGCACTTATGACGCAAGATATGACAATGGTTATGACATTGCTGAGAATATTGCAAAGGCTTTGGAGAGCGAATTTGACATCACGATTCCGCAGTCCGAGGTCAACAACATCCTCCTTCATATAAAGGGAGCGAAACTGAATTATAATAGCGAGACTATGAGCGAGAGCGGCTTTCAGACCGATGAGCTCATGGGGATAATCGATGCGATGATCGACGTGCTGGATCCCGACCTGGCGAGGGAGCTAAGGTATGAGGATGACTTTATAAGGGGGCTGATAGTCCACCTAAAACCTGCACTTTACCGCATCAAAAACGAGATGACGATAAGTAATCCGCTGCTTGCAGAGATCAGGCAGGAGTACCCGGAAGTTTATGCAGACTGTCAGAAGGCAGCCGAGGTTGTGACTGATAAGACTGGTCTTGTGCTGAATGATGCCGAGATCGGATATCTGGCGATGCATTTCGGGGCAGCAAGGGAGAAGATTGAGAGCCGCAAGCGCAAGAAGCGCACGGTGACGATCGGAGTTATCTGTGCCAGCGGTTTTGGCGTGGCGCAGCTTATGATGGCAAAGCTTAGGAGTGAGTTTGCCGACTGGGATATAGTTTTTAAGGCATATGGGATCGATGAGATAACTCAGCTTGCTATATCAAGGACAGATTTTTTCATATCAAGTATCAGAGTGGATGATCTCGCGGTAGATTATCTTCTGGTCAATCCACTGATCACTCAGAGGGATGTACTTCAGATCAGTGTAAAGATAGATGAGTATGCATCTATGCCTGCAAGGCAGGAAAACAACGATTTTACAAGGCAGCTTGATGAGATCAATGACATTATATGTCGGGTCAAGGGCGTTATGCGAAGATACCACCATCTGGATATATCTAAGGACATAACCCTGAAATCTCTTATTGAATTATTGGCCGCTGAGACTACAGATGGTTCCAAGGCAGCAGCGGTTCTTGCTGCAGACATAATTGCAAGGGAGCAGGTGATGAGCCAGCTTTTTCCCGAGATCGGGATAGCACTTTTCCACTGCAGGAGCAAGGCGGTTAAGGAGTGTAATATTCTGACCGCATCAGCTAAGGATGCGACAGGGTTTTCGCACGAGAGTCTTAGTGGAATAAGAGCGGCCCTGTTTATGACAATGCCTGTGGATGAGAACAGGCAGCAGAATGCGGAGATGCTTGGAAGAGTGTCCAGCGCGATTATTGAGGATGAAGATTTTCTCGAAGCCATAAGATGCGGCGAAGAGGAAGAGATACAAAAGAAATTGCAAAAGATCCTGAAGGGGTATTTTGCAGAGCAGCTTAACGATCTGTAATATCAGGAGGAAAAAATGATTCTGGAGAAGAGGAATATCTTTTTAAACATGGAGCCCGGAAACAAAGAGGACATCATCAGGATGATCGGTGATATCTTCACAAATCAGGGATGTACCAATGAGTATTATACTCAGGCTATGTTGGACAAGGAGAAGGTGTTCAACACATATCTTGGAAATGGAGTAGCACTCCCTCACGGCATTGAGGAGGCTAAGAAACATATATTGAAGACGGGGATCGTTCTTATCACTGTTCCAAAGGGACAGGACTGGGGCGCAGACGAGAAGGCAAGGATAATTGTAGGAATCGCAGGAAAAGGAAACGAGCACCTTGATATAATCGGCAAGCTCGCCTGTGAGTTCTGCGATGCCGCGGGCGTCGAGAAGTTCCTTAAGATGAACGAAGATGAGATAGTTGCGTTTTTTGAAAACTAAGAGAAGACCGGAGGATTAAATAATAATGAAGACAAGAGCAGTAAGAATGTACGGCGAAATGGATCTCAGACTTGAAGAGTTTGAGCTTCCTCAGATAAAAGATGATGAAATACTTGTTAAGGTTATAAGCGACAGCATCTGCATGTCAACCTACAAGCTCGTAAAGCAGGGCAAGAAGCACAAGAGGGCACCTCAGGATATCGATATCAATCCTATCATCACAGGACATGAGTGCTCAGGTGTCATTGTGGAAGTAGGAGAAAAGTGGAAGGATAAATATAAGGTTGGCGATAAGTGGGCACTTCAGCCGGCACTTAACTACCAGGGAAAACTTGATTCTCCCGGATACTCTTACCGCTTCTGCGGCGGAGATGCAACCTACTGCATCATGCCTCACGAGGTAATGGAGCTCGATGCTCTTCTTCCCTATGACGGCGAGAGCTTCTACCAGGCATCCCTCGGCGAGCCCATGAGCTGCGTAATCGGTGGGTACCATGCTAATTATCATACCAACAAGCAGAACTATAACCACGCCATGGGAACCAAAGAGGGTGGAAACATCCTGATCATGGGCGGCTGCGGACCGATGGGGCTTGGTGCCATCAGCTATGGTCTTCGCTTTGAGAACAAGCCAAAGAGAATTGTCGTTACAGATCTTGATGACAAGAAGCTTGAGAGGGCAGCAAAGGTTATCAGCCCTGAATTTGCAAAAGAGAAGGGCGTAGAGCTCATCTACTTCAACGTATCAGGTGATGATGCAGAGGAGAAGCTGATGGAGATAACAGAAGGACACGGCTACGATGATGTATTCGTATATGTTCCTGTTCGCTCTGTTGCAGAGATGGGTGACAGACTCCTTGCCTTTGATGGCTGCATGAATTTCTTTGCCGGTCCCACAGACAACCAGTTTAAGGCTGATATAAATCTTTATAACGCACATTACACAAGCACACATATTCTTGGAACCACAGGCGGCAACAACGATGACCTCTTGGAGGCTCTCCGGCTTGCTGCAAAGGGTGAGATCAATCCTTCTGTTATGGTGACACATGTGGGTGGGCTTGACTCAGTAGCTGAGACAACCTGCAACCTTCCGAATATTCCGGGCGGCAAGAAGCTGTGCTATACACAGATAGATATGCCTCTTACAGCAATAGATGATTTTGAGAAGCTCGGGGAGAGCGATCCACTCTTCAAGAAGCTAGATGAGTGCTGCAAGGCACATCAGGGACTCTGGAACCCTGAGGCAGAGAAGATACTGTTTGAGCACTTTGGTGTAGAAATCTAACTATGAAAGAGTTTCAGTATACAATTACAGATCCCGAAGGAATCCACGCGCTCCCCGCAGGGGATATGGTAAAGCTTGCAAAGAGCTTTAACTGCAGCGTGATCGCAACGGGGAACGGTCAGGATGTCGACTGCAAAAAGCTGTTCGGGCTAATGAGCCTTGGTGTCAAGAAGGGTCAGACCCTTATGATCACCTGTGACGGTCCTGACGAAACGACAGCTATAACTGCATTTGAGAGATACCTTACGGATAATCTTTAAAATGCGTTCATAGTACCTCTTGGCTGCCGTATTCAAAAACCGGCAGCTAAATATCCTTTTTTTCCTCTTATTATTAAACCACCGTGGTCAGTTTACCCTCTTATAAACTCTGACCAGGGTGGTTTAATGTTTGGAAAACGTGCTATATTAAATGTATGTCAGGATTTGATGTAAAAGAAGAGTTAAAAAAGCTCCCGAATAAACCGGGAGTCTACATAATGCACGATGAAAACGACACCATCATGTACGTGGGAAAGGCAATCAATCTGCACAACAGGGTGAGGTCTTATTTTCGTTCAAACATAGGCAGGGGACCTCAGATAGATCAGATGGTCCGTCAGATTGCGAGATTTGAATATATAGTGACCGATTCAGAGCTTGAGGCACTGGTTCTTGAGAATAATCTGATAAAAGAGCACAGCCCAAGATATAACACACTATTAAAGGATGACAAGACTTATCCTTATATAAAAGTGACTGTGTCCGAGGAGTATCCGAGGATTCTTTTCTCAAGGCTTATGAAAAAAGACAAGTCGAGATATTTCGGTCCGTTCACAAGTGCGGCAGCTGTCAAGGATACGATAGAGCTGATAAACAAGCTCTACGGACTTCGCACCTGCAACAGGGTCCTGCCAAGGGATATAGGTCTTGAGAGACCGTGCCTCAACTATCACATGAAGCAGTGCTGCGGTCCGTGTACGGGGGATGTCTCCAGAGAGGAGTACAGGGAGAGGATCGATAAGGCTCTTGATTTCCTGGGAGGAAACTACGCGGTTATCTTAAATGATCTTCAGACGAAGATGGAGAGGGCTTCCGAGGAGATGGACTTTGAGAATGCTGCCAAATACAGGGATCTCATAGAATCTGTAAGAGTCGTTGCCCAGAAACAGAAGATGACGGATTCCTCCATGGAGGACAGGGATCTTATAGCCATAGCTTCAGATGATAAGGATGCGGTTGTCCAGGTGTTCTTTGTGAGGGACGGAAGGCTCATAGGAAGAGAGCATTTTTATATGACACATGTGTCCGAGAACCCGTCTGCTGAGATACTGCTCAACTTTGTAAAGCAGTTCTACGCGGGGACACCTTTTATTCCCCGTGAGATTTTTTTGCCTGAAGCGATCGAAGATATGGAGATAATCGAAGAGTGGCTCTCAAACAGAAAGGGCAGCAGGGTGTATATAACCGTTCCCGAGAGGGGGCAGAAGGAAAAGCTCATGGAGCTTGCCGCCAAGAATGCCGAGCTCATTCTTTCCAAGGACAAGGAGAGGATAAAGAGAGAAGAGGGCAGGACCATAGGAGCAGTCAAAGAGATAGAAAAGCTCCTTGGAATAAAGGGGCTAAACCGCATGGAGGCCTATGATATCTCGAATATCAGCGGATTTGCCAACGTCGGATCCATGGTCGTTTATGAGAAAGGAAAGCCCAAAAAGAGCGATTACAGGAAGTTCCGCATTAAGACAGTCGCGGGACCTGATGACTACGCCTGCATGCACGAGGTGCTGACAAGAAGACTTCTTCACGGCATAGAGGAAAAGCACGATCTGGAGGTCAGAGATATCGACGCGAGGTTTGGAAGCTTTACGAGATTCCCGGATCTTATCCTCATGGACGGAGGAAGGGGGCAGGTCAACATATGCCTGAAGGTTCTTGAGGAACTTGGGATAAACATACCGGTCTGCGGCATGGTCAAGGATGACAACCACAGGACGAGAGGTCTTTACTTCAACAATGTGGAGCTCCCGATAGATACGAGATCAGAGGGATTCAAGCTGATCACGAGGATACAGGATGAGGCACACAGATTTGCGATAGAGTATCACAGGTCGCTGCGAAGCAAGGCACAGGTAAAGAGTTCCCTGGATGATATCCCCGGAATCGGGCCTGCAAGGCGCAAAGCTCTCATGAAGAACTTTAAGTCCATAGAGGATATCAGGGAGGCTTCGGTTGAGGATCTGAGCCGGGTTCCGGATATACCGGAGAAGGTTGCGAGAGAGATTTACGCTTTTTTCCATCAGGATAATATAAATTGAACATAAGCTTAGACTATGCTATCATGTAGCATGAATAAGCACTAGAATAACAGTATTGGAGGATTCACTGATGTCCAGTGTGAGTTTAAAGACAATCATTGAGAGAATGAAGCTGGAGAATCTCACTCCTGAGATCGATATCAAGAAGATCAGGATAAGCCAGCCCGATATCAACAGACCGGCTCTTCAGCTTGCAGGATATTTCGAGCATTTTGAGGCCACAAGACTTCAGGTAATAGGTTTCGTAGAATATACTTATATGGAGGCTTTTCCCAAGAACAAGAAGGAGCAGATGTACAGAGAGTTCCTCTCCTTCGATATCCCCGGAGTTGTTTTTTGCAGAGAGCTTGCACCGGATCCTCTTTTCATACAGATTGCCGTTGAGGAGAGAGTTCCTGTTCTTATAACCAAGAAGTCTACTTCGGCTTTTATGGCAGAGATAATCAGATGGCTCAATGTAAAACTGGCGCCATGCATCTCTATTCACGGCGTACTTGTTGATGTATACGGTGTCGGTGTTCTGATAACCGGTGAGAGCGGAATAGGTAAATCCGAGACCGCGATAGAGCTGATAAAGAGAGGCCATCGTCTTGTATCTGATGACGTTGTGGAGATAAGGCGTGTCAGCGAGGAGACACTGATTGGTTCGGCACCCGATATAACCAAGCACTTCATTGAGATGAGGGGCGTTGGCATCATCGACGTCAAGACTCTCTACGGTGTATCAAGCGTAAGGGAGACACAGAATATTGATCTTGTCATTAAGCTTGAGGACTGGGATAAGGATAAGGAATACGACAGACTCGGACTTGAGGAAGAATATACGGAGTACCTCGGCAATAAGGTTGTCTGTCACAGGATACCGATCCGTCCCGGACGAAACCTCGCAGTAATCTGTGAGTCGGCAGCCGTAAACCACAGACAGAAGGCAATGGGCTACAATGCAGCTCAGGAGCTTTACAACAGAGTCCAGAATTCCCTCGCGAGAAGACGGAATGAGGATGATGACGACGAGTGATAATAATTGATATTCATATCAAAAAAAAGGAGATATGCTATGGCAAGATACGTTTTTGGTGCAGATGTAGGTGGAACAACAGTTAAGATCGGGCTCCTTACTGAGACCGGTGAAAAGGTTGATTTCTGGGAGATTCCCACAAGGACCGAGGACAGCGGCAAAAATATCATTCCGGATATCGCTGCTTCAATCAGAGCCAAGATGAAGGAAAAGAATATCGAGGACACACAGGTAGTGGGTGCCGGAATAGGCGTTCCCGGAGCTGTAAATATAGACGGACTGTGCTATCAGGCTGTCAACCTCGGATGGGAGAAGGTAAATGTTGTCAATGAGCTTCATGCAGCCTTAAAACTTCCTGTCAAGGCGGGCAACGATGCCAATGTTGCAGCACTTGGCGAAGCCTGGAAGGGCGGCGGACAGGGATATCCCAACATGCTCCTTGTAACTCTTGGAACAGGAGTTGGCGGCGGAATAATCAATGAGGGCAAGATCCTCACCGGCGCAAAGGGATCAGGCGGCGAGATCGGACATGTTCACCTTGTTGATGACGAGCCCGAGACTTGCGGATGCGGCAAGCACGGCTGCTTTGAGATGTACGGCAGCGCAACGGGAGCAGTCAGGATCGCAAAAAGAGTTTTGGCAGCAAGTACTGAGGACAGCGTACTTCGCGGCAAAGACTTTGAGTGCAGGGATATTTTTGAGGCGGCGAAGGCCGGTGACAAGCTGGCAGTAGAGGCAGCCAATCAGTATGGATACTACCTCGGCAAGGGAATTGCAGCAGTTGCTTCAGTTATCAACCCCGAGATAATCGTTCTTGGCGGCGGTGTATCAAAGGCCGGCGAGATGCTCTTTGATCTTCTTATGCCAAGCTTTAAGAAGTATGTATTCCCTGGATGCGCTGATGCCAAGTTTGCACTTGCCAAGCTTGGAAATGACGCAGGTGTTTACGGCGCTGCCAAGATGCTGCTTTATTGATGATTGGAAGGAAATAGCTTGAATAGTGAATCTTTAAACTATCTGAGACAGATCGTCCCGGATGAGAATATAAGAGTAGATGAACCTATGAGCAGGCACACCACTTTCAGGACTGGTGGGCCTGCAAGCTTGTTTATGAGAGTATCTGACACCGCGGAGCTTCTGAAGATAAAGAGTTTCCTTGATAAGACCGGTGAACAGTACTTTATTATAGGTAACGGAAGCAATATTCTTGTGTCAGACAGGGGATATGACGGAGTGGTCATATCACTTGAAATGCTAAGGAAAGTTGAGCTCAGGGAAGGGAACAGTGTTTATGCGCAGGCGGGAGCCCTCAACAGCGCCATTGCCTCTTTTGCCAGAGACAATTCCCTCACAGGGTTTGAGTTTGCTGCAGGCATCCCCGGAACCATAGGCGGCGCGATGATCATGAATGCCGGCGCTTATGGCGGTGAGATGAAGATGATCACAAGAGAGGTTGAGGTAATTGGGCCTGACGGCAAAGAGATCATCCTTGATAATGACGCCATGGAGTTTGGCTACAGGACTAGCGCAATAAAGGGCAGGAACTATATTGTTCTGTCAGCGCTTCTTTCTCTTGAAAAGGGAGATGCTTTATTAATTTCGGAAAAAATGACGGAGCTTGCGAAAAAGCGAAAAGAGAAACAGCCTTTAGAGTATCCGAGCGCCGGATCGACATTTAAAAGACCTGAGGGATATTTTGCGGGTAAGCTCATCGAGGACGCCGGGCTGAAAGGCTTTTCGGTCGGCGATGCACAGGTGTCCGAGAAACACTGCGGCTTTGTTGTAAATAAGGGCAGCGCGACTTCGTCAGATATATATGAGCTTATACAGAAGGTACAGACAAGAGTAAATGAGAACTTCGGAGTTGTTTTGGAGCCTGAAGTTATCATGATAGGAGAGTTTTAAATGAGATTTGTAATAGTCACCGGTATGAGCGGAGGCGGCAAGGCAACGGCGATTCATATGCTCGAAGATGCCGGTTATTACTGCGTGGATAATCTGCCGGTTTCTCTTATCGGCAAGTTCACCGAACTGATAACCATGCCTGACAGCGAGATCAATAAGGTAGTCCTTGGAATTGACTCAAGAGCAGGGCAGAGCTTTGAGACTGTGGCAGGGATAATTGATTCTCTCAAGGAAAAAGGGATCCCTGTTGAAGTTCTTTTCATGGACACCAGTGACCAGGTCTTGATAAAGAGGTACAAGGAATCCAGGCGAATACATCCCATGAATGAACCCGGCGATATGCTTGAGACCGGAATAGCCAGGGAGAGGGAAGTCCTTAAAGAGATCAAGTCCAAGGCTGACTACATAATTGATACATCATCGCTCCTTACCAGGGAACTCAAGGAGGAGTTAGACAGGATCTTCGTGAAAAATGAGGGATATAACTCACTCATGGTCAGCATTGTGTCCTTTGGATTTAAATACGGGATACCATCAGATGCGGATCTGGTATTTGACGTACGGTTCCTTCCAAACCCATATTATATAGAAGATTTAAAGTGCAAAACCGGCAATGACAAAGAGGTGCAGGATTATGTAAAGAGTTTTCCGGCATGCGCGGAATTTGTCGACAAACTTGAGGACATGTTAAATTTCCTCATACCCGGATACGTTCAGGAGGGCAAGTATCAGCTTGTAGTCGCTATTGGATGTACAGGCGGTCAGCACAGAAGTGTCACAATTGCCAACGAGATCTATGAGAGGCTTAAAAACTCCGGCGGAAAATATGGACTTAAGCTGTCTCATAAAGACATTAAAAACGCAAGGTGAGATATGTCTTTTTCATCAGAAGTAAAAGAGGAACTTTCCAAACATATAGGCCAGTCGAGACACTGCCAGCTTGCAGAGCTGTCTGCGATAGTCATAAGCATCGGATGCGTGAGTACTGATGAAAACGGCTCAAAGACGCTGTATCTGCGCTCTGACAACGCTCTGGCTCTTAGAAAGTTCTTTACATTATTAAAAAAAGCATTTAATATAGTTACTAGCATTCTGAAGGATGAAGATGATCTGCGGCTTGGAAGTCGCATTTACAGGCCGGTCTTAAATGATGCCAGACAGATAGAATCTGTTCTTGGAGCACTCAGGCTCCTTAGCGATGATAAGAGCGTAAGGGAATTTGACAGTGGTATCAATCCCATGGTGCTTCGAAACTCATGTTGCAAGAGAGCTTTTCTTCGGGACTTTTTTCTGTGTACAGGGTCAATAAGCGATCCAAACAAGGGCTACCATATGGAATTTGTTTGTGACCATGAGGGGCAGGCACTTCAGCTTATGGAACTGACCAGAGGTTTTGACATCGAGTCAAGGGTCATCAGGAGAAAAAGGTACTACGTTCTCTATATCAAGGAGGGCGCAGGGATCGTTGACATGCTCAATATCATGGAAGCTCCAATAAGCCTCATGAATCTTGAGAACCTTCGGATTGTCAGGGAGATGCGAAACTCTATCAACAGGAAGGTAAATTGTGAGGTTGCCAATATTACCAAGACAGTTAATGCGGCTACCAAACAGATTGGCGATATAACATATATTCGCGACAACTACGGCTTTGAAAGACTTCAGGAGAATCTTCGCGAGATGGCGCAGGTGCGGTTTGAACACCCTGATCTTACGCTTGTTGAGCTTGGTAAGCTCCTTGATCCGCCCGTTGGCAAGTCGGGAGTCAATCACAGACTGCGAAAGCTGAGTGAGCTCGCGGATAAACTGCGTGGATAGTAAGAGACTGAGTACATGGGGTTATTTGGGCGAAATAGTTTTTACAGGAGGATATTATGGTAACAAGATCTATCGAAATCAAACTGCCAAGAGGACTGGAAGCAAGACCTGTTGCTGAGCTTGTTCAGCTCGCAAGCAAGTACGAGAGCACAGTTCATATTGAGGCACAGTCCAAGAAGGTTAATGCCAAGAGCATCATGGGAATGATGACTTTGAACCTTACATCGGGAGAGGCTGTGACTGTTATCGCGGACGGAAGTGACGAGGAATCAGCAGTTGCCGATATGGAGAAATTCCTTCAGGGACAGGCGCAATAAAAAAGAGTCACATAAGTGCGACTCTTAAAGCTCTATAAAAAGGGAGGATGCCAGGTAAGCTTCCTTACCTGGCATATTATGAAAAAGTTTTTGTTTGGTATTGTCTTAACTCATCTGACATTATTATATTAACAAGTCTATATGTCCAAAAGATGATTTGAAGTAACCATTCTTTTAATTATTTGTAAACAAATTGTAAACGGATTCAAAGTGAATATATAAATGAGGAAAACACCGGGCGCAGCAAGGATTTGCGCCCGGTGTTTTCCCTGTTTATAAGAATTTGCATAGCGATTCTTTATTATTGATGCTGATAAATCGTGGTGATAAACTTTTATTGAATTATTATTTTATAGAAGGAATCACTATGCTGAAAAAGATAATCTTTCTAATTAATGACAGATCCTTAAATAACACGGATGTGAAGAATGCTGTATACGAAACTAAAAGATATGTTGAAGAGTGTGGTTATGCGTCGGAGCTTATCGCATTTGACGTAAAGAGTATTTCTTTTTCCGCGAATGAGAGATCCGACAATAAGGACAGCCGGCAGATACTCTTTGCCACAGACAGCGGAAGGGTGTGCGAGATGCTAAGCCGTGAGGGATGTTACGTCATCGGCATAAGGCACGGGCTAAATCAGGAAGAGGAGTTTTTGTCGGCGAAATACATATTCAGCGAGATCGAAGAGGTCGATATAGACTCTTTTGTAAAGGTATATCAGCGATATTCCGGGGAGCCCTGGGAGATATTAAGGACAGACAGACTTATTGTGAGGGAGTCCACAATTGAGGATGTGGATGAGTTTTACCGAATTTACAGAGATCCTGAGATGACGAGATATATGGAAGGGCTCTTTGATGATCCCGAAGATGAGAAGAGATACCAGAGGGACTATATCAAAAAAGTATACGGGCTTATGGGATTCGGAATATGGACGCTTGTAAGAAAGAGCGATGGAGAGATCATTGGCAGAGCAGGTTTTTCTGTGAGGAATGGTTTTGACGAGGTGGAGCTGGGATTTCTCATAGGGAAGGACTATCAGAGGCAGGGATATGCTCTGGAGGCATGTGGGGCGATTCTTGACTACGGAAAAAATGTTCTCAGGTTCGATAAAGTCCAGACACTTGTTAAGGCGGAGAACACTGTGTCGATTCACCTGTGCGAAAAACTCGGATTTGTGAGAGTCGAAGAAGTTGACGTGGATGAGAACATCTACGGAAGCTGCTATAAAGAGGGGCAGAAGGCGTCCCCTAGTAAAGAACGGCGCGGTAAGTATGTTCGCATGATAAAAATTGACTGAACGCAAATTTTTATGGCAATTTTCACAATTTTCCTGTAAGATATATTGTAGATAAGTGTTTTCAGCAGGAAGACGCTTATTGGCATATATTTAGATAATATCGGAGGGAAAATGAATTCTATAGAAATATTCAGTCTGATAGCAGGACTTGTAGGCGGTCTTGCGATGTTTCTTTATGGAATGAATGTAATGAGCGGAGGCCTTACCAAGGCGGCAGGAGGCAAGCTTGAGAGCGTTCTGGCCAAGGTTACGGGCAAGCCCATTATAGCCTATTTATTTGGAGTGGGTGTCACAGCGCTCGTCCAGTCTTCATCTGCATCTACCGTCATGGTGGTAGGTCTTGTAAACTCAGGTATCATGACGCTCAAGCAGGCTGTCAATGTGATCCTTGGTGCCAATCTCGGTACAACATTCACAGCTTGGCTTCTTTCACTTAATGCGATCAGCAGCAGTAATTTCTTTATAAATCTGCTCAAGCCAAAGTCGTTTACGCCGTTCCTGGCGCTTATAGGCATTGGCCTCTACATGTTTTCCAAGAATGACAAAAAGAAAAATGTAGGAACTATACTCCTTGGCTTTTCAGTGCTCATGTTTGGTATGAGCACTATGTCGGATGCGGTTTCGCCTCTTAAGGATGTGGAGAGCTTCAAGGCAGTACTTACGACCTTCAGCAATCCTCTTATCGGATTCCTGGTAGGCATACTCTTTACAATGACGATACAGAGTTCCGCCGGAACCATCGGTGTGCTGCAAGCCCTCTCACTGACAGTCGGTGTCAGGCACAATGTTGCTATCCCGGTAGTCGTAGGTGCTGAGGTTGGTACCTGTATAACCGCTATCCTCTCATCCTTTGGAGCCAACAAGAACGGTAAGAGAACTGCTCTTATGCACCTGTACTTTAATGTGATCAAGGCTGTAACTTTCATGATCCTGTTCTATACAATAAATGCAATTGTACATTTCCCGTTTATGGAGACAGAGATCGGTATGGTTGGTATAGCAGGTATTCACACACTTATCAATCTGGTCGCAACTCCGCTCATGCTCCCGTTCTCAGGACTGCTTGTCAGTCTTGCGCTCAAGACAATCCCGATCGACGAGAAGGAAAAGAAGGAGCAGGAGGAGCAGGAAGGTATCCGCATACTGGATCCGAGATTCCTTTCGAACCCGTCCTTTGCTCTTGAGCAGGCAAGGACTGCAGCCATTGCCATGGCTAATATGTCAAAAGAAGCACTGGATAAAGCTATCAGTCTTCTTGCAGAATACAATGATGAGTTTGCGGCCGATGTTGACTACCTTGAGAGAAAGGTGGACAACTACGAGGACCAACTCGGAACATACCTCATGCAGATCAATGCTCATCACCTCGGTGTCAAGGACAGCCACACACTGTCAGTTCTTTTGCACTGCATAACTGACTATGAGAGGATAAGTGATCATGCTCTTAATATCATGCAGAAAGCTAAAGGCATGAGTGAGGGCAAGAGGGAGTTCTCGGCAAAAGCTAAATCTGAGATGGACATTTTTGCACAGGCTGTGCAGGAGATAGTAGATCTGTCGATAAAGTCGCTTGAGACCCAGGATGTGACACTGGCCAAGATGATCGAACCACTTGAGGAGACCATCGACGATATCCACATGGAGGTTAAGCGCCGTCATGTCAGGAGGCTTCGCAAGGGTAAATGTACCATAGAGCAGGGCTTTGATCTCTCTGACATCGGCACGGACTTTGAGCGTATCGCCGACCACTGCAGCAATATCGCTGTAGGTATAATAGAGGTTGATGAGGATGCCTATGATGCCCACGGCTATATCGAGCACCTCAAGGCAGACAAGGGAGCAGAGTTCGAGAAGTCAGTCGAATTCTACCAGAACAAGTACATGTTACCAGCGGTAAAATTTTAGTGATAAAGGGTCTAAAGTCATAATGCGTGCATGCTTGCATGCAAAGCATTATGACCTTAAGACCCTAACATAAACGAGGAAGAAGCGCGAAAGTGCGGATTCCGAGTTTATGTAGAATTGCGAGAGGAGCGTAGGCGACGAAGCAATTCGTATATCACTAAAATTTGTTAATTTACTAAGGAAAAGAAATGAAATTTAAATATATTGAAAAGAAGGAGCCCGGAAGGTTCATAAACAGATATGATGTCCACTATGAGATGGAGGACGGTCAGGAAAAAGTCTATGAGATGATCAGCAGAAATCCTGATCTTAAGGATGAGAAGGATCTTTTAAATACAAAAGAGGATGCGGTTTCCCTGATAATGCATGATGAGAGCGGGGAGAAGATTCTTTTGAACAAAGAGTTCAGGATGGCAATCGGTAGATGGGTATATAATTTCCCGGCTGGTCTTATAGATGAGGGCGAGACTCCGGAAATTGCAGCAAAGCGTGAACTTAAGGAAGAGACAGGTCTTGATCTTTTAAGGATTGACAAGTGGTGGGGTACCTGCTACAGTGCCATCGGCTTTTCCAATGAGAGGAATGCCTGCTGTGTAGGTGTTGCTGGAGGGACTTTCTCGAAGAGTACTTCAGTTCAGGAGGAGATAAACCCCTGCTGGTTTACAAAAGAGGAAGTAAAGATTCTTTTAGAGACAGAGCCATTTGCAGTCAGAACTCAGACGTACTGCTACATGTGGGCAAATAATTGATTGAGGAAACAGAAATAAATTGAAATCAGTAGTAAAGAGCAACAATAGTGGTGTATACCACGACAAGTCCGGCGGAGAGGAACTCAAAAGAGGGATCGCGGGACTTAATATATGTGAGGAGTGCGGAGGATTCTGTACTACAAACGTACCTCTGATCGAGGGTCTGCCTGTTCATGCCCAGGTGAGCCTCATGGAGTACTCGATCCATGAGACGCTCAAGAAGAACAGTTATCTCTTCAGGGAGGGGGAAGCCGTAGACTCCATCTGCATAATAAGGAAGGGAAGAGTAAAGCTGTGCAGATATGACTCTCTTGGTAGGGAACAGATAATTACCATTCTTTCCGAGCATGACATTATATGGGAGGGGATGTTCCTGGATGGGAGCATATATCCGTATTCGGCGGTCTGCCTAACCAATGCGTCGATCTGCAGGATCCACAGGGATGATTTCACGAAAATTGTGAACGATCCGGCGGCAGCAATGAACACGATTATTCTCCTCAGCAAGAAGCTCCATGATGCAAATGAGAGGAACATGCTCCTCTCAACCAAGGATCCGATGGCGAGACTTGCGGGATTTCTGATGTACAGAGTAGACAGGAGTATTGATGAGGACGTTGTGTTAAAGCTCGACGACATAGCTGCGAGTGTGAACCTGAGGACTGAGACGGTCTCGCGAAAGCTGCGTGAGCTTGAGAAGATGAACTACATTGAGAGACTGGGACATGCCAGAATCCGTGTGCTTGACAGAGACGCGCTGCGGGACATATATGTTTCGCAATAAAATGGGATGAAAGCCTATGACATATTTCACATGTTTTTTTCTGGATAATGAAAAAGATATCATTGTAAGCCTGTACAAAGATTTGGACAGGCTTATGTTCGTTTTGACGACGCCCAACCACTCAAGTGGCAATCTGATACGCAATCTGGCAAAGATATGTGACCTGCCTCTTTCAAAAGATAACGAAGATATGCTTGTCATAAAGGGAGAGGTTCCGTGCTTTGTGGATGCAGATAATCAGGAAGTCTACATTTTCAGAATGGGAGCTACTGAAGTTGCGGATATCTACCCCGATGGAAGAGTGGAGGTCAAGGCCAGTATTCCCGCTATAGCCAAGACACTTATGAGCCAGACCAAAGACTCTGCTCTGGAAATCGGAGATACGATATTTAAGACCATGATCCGCAGAGAGCTCAAGTTCAATGCTGATTTCCATACGCATATGAACGGAAATCTGCCGGGGGATATTCTGATAGCTCTCGGGATCTGCCATCAGATAAGATATCCGCTTTACTATGTGAAAAAGCTTGATCTTAAACTGACGGATGCTCAGTGGGAGAGGGTTTATGCCCAGAGGGAAAAGGTGGCCAGGCAGTTTGTGTCGTCCGGGCTTTTGGGCAAGTACCTCGACAGAAGGATTGATGACAACACGTTTATCAATTTCGCGGATCTGATCCTGGAAAACCTTGATAACGCAGAGAGAAACATTGTGAGAATAAGGGGATCTCTTGCGATAATAAAAGACGGGCAGGCAGTCTTTACCAATCTGGAGAAGGTGTATCTATACAGATATGTATTTGCGAAGGGGAAAGAGAGCGAGCAGAAGATAGTCCTTCACTCTATCGATCAGATACCCGATGAGGATGTAAAAAAGACTCTTAAACAGATGTTAAGGGACAGGGAAAACCCTGATTACTGCAACAATACCATATTCCAGGACAAGCTTCTGTGGATCGCGAGAAATTACAGAAGGCAGGGAGTTCACTACGCGGAGATAAGCGACACTACCCTGGTAAAAAAATATGAGTCGATCGAGATGCTGAGGCAGGTTCATGAAGTCATGCCGCGGATCTATCGTGAAACGGGAGTGATGATAAGGTTCCTGGCTGCCATCAGAAGGATACCGCTTACAATTGTCAAGGATGCGGTCACCCCCGAGAACTATCTGGAGCAGAATCTTGAGGTATTGCGGGCAACTGCTCTTGACCCCTACGTTGCGGGATGCGACTTCGTGGGAGAAGAGATCAACGACATCATTACCTTAAAGCCTGCATTTAAGGAGATCGTAAAGATCGCGGCCTCTGACCCTGGTTTTGTCATAAGGGTGCACGCCGGTGAGAATGACAGCCAGAAGGACAATATCGCCCACAGTATTACCTGTGTGAGAGAAAGCCTCTCCCCGGGGCAGCAAATGCCGAGGGTGCGACTGGGTCACGGACTTTATACCTACAGCCCGAGGTCGCGCAAGGGCAGGGAGGTTCTTAAACAGCTTAAGGAGAACAAGGTTGTGCTTGAGTTCCAGATTACCAGTAACGTCAGGCTGAACAACCTCAACTCACTCAAGGATCATCCACTCAAACACTATCTGCGCCAGGGCATATGGTGTGTTCAGGGCACGGACGGCGCTGCGCTGTATGGCACATCTTCAATTGACGAGGAGCTGTCACTTAAGACCATGCTTGGTCTTACCGATAAGGAGCTTGAGCTCATGAAGAGCGCTGAGAGCGCTATAATCAGGGACAGCCAGAAAGCTTACTCGGAAAAGAAAATGTCTTTTGCAAAACTCCTTGGGGATCGTGACATGGAGGAAGTGCTCCTTGAAAAGATGCAGAAGGTTAAGATAGGAAGCACCGCAGGAGGCAATGACCTGCTTGATGCCAACAAAGAGCTCGCGGATATGATAAGTGAGATAACCTGGGACAGGCTTCCGGTTGTGCTTATCGGAGGAAGTTTTAACACGGAGAGCAGGGGGACGCGCATCACCGAGCAGGGAAAAGAACAGATGGATGCCCTGCTGAAAGCGCTGAGTCCCGATGAAGTGTGCTTTGTTATAGGGCATAAGATCGGGGGCTATGAGAAATATCTCCTTGATAACAACCAGAAGGGATTCAGGGTATACGCCATCGTTCCGGCAGTGATTTCTGAGGCTGAGAAGAAAAGGCTCAGGTCTTATGATCTGCTGATCAGGGTGTCCACAGAGTCCCAGGGAATGGGCATTTATAAAAGTTTCAACTATGAAATATTTGAGAGAAGACCGTCAATGGTGGTGGCCTTTGATGGAAACAGCGCAGCAGTAAATATCATACAGGAGGCAAAGAACGGTAAGGGAAGTTCTGACATCTATGTATGGGGGCATTCAAAGACGCTGAGGCAGAAGGCAGATTCTCTCCAGGGATATGTGAGGATATTTGATGCGGAGAACCCTATTGGCAGGCTGATTGCCGGAAAATAGAATAAAAAGCTTCGGGGACGGCCCTTTATGGAGACCATCCCCGTTTTGTTGATCAAACCTGATTGTGTCAGAGCACCTTGCTTAAAAACTCTTGAAGTCTTGGGTGTTTTGGCGTGTCGAATACTTCTGATGGGGATCCGCTCTCAAGGAGCCTGCCATCTGCAAGGAACAGGACTCTGTTGCCGACTTCCCTTGCAAAGCCCATCTCGTGGGTTACGACTACCATCGTCATGCCTTCTGCGGCGAGCTGCTTCATAACTTCCAGGACCTCTCCGACCATTTCAGGGTCAAGGGCGGATGTCGGTTCGTCAAAGAGCATCACCTCGGGTTCCATCATAAGGGCTCTCACAATGGCGATTCTCTGTTTCTGACCACCTGAGAGCTGGATCGGATAAGCATCTGCCCTGTCTTCAAGACCGACTCTTTTTAAGAGCTCAAGGGCCTTCTTTTTTGCTTCTTCTTCTGAGATCTTTTTTACCTTTACCGGGGCAAGTATCATGTTCTCCATGATAGTCATGTGGGGAAAGAGGTTAAAGTGCTGGAACACCATCCCCATCTTCTGACGGTGGCGATCCATGTCGATCTTTACCCATTTGCCGTTCTCATCCCGGTATTTCTTTTTCGTTATATCCACATTGTCAAACAGGATAGCTCCGCCGGTTGGTTCCTCCATGAGGTTTAAGGAGCGAAGGAAAGTGGACTTGCCGCTACCTGAGGGACCGATCACAACCATCACATCGCCTCTGTAGATATCAACAGAGATGCCGTCGATGGCTTTTATTCTTCCGAAATTGTAGTGTTTCTCAAGGTTTGTTACCTGTATAAGTTTATCTCTTGTCTCCACGGCTCATCCTCCTCTCAAAATATGCTATTACCTTGCTGGTAGGGAAGCACAGGCAGAAATAGATAGCCGTTGCAACAAGGAGCGGCTCGATGATGATGAATGTTGCGCCGCGGACCGCGTTCACGGCGCTCATGATATCCTGCACACCAATAGTGTAGGTGATGGCCGATTCCTTGATGATGACAACAAATTCGTTGGCGATGGCGGGAAGTATGTTCTTGATGGCCTGTGGAAGGATGATGTAGCGCATCGTAAGGGTCTGGCTCATTCCAAGGGACCTGGCAGCCTCAGTCTGTCCGCCGTCAATTGACTGGATACCGGATCTCATGATCTCGCAGAGGTATGCTCCCGAGTTCATTCCAAGGGCTACAACTCCGGGGAAAAACCTCTCAAACTTGATAAATCCAAAGAATGTGAAGCTTGGGAGTGTGATGAGAGACCCAAATACACCGTAGTAAATGATCGCAACCTGAACGATTACAGGTGTCGATCTGAGTATCTCAACATATGCTGTGGCCAGGAAGGAGATCGGATTAAACTTTCCTATCGTAACACCTATGCCACGTTCCATCTGATGCCCTTCTTTATCGAGACCCAGAAAAGCAAAGGGATAAATCTTGCTCATCCTCATCGAAGATAGTATGAGTGCCAGCACAAATCCTATCGCAACGGTACAAAGTGACAAAAGAACCGTCACAGCCATGCCCTGCCAGAAGAGCTTGGCGTAGGGTGCTATTCTGGGGAAGTTATCAATTTGTATAAAACCATCCATATATTTTATCTCCAAAAATATTATTAAAAAACACGTTAATTATATCACATCACAGTGTAAAAGTAATGCGTAAAATACGAATAATGGTGTGAGTTATTTAATAAAGATTTAATGGATTTTTGGGTTATGCAGTGAAACAATATAAGAAGCGGAAACTGAGCGTAAATAGTATTAACGGAAAGGAGAAATGAAATGAACAGAAAGAGCATTTGTAAAGTGGTTACAGCTTTGATTATGATGCTCCTCTTGCTGTCTTTTGTCAGGATCGATGCTAAGGCTTCGGCCAAGGTGGTCGAGAAAAAGACGGAAGGTGACATCACATGGACTATGTATGATGATGGAGTATTTAAGGTAAGCAAAGCTGCCAATCCAAACACCAAGAATCATACTTATCGGAAATACAATAATAAGATCAAATCCGTAGTCATAGAAAACGGTGTTACAGAGATCTGGGGAAGCGCTTTTTTTAATACCTCCGTTTCGGAAGTATCTATTCCCGATTCGGTGAAGAGCATAGGCAATGGCGCATTTTATGATTGTGAAAACCTGACAAGCATCAAGCTCCCTAAAGGCCTTGAGACTATTGATAGTTCCGCGTTTAGAAGGTGCAGAAGACTGACAAGCATTTCCATACCTGATTCTGTAAAAAGCTTAGGCAATTCTTGTTTTGAGGACTGTTACAGCCTGGCAGAGGTGAAAATGCCGAGTTCGCTGAAATATATTGGAGACTGGGCCTTTGGATCTTGCAGAAATCTGGGAAGCATAACCATTCCAGGTAAGGTTACTGAAATCGGATATGGCGCGTTTCGGGGATGCAGAAGTTTTACCAGTATAAAAATACCCTCTTCGGTGACTTCACTTGGCAAGAATCACTCAGACTCAGAGTTTTCCTACGGTAGCGGGGAAGTCTTTAAATATTGCAGGAACCTGACCAGCGTGTCAATTCCTAATTCCCTGTTGAAGAAAATTGATGTTGACAGCAACTTTAGTGCAACGCCCTGGCTCCTTAGCAGAAAGGGCAAAATAACAGGAGAAGCCGGTGGTTTTAAATATGAATTTGACAAAAAGGGAAACCTTACACTTAAAGGCAGCGGACTGCTTTATATACCCAGAGAGCTTGAGGTGTATGACTCTCGTGTCAAGAGCATTATTATCAGCGAGAATTCTAAATATGTGAATATAGATGATATATGGGTGGTTGATGATGAATTAGTAAATCTCGAAACACTTGTAAACAAATCATCATCGGTGATAAAGCTTAATCCATGGTATGACGTGGATTTTTCCTGGTATGACAACAATGGAACACTAATGCCAATAGACAGTATAGGGAAAGGAACAGCGGTACGTGTAAAGAACGATACCAGATTCTTATTTACCATTTCCTTTAATGGCAACGGTGCCACCAGTGGCAAGATGAAGAATATTACAGATGATATCGGTGATACTGTGATCATTCCGGGCAGCGGCTTTGTGAAAAAGGGTTATGTCCATAGCGGCTGGAGCTATAAAGTTGGCGGCAAGACCTATACAGTAAAGAGCGGTGATGCCATAACAATCTCAAAAGAAGATGTAAAGTTCAAGGATGTACAAAAGGGACTGAAAATAACAGTCAAAGCCATATGGGAGAAGGACAGGTCCGTTTCTCCTATAGGAACAAATCTCAAGGATAAATCCGGAAAGAAGACCGGATACGTGGTTACAAATGACAAAGAGGACAGTCTTACTGTCAAATATGTTGGCACAACAGCAGACAGGAAAAAGAAGACATTGACGATAAAGGACACTGTCAAGGATCTTAATGGCAATACCTACAAGGTTACAGCTATAGGCGCTAAGGCTCTAAAGGGAGATACAAAGCTTGTATCTCTGACAGCCGGAAAGAATATTACGCTGATAGAAGCTGAAGCATTTTCAGGCTGCAGCTCTCTTACGACAGCAAACCTTAACTCGAACCTCTCAGAGATTGAGGGTAAGGCCTTCTATAACTGCTCATCCCTTACCACGCTGGATCTTCCTTCCGGTACCACAACCCTTGGTTATAAGTTTGCAGGAAAGTGCAAAAAGCTTAAACTTCTCACAGTAAGAAGCAAGAAAATTGCAAAGAAGACTCTTGATGATGATGCTTTCCTTGACATAGCTGATAATGCGGTAGTGACTGTACCTTCAGGAATGGCAAAATCATACACGAATCTCTTTAGGGCTAATGGTCTGAGTGTCAAGGTCAAGATCAAAGAGACTAAGAAATAAATTTAATCGGGCTGTCGGATTTTTAACGTAAAAAACGTCAGGGACTAGCGCTTTTTAATCAACAAGGCTTGTCTCTGACGTTTGTATTTTAATGTTCAAATATTCTGGCAATCACTGATCGAGAAGGCCTTCGATGATCTCACCGGATGCCTGCTCGTTGGCCTTTGCAACGAACTCGTCCATCTTTCCCTCTTTCTTGGCTTTGGCAATCGCTTCGTTGACAGCGGCCTTTAATGCATCATTGCCCTTGCACACACCGATGGCTGAGCCTTCTGCCTCTTCATAGGGAACGTCGAGTGCTACGCACAGATCAGGATAGTTTTTGGCATAGCTCTCAGCAACAGCGGTCTCAATGTAAGCACCGTCGAGCTTGCCGGCAAGGAGCTCTGCGATGATATCTGTCACCTTGGTGAGCTGTATGATCTGTGAGTCGGGGCTGTTCGCCTGTGCAAGGTCAACCTGGATGGAACCGGTCTGGGCACCAATCTCGTAGTCCTTGTTGTTGGTGTCCTCAAGTGACTTGAAATCGTCCTTGTTGGAATTGAGGCATACAAAGGACTGTCCGCCTTCATAATAAATATCTGAGAAATCCATGATGGACTCACGCTTTGGATCCGGGGAAAGACCTGCGACGCCAAGGTCAACTGCCTTGGTCTGAAGCTCCATCAGAACGCCGTCAAAATCTACGGGGACAACCTCAAGCTCAAGTCCCATGTAATCTGCAATGTAGCCCGCAAGAGCGATATCAAAGCCGGCGAGCTGCGGTGTGCCTGAATCATCGATTGCATAGAACTCGTAAGGTGCAAAGTCGGGTGATGTTGCGACTGTGAGCTTGCCGGGTGTAATGGTTGTGATCGCAGGAGCGTTGCCATCTGCAGCTGCCTGCTCTGTCTTGGCTGATGATCCTCCACAGGCTGTCATGCTAAGGGCAAGAACTCCTGCAAGAAATGCTGATAATAACTTTTTCTTCATAATGATCCTCCTTCTATATGCATTCGACAGTTAGAATAATGCATAAATATTCAAATATTTAAGTTTTTATTTATAATAATACAGTAATTGATAAGAGTCAAGTAAAAACATTTTTGAATCTTTGATCAAAGATCATAGTCTCATTAGCATAGAGTATTAATGAATCCACTGCAATCGGTCCGCCTTATGGCGGGGGCAGGTCACTTTCTTTGTAATGTGTATCTAAATGTTGATTTCTACTCGTCCAGGTCATATTTGACTCTAAAATACTGTGGGTTTATCAGACTATAAAAATAAGTCCACGCGCATGTCGTGGACTTTGCCTACAGTCTGAGAGCAGGATCATTGGCCCTGCTCTTCATATTAAGATACAAATTTTCGTCTAACATAATTGACCAGATATCAACGTGGGGTTAATTATCTGCATCGATTCCCTTATCTTTAAGAAGCTTACGTAATCGATTGATCTCATCTGAAAGGGAAGCAATTTCATTTGAAAGAGATGCATTTTCTGCTGTGAGAGTAGCAATTTTTCTCTCTTTGTAAGCCTGAGAACGCAGGAATTCCTCGCGCTCCCTCGCTACTTTGATGACGTTCTTGTCTTCATTGGAAAGGTACATTGATCTGACTGCAGAAGTCATATATTCATTATCCTGAGCTACCATCTTGAGTTCCTCCCATGTTCTGGATTTAAAGAGTTTCACCCATTTGTCTATGCCATATCTGATGTCTTCATCTGATGCAAGCTCTTCCTGATTCAATTCTATCACTATCAGGTTGAACCTGTCAGTATAAAGATGATTGTCCTTTTGGTTTCTCATCTGATACCATGCACAGAACTCCGGATGATCTTCAAATAGGGTAAAACCAAGAAAACCTATCTGATAGACAGGCTGAACCATTTCATAGTCGTCACCATGGTCAAGACTGTCAAATTCCCTGCATAGGTAAGATAGAGAGCGATATTGCCAGTTCCCCTGATTTCGAAGCTGCATTTCCAGGCATAAGGTTTTGTCATTATTCATAGTTACAAGGATGTCCATTCTATATTCCTTATCAGATATACTCACGCCGGGTTTGACGGTGTTCTTGATCTCAAGGCTTTTAATGTTGTCAGGGCTTAAGTGGAGTACAGAGCTTATAAGGCCTTTGAGTGCATACTTGTTCTCCTGAAAGACAATCCTGAACATGTAGTCGTTTGTCATGCCTACGGTTACTGGTCCTGTTGCATGAAGATAGGCTTCATCCAGAGGAGCCTTTGTTGTTACTGATTCATTTTCCATTTGGTTCTAAAATCCTCCATTAGTAAAAAAATAGTGTGAATATCGGCTGAATTGCCTTTCTGTCACGAATGTGACAACCTGGCCCGGAATGGGCACGAAGAGAATTGTAGCAGATTTCCCGACAAAAATCCTTAAGAAAAACAGCAGATTTTCTTAATTTTTCTTAATAATTTGATGTATATGATTGATCATCATACTGACTTTGCAGACCCGGTTTAGAACATGTAGTCCGAGCAAACTACTTTGCCTACAGTCTGTTGTACAGATAATGATTCTGATATTATTAATTGTGATACTGACAAAAGAGGCGGTAACATGGACACTACACGGGGGCGTGCAAATAAGACTATGGATACAAGGAACAAATCAGAGAGTATAAATATGGAAGCAAAAGAAACTGCAATTGAAGAGATAAACAATAAGAAGAAACTGATATGTGAAGTCGCGGACAGGATCTGGGAATATGCGGAGACATCGCTTCTGGAAGAAAAATCCTGCGACCTTTACTGCAGCGTCCTTAAGGATGAGGGGTTTGATGTGGAAAAGGGGTTTGACGGTATTCCGACTGCGTTTGCAGCGAGCTATGGAAGCGGAAATCCACGGATAGGTATCCTTGCCGAATACGATGCGCTGTCCGGGCTTTCACAGGAGAGGGCATTGGCAAAACAGTCGCCTATAGAGCAGGGTGGCAACGGCCACGGCTGTGGGCACAACATTCTTGGTGCCGGCGCTATGGCAGCGGCCATCGGAGTTAAAAAATATATAGAAGACGGAGGACAGGGGACGGTCATTCTTTACGGATGTCCCGGAGAGGAAGGCTGTGCCTCCAAGGCATTCATGGCCAGGGATGGTGTTTGGAACAGTCTTGACGCAGCGCTGACCTGGCATCCACATGACTGCAACGAGGTTGTGACAGGATCCTCCAACTCCTGCATACAGATCCTTTATACTTTTACAGGAACCGCGTCCCATGCATCAAATGCCCCGGAAAAAGGCAGGAGCGCTCTTGATGCGGTGGAGCTTATGAATATTGGAGTTCAGTTCCTGAGAGAGCACATGGATGAGCGCGCAAGAGTACACTATGCGATAACCGATACCGGCGGGATCAGCCCCAATGTGGTACAGCCAAGGGCACAGGTTCTTTATATGATAAGGTCCAACTATGTCAGAGATGCCCTGGAGCTAAAGAGGAGAGTAGATCTTATCGCTGACGGAGCAGCACTTATGACAGAGACGAAGGTTGAAAAAAGGTTTGTCGACGGACTATCGGACACAGTGAAAAACAGTACACTGGAAGAGGTTGCCTACAGGAATATGAGAGAAATACCGCTTCCTTCCTATACTGATGAAGAGATTTCTTTTGCAAAAGAGCTACTGGAAACATATACAGATTCAGGAAACGGATCTTACACTCCGGGCACGGGATCTGAGTTTGATGCGCTATATGCTGGCAGGATCCGGGAAATGATGGATGCGGAAAGCAGTCCCTTAAATAAATTCCTTCTTCCTCATTTTAAGGGAGAGGCATTCAATCCTGGTTCAACTGATGTGGGCGATGTGAGCTGGAACTGTCCGACAGTACAGATACACGTTACTGCATGGCCAAATGGGTGCCCGGGGCACAGCTGGCAGAACGTATCATGCGGAGGCTCCTCGATAGGACACAAGGCAGCAGTCTACGCCGGAAAAGTGCTGTGCGCAACAGCAATTGACATCATTGAAGATCCCGGGACTCTGGGTAAGGCCAGAGAAGAGTTTAAGCAAAGAACCAAAGCCGGATATGTATGCCCAATCCCAGAGGACGCCGTTGCAAAAGCATTGGAGTGAAGTCAGAAGTTTATTATGATTGAGCACTCTTTTTATTTGTGATAAAGTAGTTGTAGTGGCGCCAAGCCACAATCTCCTAATGAAAGGTGGTGGTTTTTATGAAGTCAGATCCTCATTTGTGCAGCAGCGATTCTGCTCCTGATCGAAGTACCATAAAAACCATACGAAGGAGATTATCATGGAAATCACAGAAGAGAAGAGCCTGGTAGAGCAGCTTCAGGAGCTGCTCTCTTCCAGGCAGTATACCCAGCTTCGTCAGACCATATCTGAGATGAACACCACCGATGTGGCTGCGGCCATGAGTGAGATGGAGCAGGAGGAGTCGCTGAAAATGTTCAGGCTCCTTCCCAAGGATATGGCGGCTGACGTCTTTGCGGACCTGGAGATTGAGGTACAGCAGTACATCATTCAGTCCATGTCTGACCGCGAGGCATCCAACATAATTGAAAACCTGATGGCAGATGACGCTACCGACCTCCTGGAGGAGATGCCGGCAAGCGTTGTTAAGCGCATCCTTGCAAATGCAAGCCCCGAGACAAGGGCAGATATCAATCACCTTCTCCAGTATCCGGAGGATTCCGCGGGATCCATAATGACTGTGGAGTATGTGGACCTTCGGGAAGACATGACTGTGGCGGATGCGATAGAGCGCATCAGGAAAAAAGGTGTTGACTCAGAGACAATCAACATCTGTTATGTTGTGACAAAACAGAAGGTGCTGGTCGGAACAGTTGCACTCAGATACCTTCTTTTGATGAAACCCGATGATATAATCGGTGATATCATGAATACCAATGTTATCAGCATCGGTACTATGACCGACCAGGAAGAAGCTGCCAGAATGTTCCAGAAATATGGATTTACTGCGATGCCTGTCGTTGACAATGAAACCCGTATGGTCGGGATCATCACCATCGATGACGTTGTGGACATCCTCGAAGAAGAGGCCACCGAGGATATCGAGAAGATGGCAGCTATTGTACCGTCTGACAAACCTTACCCCAAGGTTGGCATTTTTGAGACCTACAGAAACAGGATCCCCTGGCTTTTGTTCCTCATGATAAGTGCCACTTTTACGGGGGCCATCATCACAGGGTTTGAGGATGCGCTGTCGGCTTATGTAATACTTACCGCATATATCCCCATGCTCATGGATACCGGAGGTAATGCAGGGTCCCAGGCGAGCGTCTCCATAATCCGTGGACTCTCACTTAAGGAAATCGAATTTGAGGATCTGTTCAGGATCATATGGAAAGAGATAAGGGTTGCGGTGCTATGCGGACTTACCCTTGGGGCAGCCAACTTTGTCAAACTGCTCATACTCGATAAGCTTGCGCTTCCCGTTGCAGCAGTAATCTGCCTGACACTTGTGATCGTGGTCCTTATCGCCAAGCTCGTAGGATGTTGTCTTCCGATGCTTGCATCCAAGGTCGGCTTCGACCCGGCCGTAATGGCGAGTCCCTTCATTACGACCATCGTTGATGCGCTCTCGCTCCTTGTATATTTCAACATAGCGACTAAAATGCTGCATCTTGTGACTTGAAACATATCAGGTTTTATTCTAAAATATTGACGCATGTCTTTATATATGAAATATCAATGAGGTTCAAAAGTTCTGCTCTGCGGTCGGGGAGGCAAAATAAAAAGTTTTGCGATTTTTAAACCACGGAGGCGAGACCTGTGAATTAGGAGTGCCAATGCACGAGTAATTCATGCTCTGGGCTCGGCGGAGTGTCCGGTTTAACATGAGCAAAAGTTTTTATTTTGACTCCCCAAACGCAGAGCAGAACTTTTGAATCAGAGTAGAATTTATGAATGGAGAAAAAGAAATGACACAATCACGTACACATAACTGTGGTGAGCTTCGCATTGAGAATGTCGGCGAGAGCGTCACTTTAGTTGGATGGCTTGAGAATATGCGTGAAGTCGGAAGCGGACTTGGATTTGTGGTCCTTCGCGATTTCTACGGCACAACTCAGATAGTCCTTGAGACAGAGGAAATGGTCAAGACTGCCAAGGTTATTAATAAGGAATCTACTATTTCTGTCAAGGGCGTAGTAAGGGAGAGGAGCAGCAAGAATCCCAAGCAGGTAACCGGGGATATTGAGGTTGTTCCGGAGTCTATAGAGGTTCTTGGAAGATGCCGCTACAATGAGCTTCCTTTTGAAATCAATCACTCAAGAGAAGCCGATGAGACAGCGCGTCTTAAGTACAGATATCTTGATCTTAGAAATCCTGAGGTCAAAAAGAACATCATCCTTCGCTGCAACGTTGTTGCGGCTCTTCGCCAGGCAATGACTGAGCACGGATTTTTAGAGATTACAACACCTATACTTACAGCTTCATCACCGGAGGGTGCAAGGGACTATCTTGTACCAGCCAGAAAGCACCCAGGCAAGTTCTATGCGCTTCCTCAGGCTCCCCAGCAGTTCAAGCAGCTTCTTATGACAGCAGGCTTTGACCGCTACTTCCAGATAGCACCCTGCTTCAGGGATGAGGACGCGAGAGGGGACAGGAGCCCGGGAGAGTTCTACCAGCTCGATATGGAGATGGCTTTTGCCTCTCAGGAAGATGTCTTTTCCGTTATTGAGGACGTTCTTCCTCCTGTGTTTGCTAAGTATGGAACCTACAAGAAGGCTTCGGGATCACCGTTTATGAGGATCCCCTACCTTGAGGCAATGGAGAAATACGGAACAGATAAGCCTGACCTTCGTATCGACCTTACAGTTCAGGACGTTACGGGAGAACTCGCAGACTGCGGTTTCGGGCCTTTTGCATTAAGGACAGAAGAGGGAGAAGAGAGCGGCGTTCGCATCAAGGCCGTAGTGATCTCTGACTTTAAGGAGAGCCGCAAGTTTATCGACAAGACTATTGCAGATGTTGAGGTTCAGGCAGGCAATAAGGCATACTGGTTCAGAATGGATGAAAACGGCGAGCTGGTAGGAGGTATTTCCAAGTTCGTTGCTCCCATAAAAGACGCTGTTGTAAGCGCACTGTCACTAAAGGCAGGAGATCTGGTTGTTCTTGCGGCAGGTAAGCTCTCTGCAGCTCAGAAGACAGCAGGTGTTATGGTCAAGACCTTCGGCGCAGCCGTTCCGGGACATATGGACAAGGAGCAGTACACCTTCTGCTGGATAGTAGACTTCCCTATGTATGAGATTGGTGAGGAGTCAGGTGAGCTTGAGTTCTGCCACAACCCGTTCTCAATGCCATCAGGCGGTCTTGAGACACTGCTTAAGGCTGAGAGGGGAGAGATCGATCCTCTTTCAATCACTGCTGACCAGTACGACCTCGTATGCAACGGCGTGGAGCTCTCATCAGGAGCTGTGAGAAACCATGATCCTGAGATCATGATCAAGGCCTGCGAGATGG
>JAEEGL014997029.1_pt1 | contig 30388 bp, 25 predicted proteins | sample 9134231 | NCBI WGS metagenome assembly JAEEGL01 (sample SAMN16246548, study PRJNA631951) | gut metagenome | biome: gut microbiome; feature: rumen; material: fiber-attached | host: Bos | place: Iran: Karaj | collected 2018-10 | reverse complement strand
TCTTCTCTCGAGGTGATAAGCGAGAGGTCGGTGTATAGCTAGCCCGTGACCTCGTTATAATTTCCGGTGCCCACCTGGGTTATACGGCTGACCGTACCTTCGCGCACTTTTGTGATCACGCAGAGCTTGCTGTGTACCTTGTAATCGGGCAGACCGTATATCACTCTGCAGCCGGCGTCTTCAAGCATTTCCGAATAGTCGATATTGTTCTGCTCGTCGAACCGTGCGCGAAGTTCGAGCAGGCAGAGAACGTCCTTTCCGCGGTCGGCGGCGTACGCCAGCGCCGCGGCGACTTTACTGCTGCCTGACATACGGTAAAGCGTTATCTTGACCGACGTTACGTCGGGATCGTCAGCCGCCTCGTAGATAAGATCGACGAAAGCCGTCATACTCTGAAACGGAAAGCTCATAAGCAGATCGCGCTTTTCGATATATTTGAAATATTCGCCTTTTTTCAAACCGATATCGCGTGCCGGACGCCGTTCTTCATAACGCAGAGACGGCGGACCTCCGACGGACGTGCAGAAAGAAAGGTCGAACGGTATGTTCTGAGTAAATACTCTGTTTTCCGGCACGCGGAGCTTTTTTATCAGTATCGCCTTTGCGGAATCGTTCAGCTTGCCGTATAAACGCACGCGGACGGGCATTTCGCGGCGGCGCTTCGTCAGCATATCGGATATCTTGTGGCGGAGATCGTCGTCGGCGTCTTCAAGAAATACGTCGGCGTTTCTCGTTACCTCGGCTATTACCGATGAAACGACCGCGTCCTTTTTGAAAAGCAGCGGCAGAAAGTGACGTACGAGCTGCGCCGTAAGTACGATCTTCAGACATCCGTCGATCTCAAACGTCTGATACGCGGGAACGCGGTGAAGAGGTATCACACAGAGCTTTTGCTCGGCGCCGCGGCGGAGAAATGCGATGACGTTTGAATCGCCGTTCCACAAAAACGGTAAAGGCTGATCGACGCCGATCACCTTCGGGAAGAGCAGATCTCGGATATCGCAAAACAGCTTTTTGCTCATAAGCTCGTCGACCTTGCTGATCTTTTTGAAATCGAGAACGTCGATATTCACGGCGCGCAGTTCTTCGCGTATATCCTTCCAGATACCCTCCGCCGAGGTCTGCTGTTCTCTCGTGATCCTGAGCACTTCGTTGATCTGCGCCTCCGGAAGAAGACCGGTAAGCGGATCCGCCTTGTCGGGCGTGAGCAGAGCGCGGTGCGTAAGCACTCCGACTCTGACGCGGTAAAACTCTTCGAGATTCGACTGATAGATCATCAGGAATTTGAGTCTTTCGAGCAGCGGCACCGACCGGTCCGCCGCTTCGACGAGGATCCTTTGATTGAACGCCAGCCAGCTGATTTCACGGTTGACGTATACGCCCGGCGCAGAAGACGAAGCGGCGGATTCTCTTTTTTTATTTTTGGAAGCCATAAGCTTTTGTCCTCTCAGATTACTTCAACCGTTCCCTGCAGGCTTTTTCAAGGGCGTCGATCAGTATTTTCAGCGTTTTTATACGCGCGAATTTTTTGTCGTTTGATTCAATGATGAACCACGGAGCGTTTTCGGTACTCGTCTTCTGGATCATCTCGTCAACGGCTTCCTCGTACTGAGGCCATTTTTCGCGGTTGCGCCAGTCTTCTTCGGTCAGCTTCCACTGCTTTTCGGGAATGTTCTGACGGTCGGTAAAACGGGAAAGCTGCGTATCCTGATCTATATGCATCCAGAATTTGAGCACGACCGCGCCCCAATCCGTCAGCTGACGTTCAAATTCGTTTATTTCGTTAAAGGCGCGTTTCCAGTCGTCTTCGGTACAGAAGCCTTCAAGCCGCTCCACCATTACGCGGCCGTACCAGGTACGGTCGAAAACGCGGATATGACCGCTTTTCGGCAGACTCGTCCAGAAACGCCAGAGATAATGGCGCGCAAGCTCGTGCGGTTCCGGAGCCGCTATCGGTATGACGTCGAATCCTCTCGGATCGAGAGGCTTCGCTATGCGGCGTATATTGCCGCCCTTTCCGGCGGCGTCCCAGCCCTCGTAGCAGATGATCACGGGTATCTTTTTGCGGTAAACGACGTTGTGAAGTTCTCCCAGACGGTTCTGCAGTATCTTTAATTGCCTGCCGTACTCTTCGTCCGGCATGACGGGCGAAAGATCGACCTCCGAGAGCTTCGGCATTTGCAAAAGCGGAAAATCCTCTTTGAAAGGCTTGCCGTTGAAACGCCCTTCTTCAAGCGATCTGTCGGTCAGTCCGGTCAGAAGGCAAAGAGATTCGTAGGTAGCGGTTCTGCGCGTTCCGTCCACGACGTGCCACGGTATCAGTTTTCCCGTCTTTTCCATAAAGGACTCGTAGCATCTCCGGAACTGTTCGTATTCGCGGTGCTGCCAGAGATCCTCCTCGGTGACGCGCCATTCCGTTTCGTAGTTGTCGCGGAGGATACGCATCCTTTTACTCTGTTCTTCGCTGTCTATATCGAGAAAGATCTTGAGAATGAGATAGCCGCCGTCGCGAAGCTGACGTTCGAACTCGTTTACGGCGCGGACGCGTTTTTTATATTCCTCCGACGTGATCTCGCGGCGCACGTATCTGCGCACGCAGTCTTCCATCCAGCCGGAATCGAAAAACATAATCTTGCCGTTTTCGGGCAGCGCTTTGGCGTAAGGGTAGAGAAACGGATAACGCATCTGTGCTTCCGGCGTTACGGCAAGCGACGTGACGTTATAAAAGCGCGGGTCAAGCTCGCTTATCAGAGAATTTATCAGACTGCCTTTGCCTGCGGCTGCCCATCCTTCGACAAGCACGATGATCGGCAGGCCTTTTGCGCGTAACGTCTGCTGCTGCGCGACGAGAAGCCTTTGCAGAGATCTGATCTTCTCTTTGTATGCTGAATTTTCGTTCTTATCGGATCCACTTTGCTTTTTGCTCATAATATCGGTCCTTCTGTTCGATAATGATATTCATATATATTATATATTGGAATATGTGAATAAATCAAGAATATCGCGATCCGAGTTTTTATTCTTCAGAAGGGAAAAAGAAAAACGCGTCAAAGACGCGGAGTAAAATGCAATACGAACGGATTTTTGCGCTTTTACTCAGATCATTATTTATTTGGACAAGCACGCAGTCATAGCCCGTAACGATCCCTCCGCTACGCCGCGAGGGCGTTCGCGTTCACTTGCTCGATCGCTTTCCTTATACCCGTCCAGAGAGACAGATCCGTAAAGATTGCCACAACGCTGCCCTGATCGGTAAACGGGGCTTCCTGCAGCACAGACAAGTCCTTCATCAATCCGTTATGAACGATATACTCAACGATCTGGTTAACGAAATAGATCTGCCTCGAATCAAGATTGACATCGTTCAGGTATTCCGAAAACGCCGCCTTTGCCGCGTTCATATCCAGACCGACGATCTCGCGCACAAGCTCACCGAGCGGCTTTTGCCCGTATTCCGCTTCATAATCTTCTTTGGTGCCGACTTCGCTCCAAAGAATTGTTTCAAGCGATTTAACGTCTTCCGCCGTCAGCGGCTGGTTGCTTTTCAGCTTGGCTATTACCGCATTGTCCTGATGCTGACGTATATAAAACTCCGCCTTCGCTTTGTAGTTTTTCAGATCGTCGTTTTCAAGTTCCGATTCTTTCCAGTCAATGGACAGAATATCGTCGTCAAAATTCGTATCATAGCGGATTCTGCCAACCGGGATATATTTCATCAAATCGCGCAGGTTTTCGCGGATATGCTCGAATTCGTTGATTCCGGCATTGTCGAGATAATCCGTGTGCAGGATCTTTTCGATCAAATCGGACTGCGCCATGATTTCCGGAATATTCGCAACACTCGCAACCGCGGAAACCTTTTTATAAAGATCGCTGCGGTACCGCCCGTATTTCTTTCCCGCAAGATACGCCAGTTCAATGCCGTACATAAGCGCGTCAAATCGCACCGCCTTCGCATCGTCCTCATCCGGGATGATCAGCGGCGCAAGTTCCTGACCGATGATCAGCGTATCTTCATAGGTCAGAGTTTGATAGTTGTCGGGATTTGCGTAGAGTTCAACATATTTTAAGTGCTGACGGACGGCAAAGTTTTCCTTGTTCAGTTCTTTGACCTTGCGCACCATATCGTCAACAAGCGATTTGCGGAACGAGATCAGATCCGCCATCTGATACGCAAGATCCTGTAACTTGAAAACGATCTGGGATTTCAAATGGAAGATCGCGCCTTGCAGAGCGATCATATTCGCCGTCGGTCTGCCTTTGTTCATGCGGAAGAACTCAAAGTTTCCGCAGAAGTCAAAGATATAGAATTTCTCTTTATCCTTCCCGTCGAGCAGTGTGGGGCAAAGGCGGGTGCCGCGCCCGATCATCTGCCAGAACTTTGCCTTGCTCATCACCTTTTTGAAGAAAACGAGGTTCAGAACTTCCGGCACGTCGATACCGGTATCGAGCATATCCACGGAAATGGCGATCTGCGGCAGTTTCTTCGGGTCGGAAAACTCGTCGATCGCGCTCTGCGCGTAAGTCATGTAATTGTCGATGACTTTTGCAAATCCCGGCAGATGCGGATATTCCTTGTTGAACACCTCGTAGATCTTTTCGGCGTGCGTATGGTTCTTTGCAAAGATGATCGTTTTTCCGAGCTTTGCGCCGTAATCGATTTTGATCCCGTTCTCCATTACGGCGTGAAGAACTTTGCTGATCGTGTCTTCGTTGAAGATCCATTCGTTCAGCGCGGAGGAGGCGATGCTTTCCGGCAGCTCGCCGTTTTCATCCTCGAACGTGTTTTCGTACGCTTCTTTATCTTCATCTGAAAGTTCGTCGTAAACGATCCCCTGCTCGATAAATTTCAGCCGTGTTTCGACCGACATGAAATCAACAAGATAGCCGTCTTTGACCGCCTGCGCGAGCTCATAGCCGTAGGTCGGAACGCCGTTTTCCAGTTCAAAGACTTCGTATGTGTTTTTGTCGATCTCGTCCTTCGGAGTGGCGGTCAAGCCGACGAGCGGCGCGTCAAAGTAAGTGAAGATATCGCGGTATTTGTTATAGATCGAGCGGTGCGCCTCGTCGCAAATAACGAGATCGAAATGCCCGACGGTGAAAAGCTTGCCTTTGTCGTCTTTCGCCGTGTCGATCGCGTTCATCATCGTCTGATAGGTGGAGAACACGCAGTGCGCCGTATAGTTGTCTTTTTCCTCGCATAGATTTGTCACGGACAAATCCGGAAGCAGATTCACAAAACTACGTTTTGCCTGCGTCACGAGAGAGTTACGGTCGGCGAGAAACAGGATGTTTTTTACCCAGCCGTGCTGAAGAAGGACGTCGCACAGAGCGATGACTGTTCTCGTTTTGCCGGAACCGGTCGCCATTACGAGCAGAGCTTTGCGGCGGTTTTTGTTGCCGAATGAATCGCAAACCGCTTTGACAGCGGCTTCCTGATAATACCGTCCCGCGATGTTTTTGTTGACCGTAACGTGCGCCAGACTTGTCCGCATCGTCTGCAGATTAAAGAGTTTTTCAAGATCGCGCTTGGAGTAAACCGACGCGACTTTACGCTCGGGGTAAAGATTATCCTGAATATGCGTTTCAAATCCGTTTGAAAGGAATATCACGGGTCGACGACCGTATTTCTTTTCCAAGATATCGGCGTACAACTTCGCCTGTTGGCGGCCTTTTGCCACGTCAACGCAGGTGCGTTTTGCTTCGAGCACGGCAAGTGCCTTGCCGTCGTCGCCGTACAGAACGTAATCTGCAAAACCCACCTCGGAATTGTTGGGCATCCCGGGCAGTTCTACTTCATTCAGCCAGTCTTTGCCCTCGATCCAACCGGCGTCTTGTAACATAAAATCGATATAGATCTTGCGGGTTTTGTATTCCGAAAGTTCGAGCGGCTTCGGGACGTAGGTCTGCTGCTGCTCGGCGCGGCGCGCGGAAAGCTCCGCTTTCATCGCCTTATTCTCTTCAATAAGCGCGGCGAGATCGATGTCCGAATCGGGAACAAACGCGAGCGCTTCCTCCGGTGTAAGCGTAAGAAGCGTTTTGTCAAACGGGCGCTCGGTATAACCGTCGGCGTAGAAATACGCCAACTCGTCAAGGAAATAAAACAGGTTCTCAAGGCAGAGCTCCGCCTGCTCGGCCGTGATCTTTTTGCCGCCGTGCATGACTGCGTTGCCGAGTTTGCGGATGAAATCCATACGCCGCCATATATCATCGCCTACGATGTCGCGGAACTTTTCGTCGTTCATAAGCGACACGAGCGTATCCTGATAGGGCATTTCGAGATCCCGGTCGACGGAATACATCCATTTGACCGCAAACTCCATCGCCCTCCGGCAGTTTGAAACGCACGCGTCAACGTCTATATGTAATAACTTCTCCGCGGATATCGCCACGTCGGCAAAAGAAGAGAACTGCTTTTCTTTTTTTAGGAAATCGAAGTTGGACATATAACCTCCAAAATGATTGATTTAATAAGATATAATATGATTATTCTGCTTCAAAATCTAAAAAATAAACAAAAACTGTATTTAAAACATCTGTAAACAGCCATAGCGTTTTTGCAACAAAATCCGGTTTCATATCATGAATTTCAAAATCAATCCAGTGAGCAAGGGCATTGCGATAATTACGTCCAATCTCCGAATCGGGAATTTTCTGCAAGAAAAATGATAAATGTTTGACATGATTCTCTCCGAAGACTGACACTATATAAGGATTACTAATAGAGAGCAATTCACCAAGTGTTGCTTTGCTAGGTGGTATATATTTTTCATTTTTCGAAAGATGAAAATAAAAATCTCTGAGAATCTTTTCTGCAAGTGCACAAATATACATTGATGCCCCGTAGCACAATCCGTGAATGGGTATATCATCCTCTTTCATACATTGAGATATGGTCAATAGTAATTCAGAAAGCATTTCAATATCTTGACGATATTTTTCTTTATCGGTATCCGTATTTTCAGCAATGAAAATCATTACTGATGATACGCAGTTTAAATAATCGTTCAATGAATCAATGCCAATCATAATAGTAAGTAATAAACTTGAGCAAACAGATTCCCAAATACTTAATTTTTGCTGGTGACTAAATGTGAAAAAATCATCGTGAGGATTATTTATTGGAATAATATCCATCAAAGGATGTTTATCCGGACGATCAAAAGATAATTTACTATCTATTGAAACTGTGTTGTTTTCTATCTGTATAGGCACATTAATAACGGTAAGACTGGAACAATTCTCGAATGTTTTTGTCTGTATGGTTTTAACACCAGAACCGATAGTTAGCGATGTTGCTTTGTTATCTCCTGAAAAAGCATATGATCCAAGATATGTAACCTTGTCTGGAATATTGATTGCTGTAAGATTGCGGCAATTTGCAAAAGCATACTGATTAATTTCAGTTGCGTTTTCAGAGATAATAAGAGAAGTTGCATTTGTACAATAGTCAAAAGCATAATCCTTTATTGAAGTAACACTATCGGGAATGACAATTTCTTGCAAGTTCGAACAATAGTAAAAAGCATACATGCCTATGGATTTTGTATTTCCGCTTATACTCAGTCGGCTAATATGGTTACAATCGTAAAATGTAAATGGTTCAATATACTTTACACCATTTGGAATATAGATTTCTGTTAACTCAGAATTCCAGTAGAAAGCAAATTCACCAATGGACTCAACTCTATTTGGGATAACAAAATTCTTTAATGAAGAAGGATTAACAGAATAGAACGCGCACTCTCCTATTGAAGAAATGTTGTCATTCAGTATGACAGTGGTAAAACCTTTATAACCTGTGTTTTTGAAAGCACAATCACCGACAGCATTTGCATCGGTAATAATTACTGTTTTCAAAGATGAAGGAATATTGAAATTCCAATAATAATAGCGCTCATTACTACTAGAAAGAAAATATGAATAATGACCATGCGTTGCATACTTATGTGGGACATTGATGCTGCGTTTTTCACTGCCTGATTTTTGTTCACCTCCAAATATATACCCAATATGATTCATATATCCGTCCGCTAAGCTTGTTTGTACTGTTCGGCTCTCACCTATGAATGGAAGTATTATTTTTATGATATTATTGCAACCGGAAAATGCAGCAGAACCAATTTCGTTAATTGTACTTCTAACAATAATAGAAGTAATGGAAGAAACATAACTCTGCCAAGGCGCGTTAGAAGAATAAGAAGGAACTGAACCTGTCCCTGTAATCTCAAGCACACCGTTATCGTAAACATACCATCTTACTGTGCTGTTGACAACGCCGCTATCGATAATTGTATAACTCGAAGTATCTACATTATCGGCTGCAACCGCGGTATAACCGTTTCTTGCGGCGTTAAGAGAACCGTAATTTTCAACTTGCTCTTTCTGTGCATCGTTCAGCTCGGAATAAGCGTTTTCCGCAGTAACGATTTTGCCAAGGCAATCGTCTGTATATTCTACCGAGCCAATCGCGTCGATCTTATCCATGACCGCTTGCACCTGAGCGTCAGATTTAATAACCGACGCCTTCGGTGTCAATTCGATATCCTCAATCGTCAGTGCAATCGCCTGCATGTTCATGCTCAATATCATAATAATGCACAAAATCAGGCTCATAATTGTTTTCCAAAGCTTAAGCTTCATTTCGGACCCCCATTCTTTTTCATATAAGTTATTCTTGTCAACAATCTCCATTTTAAAAACGAATTTTTAGTTTTCCCTGTGCTTATATAGTATTATTCATTTTAAGTATTGTAAAATGAAAAGTCTATTAGCAGGTTGCTTAGTATTTTGAGAATTCACAATAATGTTACAATTATCGTTCTAAGCAGATTGCTTATTAAGCAGACTGCTTATTGATTTTTCGACGTTTTATGATATAATATAGCCGAAAAGAGGTGCCGTTAAATGAAGAAAGATACATCCGAATTATTAAAAGCGCTTGAAGTGTGTGGGAACTTCAACTCATATTATGACGAAAACTCACAGAATTTCGTCAACGCCGACATCACCGCCGAACTGAACAGACTTCTTTCGGAAAAAGGGCTGAAGAAAAGCGACGTGATACACAAAGCAGAGTTGAGCGAGATATACGGTTATCAGATATTCGCCGGCTCGAGACGGCCCGGTAGAATGAAACTTGTCTGCATCTTTCTTGCGATGGGGCTGGATCTTTGCGAGGCGCAAAGCGTGCTGAAAGCATGCGGTATGGCGCCGCTGTACGTAAAAAACCCGCGCGACTGCGTCTGCATTTACGCGATACAGAACAAATTTACCGTAAGTCAGCTGAACGCCCTGCTCAACGAGTACGGTTTAAAAGCCGAGGAGTGAACAAGTGAAAAAATGTCCTTACTGCGGATCAAATCTTGCGGATGAGGCAAAATTCTGCCTTTACTGCATGAAGGAACTGAAAGATAAAAAAGTCGCGCCAACAAAAAGGCACGTACCGAAGATCGTATTTACTATCATCGTCGTTGCACTCGTTTTATCGATGTGCGCCGTAGCTGCTGTGGCGATTGTTCCGCAGTTCATAAAGCCGCCCGCTCCGGTGCCGGAAACCGAAGAGTTGACGGAAGCGGAAAAAACCGCCGTAACGGTCGGCGGTACTGACCCCGTCACGACGGAAAATGAGGCTTCATATATAGCGGAGACGGCAACAAGCGTTACAGACGGAAATACCGCGACCACGCCGCCTGTTTCCGACACGGAAAAAACCGTTGTGACCGAACCACCTGCATCTGTGCCGACCGAAGCCGCGACAGCCGCCGTTACCGATGCGCCTAATACGAATCATAAACATGCATATGTTCTTTGGCTTACGATAGAAGAAGCGACCTGCACGAAATCAGGCACTCAAATAGAAAAATGCAGTATCTGTGACGATGTGCGGACGGTTAATATCCCCGCAACAGGTCATACCGTTGTGATCGACAAAGGCGTTGATCCGATCTGCCGCGAAGGCAAGACCGAGGGCAGTCACTGTTCTGTATGCGGAGCGGTCTTAAAAGCGCAGGAAACGATTCCTGCCATTCACGAGAAAGATACCGTTGACGGGTATAAACCGACTTGCACGGATCACGGGCGAACCGATAAAGCATACTGTCGTTTGTGTGGGAAAGTATTTTCCTCCTCACAAACAATATCTCCCCTCGGTCACGAATATGAGTACGGTACGTGTATTCGATGCGGAATATTGAACATAAACCCGGATACTAAGATCGGTGACGTCGGAGATATCGGCAGTATATGTACCTTCGGAAGGTACAGCGATATGTATTATAACGACGCCGATATCGATCACGGAACATATATTCAATATACTAAGGATATCGAATGGTATGTATTGGCGAAATCCGGAAACAAAGTTCTGTTCCTTTCCAGATACGGATTGGATTATTGCAAATTTGCAAACACTGCCAACCATACTGATATCAGTTGGGAAAACAGCGATGTCAGATACTGGCTTAACAACACCTTTGCGAAAAAAGCATTTAATGTTGCCGAACTGAATATGCCTAAGATTTCAGGAGAAGTATTTCTTCTGTCCGATGACGAATACGCGGCATACTGTAAAAACAACGCTACGATAAGATGGTGCGATTCAACCTATTACGCTTTATCTCTTTTGTCAATTCATAATAACGGCAGTTTATCGAATCCCACGCCATGGCTTCTGAGAACGACAGCCGAAATTGATAATTTACCGTATGTAAGAGTTGTTAACAATGAAGGAAATACCGAGTGGATTCCCGTTGACGGCAGCAACGCCGTTATACGTCCTGCTGTGTGGGTAGAACTCGGAGGATGACTATGAATTACGCTGAATTCTTCGAAACGCTTTGCTCGATTTACGAGCCGGTAAAGCCGCTTGCCGAAAAGGACGGCAAGAAAATAATGCTCATGCGGCACAGGTCTCTGCACCGCGAGATCGTTTTCAGATACTACGGGGAGCCTGTCAGGATTTACGATTTTCTTTCGGAGATCCGTCACGAAAACCTTCCGGAGATATACGATACGTATACGCTCGACGACGGGTACGCCGTGCTTGAAGAGTATATTTCCGGCGCGAGCGTCGCAGAGATACTCGAGACCGGACTTTATACCTATTCGGGCGCCAAAAAGGTCATTTTACAGGTGTGCGCCGCGCTTGAGGAACTACATAACAACGGGATCGTCTACCGCGATATCAAGCCGGAAAACATACTGATCTCCGACGACGGACGGGTGAAGCTGATAGATTTCGACGCGGCGCGCCGATTTACCGAAAACAAATCCGCCGATACGCGCATCCTCGGCACGCTCGGTTACGCTCCGCCGGAACAGTACGGTATTTATCAGACCGACAAAAGAAGCGACATATACTCCGTCGGAGTGCTTCTGAACGTTATGCTCACCGGCAAGCATCCATCTGAATATCTTGCCCGCGGCAAAGCCGGACGGATAATAACCAAGTGCACATCGATCAGCCCAGAGATGCGTTATCCAGACGTGAAAAATCTGATCACATCGCTTTGATACAGAAAAACCGCCGTGAAAATTCACTGCGGTTTTATTTTAGTTAAACTGCTATACTGTGTCATTGTCTGTTGATTTTAAAACCACAGGCACTTCGTAATATTTTTGTTTGCCGGGCAGAACGTCCATCCATTAATACCGACTATAAGGCGCATTTCACACCGATCTGTGCCTTTTGTGTTTTTCAGTGTGAATGTATAATATACTTTTCCTTTATATCGGATTTTGCTCTCAGGCTCGCTTTGATCAATAATATCCAACATCATTAGAAGCTCAGCACGTTGTTCGCCGTTCATTTTTGCCATGGAGTACCCTGACCATTCTTTGTTCATCGATAATACCTCTCTTTGATTTGATATCATAAAGAAGCCAGAAATCAGCTCGAAAGTCAAGCGAATAGCCTACTAATTAACACAAAATTAGCGATTATGTTGATTAGGCGATGGTTCAAATCCTTTACCCTCAACTCTTTTAGTATTTCTTTGCGGCGTAAAGAAATACTAAAAGTACACCAGCATTTTCAACCGATTTTTCGTTCCGAAAACAAAAAATCGGGCTTCTGGACGACCAATCTGCCGTCTGAAAGCCTGAAACCCCCGTATTTTGCCCATTTTTGCCGTATTTTCGTCCGAAATGCTAAAAGAAACGTCCTTTGTCGTGGTAGACAAAAGACGTTTCTTTTATGGCGGAGAAGGAGAGATTCTTCTTGATTTTTGCAAGTCATGAGTGCAGACGGATTCTTCAGCGACTTGCAAAAATCTTCGGTCACCGCTGAAAACAGTCCCCCGGACTGTTTTCTTAACGCTGCTTCGAATCTCTCCCATGCAATTAAGCGCCAATAAAAAACATCCCGTTTCGGGATGTTTTTTATTGGCGGAGAAGGAGAGATTCGAACTCTCGCGACGGTTTCCCGCCCTACACCCTTAGCAGGGGCGCCTCTTCACCAGCTTGAGTACTTCTCCACGGTGAGGCGTTTACCAACGGTTTGTTTTTCCGCATATTCAGTTACGGCTTTCGGAAAAGTGGCGGAGAGAGTGGGATTCGAACCCACGGCTCGCAGAACGAGTCACCGGTTTTCAAGACCGGCTCCTTAAACCGCTCGGACATCTCTCCGAATTAAACAAACGCCGTACGATGTATAATATCACAATAAAACCGAATTGTCAAGGATTTTTTCAAATTTTTTTATAATAATGCGCTCAAATCTGCGGCGTAAACCGTTTTTTATCAGAATTTGATCTTATCTTTGAAAAATATCCCCGTGACGTCGCCGTGCGCGATGTCCCGTCTGTAAAAATCGGTCGTGACGTCGCGCGAATGATCGTAATATCCGAGTATCTTTAGATCGTAATCCATGACCGTTTTATCTCCGTTAGGTTCGATATCGATAAATCCGACGATAAGTCCGCAGTACTGTTTTATGATCATACGTTCCATTATTCGCTCCGATCCTCCGTTTGCGCCGCGGCTTCGCGCGCGATGCCGTACGCATCAACAAGCTCCTTCGGCGTTTCTTCAGCTTTGAAGGTTTTACAGAACACTCCGTCGCCGGCTCTTACGTATATCTTGACGTCGCCCGTATGCGGCACGTCGTAATTAGACTTTTTTGCCCGAGAAAACGTATCGTCGTATATGCCGCCCGCCTCCGTGAAAACGCTCCCGGCAAGCTCCGAAAACGCCTCATCCGAAAACCGCGCGTAGCCGCTGTTGTCCGAATTCATGCCGGTGCAGACGCCGAAACAGTCGAAAAACACGAATCCGGCGACGCTGCCGCCGTCGGCTTTTTCAAACGTCTGCTCGATCATCACCCCGTAGATCCTGGAGTGATCGGGCGGATCCCGGTCGTCGCCGGTCTGCGCTTCGTCCTGCCTGTAATTGTGTAAAAGCAGCTCGGCTTTGACGCGCGTGTAGTCGGTTGTCGGCGCGTTATCCGGCGGGTTGTTTATCCGGTATATTATCATAAGCGCGACAAGCGCGAGAAAAATCGCGAAAAGCGCGAGATAAATCTTTTTCATGCCTGATCTATTTGGACTTTTTTTCGCGGTTCACACGAGACGCGGGGTTCACTATTTCACGCCAGTCGAGGTCGCCCCTGTCGATGGCGCGTATGAGTATCTCCGCCGTGGCGATGTTCGTCGCCAGCGGAACGTTGTGTATATCGCAAAGACGTATGAGATTCGCATCGATCTCTTTCAACCCGTCTTTGTTGTGGTCACGGAAGCATATGAGCGCGTCGATCTCGTCATATGATATACGCGACAGTATCTGTTCCTCGCCGCCCTGCTTGCCGTTAAGATATCTTTCTATTTTCAGCCCGGTGGCGTCCGATATGTATTTGCCGGTGATGCCGGTAGCGCAAAGATTATGCTTGCTTAAAATGCCGCAGTATGCGATGCAAAGCTGCGCCATGAGTTCTTTTTTCTTATCGCTTGCTATCAGTGCTATTTCCATAACTCTTCCGCCTTTCTATATAATGTTTCTATTTTACACGCAAACGGTTATTTTGTCAAGACTTTTTTTCTTCTTATCCCCTTGACCTTGTAAAGCACAGGAACGGGACGTCTGCCGGAAAGGCCCGCTTCTATACGGCTGACTACGTTTTCAAACGCCTGAGACGATACGAACGCGTCGCCTTCCGCGAGCACGCCTTTTTCCTGCGCGAACATCATCACGCGGTCGTAAGGTATTACGCCGAGAAGCGGCGTTTTCGTCGAATCTATCATAGAGAGAATGCCCGCGCGGCTCGAGTTTTCGGCTGACTGAGCGTCGAAGCAGTTGATTATGAGACGGCTCGACAGGCCTTTTTCAGCAAGCTCCGCCGCGGTTTTTTCGGCGCCGCGTATCGAAGCGGGATTCTGAGTAGCGACGACGATCGCCTCGTCGGCGCACAGCCTCGCCGCCTGAAGCGTTACGGTCTCGCCGCCCGGCGTGTCGAGTATGACGTAATCGTAACCCGATGAAAGCTCTTTCAGCCGCTTTGCAAAGTCTTCCGGTACGATCTCGTCGGTACACTTGTACGGCGCGCCGAGAAAACCGAGATTCTTGCCCTGACCGAGCCTGACCGTGCAGTCTTCCGCCGCGGCTCTGCCGAACGCGGCGTCGCAGACGTCGAACAGCATGCGGTCTTCACAGCCGAGCAGCAGATCGAGCGTGCCGAGATCGAAATCGAGATCGCATAAAAGCACTTTTTTGCCGGTCTTCGCAAGCTTGTTCGCCACGTTTGCGGCGACCGTGGATTTGCCCACGCCGCCCTTATACGACGTTATAAGAAATATCTTCGCCATATCATACCTCAATGCGTTTTGACTACCCTGTCTCTCGCTTTACCGTCCTGTTTATATTCTCCGGACGCGTATCCTTCGTCTATCGCTTCTTTAAGCTGTTTTGCGGCTTCTTCTTCGCCGATCTCCGTTATGTACTCGTTAACGAACGTCTCTCTTCTGATCAGATCCGTCACAACGGCGGGCGAAACGTTGCTGCCGTAGACTCTGTGGCAGTACGTCTCGGCGGTGTCGCCTTCGACGTAGCCGGGCAGGGAAGTGAGATTGTCTTCAAAATAGCGTTTGGCGCTCTCGCTGCCCGCGGCTGAGATCGAACGTCCTTTTTCGGCGGCTATCTTGCCGAGTACGATTATCCGGTCGCCGCGCACGCAGGCGGCGTCCGCCAGCGCTTTTTTGTCGGTCGCGTCAGGATTTCCGTTCTTTTCGTCTACGTACAGCACCGTATACTGAGTCGACGTCAGTCCGGAATCTTTATATTTTATAACGTACGTGCCTTTTATGTAGGTGAAATATATCGTCAGAACGGACGCGGCGACAAGTACGGCGCCGATAACGACGAGCACCCACGTTTTGACGCCTTTTTCGCTGAGTTTGATCTTGTTTTCGTTTTTGTTGTAAAGCCGCTTGATGTTCGATCTGTGCTTGAACACGATTATGAACGCGATCACCGCCGCCGGTATTATAACGAGGTTCTGCGTGCCGATGAAGCGCGATAAGAGGATCGGGTAGAGCAGCGCGCAGATCACCGAGCCGAGCGATATGTATTTCGTCGCCGCGACGATGATGAAGAATATCGTTATCATAACGAGAAAGAACGGCGGGCAGCAGTATAAAGTCATCGCGGCGAGCGTGAGCACGCCCTTACCGCCCTTGAAATTGAACCACACCGGCCATATATGGCCGATCACCGCCGAAAAGCCGGCGAAGAACGCGCCGGTCTGACCGAGGACTACCGACCCGATAAAGCAGACGAGCACCGTTTTGCCGACGTCTCCGAGAAGCGTCAGAACCGCCGCGCCTTTGCCGTACGTACGGAGCATATTCGTAAGCCCGGCGTTGCCGCTGCCGTGCTGCCGAACGTCGTCTTTATATTTCAGTCTGGATACGATTATGCCGAAATTGACGCCGCCGACCAGATAACCGAGCAGGCATATCCCTATGACCGAGAAGATTATCGCCGCCGCGCCGCGCTGATCCGTAAGGTATAGCAGACCGTACTGAATTATGTCGGAGAATGAATATGGCATATCAGTCGCCCCTCTCTCTGATTATTAGTTTGATCGGCACGCCGCGGAAGCCGAACGTCTCGCGGAGCCGGTTTTCGATGTATCTCTGATATGAAAAATGAAAGAGCTTTGCGCTGTTGCAGAAGATGACGAACGTCGTCGGCTTTACCGCCGTCTGCGTCATGTAATATATTTTGAGCCTTCTGCCCTTGTCCGACGGCGGCTGTACTCTGTCGGTCGCGTCGTTTAACAGATCGTTGAGCATACCGGTCGTCGCGCGGAAAGTCGCCTGACCGTTTACGTAGTTTATATGCTCGAACAGTTTGCCTAACCGCTGGCCGGTCAGAGCCGAGATGAATATCACCGGCGCGTAGGTCATGAACGACAGCGCGTCGTATATCTTTTTCGTGAATTCCGACGCCGTGTTCGTCTCTTTTTCGACTTTGTCCCACTTGTTGACGACTATCACGCTCGCCTTGCCCGCGTCGTGTGCGATGCCGGCGATCTTCTCATCCTGTTCGGTGACGCCTTCGCTCGCGTCTATCATTATAAGGCATACGTCGCAGCGCTCCACCGCCGCACGTGCGCGAAGAACGCTGTATTTTTCTATATTGTCCGATATTTTCGACTGGCGTCTGATGCCCGCCGTGTCTATGAAAACGTATTTGCCGTATTCGTTTTCGATATCGAGGTCGACCGCGTCGCGCGTCGTGCCCGGCATGTCGGATACGATCATTCTGTTCGAACCGAGTATTTTGTTGACGAGCGAGCTTTTGCCCGCGTTAGGCTTGCCTATGACGGCGACTTTGATAACGTCGCTCTCTTCTTCCTCTTCCGCCTCGTCTTCGGGGCAGTGAGCGAGTATCGCGTCGAGCAGGTCGCCCGTCCCCGTGCCGGAGAGGGAAGAGAGGGCTATCGGATCGTCGGGAAAACCGAGCTCGTAGAATTCGTAAAACGAAAGCGGCGGTTCGCCTATATTGTCGACCTTGTTCACCGCCACGACGACGGGTTTGCCGCTCCTTTTGAGCATCCTTGCTATCTCGGTATCGTCGGCGGTAAGACCTGCGCGCGAGTCGACCATAAAAACTATGACGTCCGCAAGGTCTATCGCGATCTCCGCCTGGCTTCTCATGTGTTTCAGTATCATACTGTCGGTCTTCGGCTCGATGCCGCCGGTATCGGTGAATATCATCGTTCTTCCGCACCACTCGACCTCGGCGTATATGCGGTCGCGCGTGACGCCGGGAGTGTTGTCGACTATCGAGATACGTTCGCCGGCGAGCTTGTTGAAAAGCGTGCTTTTGCCGACGTTCGGCCTGCCTATTATCGCTATTGTCGGTTTTGACATTTGTTTTATCCTTTCTTCAATCCTTCGGCGTAATTGCAGATCTGACCCGCGGCGGTCGCGTCCGCGTTCACGGCGGCGACCGGTACGCCGAGCCGGTTTTCAAGTTCCGACAGAGTCATATCGTCGAGAAACACGTCCTCGCCCGAGCGCAGCATCACGGACGGCACGAACAGCGCCGAACCTAAATCGGAGCCGCACAGCTGTTTTACTATATCGGTACCGACGACAAGCCCCGTCACGGTGACCCCGCCGCCGAAAAATTCGTTCTTTATCATTTTTACGCGGCAGTCAAGCCCCGTTTTGCGGCTGATCGCCGCCGCCATGTCGCAGATCGCCGTGTAAGCCGCCTCGCCCGTGACGAGCGTGACCTTTACGCCCGACAGATCGCAGTTTATGTTTTTGAGCTCGTATTTCAGCTCGTCGTAAAGACAGCTTATCATACCGACGCCGTTTTCATACTGCGGGTAACCCTCGTAGTAAGAAGCCGGATGAAGTTTCTTTTCGGCTTTGATGTAGAATTCGTCGGCGCAGAAGAATATACGGCTGCCGTGCTTCTTTTTGCACGTATCCGCGAAGCGCTCGACCTGTTTTATTACTGCGGCGCAGTCGTCTTTGCCGAACGGTTCTATCTTGTATAAGCCCTCTCTGTGCGCGGTAAGACCGCACGGGACTATCGAAACGCTCTGCAGCTGAGGATAAAGAGCCTCGAGATCGGCAAGAGTTCTGTCGAGATGCTCTTTATCGTTGATATCCTTGCAGAGAACGATCTGACCGTTCATCGTTATGCCCGCGTCGGCGAATTTTCGCATTATCGAAAGTACCTTGCCCGCGTTTTTGTTCTTCATCATGAAAACGCGCAGCTCCGGGTCTGTCGTATGGACGGATATATTGATCGGCGAGAGGTGCATTTTTATTATGCGGTCGATCTCGCGGTCCGTAAGGTTAGTCGTCGTGATGTAATTGCCCTGCAGAAACGACAGTCTGTCGTCGTCGTCTTTGAAATAAAGCGATTCGCGGCAGCCCTTCGGCATCTGATCGATAAAGCAGAAGATGCAGGCGTTTCTGCACCGCCGCTTTTCATCCATCAGATACGTCTTGAATTCGAGCCCGGGATCTTCGTATTCGTCTTTTTCGATCTGTACCGTAATAAGATCGGGGCCGCGGTGGAACAGCATCGACAGACGCGGCTCGTTTATGTAAAAGCGGTAATCGAGCACGTCCGCTACGTTATTGCCGTTTACCGAGATCAGCTCGTCTCCCAGCATTATACCGGCTTTATCGGCCGGCGAACCCGGTATGACGCCCGTAATTGTGACCATTTTGTTTACCTGACTATATACCGTATTTTACGCGTATGCGTTCGAATTTTCTGCCGAAAGCCGGCACGAGTATCAAAAGATATATCACGTTTGAAACAATATACGAAACCGTGAACCAGAACGAGGAGAGCAGGGAGGCGAGATATTCGGAAAGTCCGAGCGAGCCGAAGGCGAAGCTCGACGACCAGATATCCATAAAAGCCGAGTAGAATATGCCGGATAAGACTGCGTATATGATGAGAAAAACGCGGCTTTTTTTCAGTTTTCCGGCAAATACCCCTCCGAACAGACCGATAAGACCGAGCGCGGTCATCTGCAGCGGCGTCCACGGACCCTGACCGAACCAGATGTTGGAGATCAGAGCGGAGAGCGACCCTACGAGAAAACCGGTCTCGCCGCCGAGATAGATCCCGGCTATCACGGTTATCGCCGCCATAGGCTTGATCACCGGTATGAACCTGCCTATGACCGCGAGCGCGATGAAAACCGCGCCGAGTACGAGACGCCGCGAACCCGTGCTCCGCTTGTCGAAGCCGGCGAAGAAGAGAAGCAGCGAAAGCAGAGCCACCAGCGCCGTGACGACTGAATACTGCCGCCCGTCCCGCAAGAACAGCCCGCAGAGCAGAGCCGTGACCGCGATCACGACCGGCACTGCGATACGTATCGCCTTTTTTACGGCGTCGCTTTTTATTACGGTCACACCTTTCTCCTTTCTTTCGTTCGATAATACAATTCCATTATAAAAATAGCATAACGGCTCACGTAAGTCAATTCTTATTTTGTAAATTATTAAATAATTGTAAAAAGGGGCTGTTTATCAGCCCGGATCATAATCCAGGTTTTTAAACAGCCCCCGTAAGAGTTTTATGATCTCGTTGTGAAGAATGAATCGGCGCTGCGCGTCATGAATTACGCATCGCGCGGATATATTCGCTTCGCAAATGCGGACCGGCGGATCATTTTGCGCCTTTTGAGCGTAAAAACAAGACGAGCCCGTCCGGCGTCCCTTTGGTAAAACCGGATTTCGGCAGAAGCTGTATGAGTTTTGCCCGCGTTTTTATGATAACGCATCCGGGCTTGTCATACACTCGCGCGACGGCGGATATGGCTGTAACGTTTTCGGCGCTGTTGGCTTCGTTTTTGAATTTTACCTTGTTTTCGGTAAATGAAACACGGCACGTCAGTATGCCGTCGCCGTACAGCTCTTTTCTTCTGTTTATAAAACGCGATACGTTTTTCTTGAATATGAATATGAGCGCGAACGCAGTCAGGCAGATCATGATACACGTCATCACACCGCCGGATACGGCAAGCTTCACGTCGCCCAAAACGGCATGACAGACGGCGATGACCGCGGCCGCGCATATGCACAAAGCCAGAATGGCGACGGCTGCGATAACCGCCGGGTTCGTCAGGATCGAGAACCGCACGGTCTCTTTATAATATTCGTCAGTCTGATCGAATTCGACTTCAAATAAGGTATCTTCCATATCGTTATTCTTTTTCTATCGTCGGGTTATTGTTGTAGCTCTCGCAGAGCAGATTCATGGCTTTGCAGAACTTATGAAAAAACACGAACGGCCCGATTAGGAAAAACGTGCCCAAGAAATACCAGATCCAGAAATCGCTTCTTCCGAAATCGAAATCGATCTCGCGTTCGTCGAGCGCGTCTTCGATGCGCGAGGTGATGTTGTACTGCCATACGATCATGACGATATTGCCCGTAAACAGCGCGAGTATGTACGCCGCTATGTAGCTGAAAGTTCTGGTGTGATCTTTCTTCGGGCAGATGAGGTCGAGATCGTACGACAGCGGCATAAAGAAAAACATACCGTAGATGCCGAGCGTCAGCAAGTTGAACAGCATCAGCTTCCACATTTTTCTGTCGGTCTTGAGCGTCGGGCGGGCGTTGTTTTTTCTCTCGATTTCCGCCGCTTCTTCGTCGTAAGGATATTTGTAAGCCATAATTGAACCTCCTGTAACGGTTTTATTCCGGATCATTCCGCTTTGCCGAAAGACTGCACACAGCTGCCGGCAGCGATCAGATCACGCTCTTCGAGCAGACCTTTTTCATACGCTTCGGTGAATGTGAAGAACGAACCGTCAATGAGAACGTACAAGTCCGGATCGTCCGTACCGTAGCCGTATACGTATCCTCCGACCGTTATTCTGTCCCTCTCTGTGTAAAGAGCCGCGTTATACGCAAGTATGAAGTATTTTTCGCACGTCTTTCCGTTATCGTATTCGGTCACGAGCTTCGCGGCGGAATAGACGTACCACGAATCTGCCGATGATCCGTATGCTTCATGCAAACTGAATTTATCACGCGCCGTGAGCGTGTCTTTCGCACCTTCGCGGATCGTTTCCGTCACCGTGACGGCCGCGGCGGCAAGAAACCCGTCGGCACAGTGTTTGATATCGGAAACGGCGCGGCTGTAATAATCATAATACCGATCTTCCGGCAGACACATCAGCGCGGCGGCAAGATCGCCGTCGCCGATACAGCCGTCGTCGTACGCGGCGAAAAGTCCGCAGCTGTATTTATCCGTCCCGCCGCCGTCTTCGACCCAGACGTGTATACGGTAGCCCTCGGTATACGTGACCGTATATCCTCCGACGCGCTCGGTGCGGTCGTGAGCTATTATATCGTTACCGTCTGTTTTTATCAGAGCGAAATATTTAGTCACCGTTTTGCCGTCCTGTGACGTTGTGACGCTTTTGACCGCCGATCTTATGCGTGCGCGGCTTTCCGTTACGACGTCGCCGTCTTCCGGTTCGCCGTAAGTCACAGCCATATCGCCCGACGTTTCCGTAACGCCGTATTCGTCAAGGATCTGAATCACGGCGGCTTTGAGCTTCTTTTCATCGGTCGCATAGCTCGATATGCCGCCGAAGCATCTGCCCGCGGCTGACAGTTCATCTTCAAAAGATCCCCGTTTTTTGAACATCTCGGCAAACCCTTTGTCGATATAAGCGTAAATATAATTACTGTAGCGGTCGCCCGAAATGAACCTGAACATATTTCCCGGTTCGCACTCGAACGTATAACCCATGCACGTTTCAAATACCGCGTCGCCGGACGGCGGTTCCGTTATATGGTAAGCGGAAATGATGTATTCTTCGTCGGCCTGTCCGCCGTGAAAATGTATCGTAAGCTTCATTGCCGCTTTCACGCACCAGCCGTCTTTTGTCGTTATCACGGCGTCGGGATAGACTCTGTCGTAAGCGGTCACCTTCGATTCGCTGTAATAATGGTTGATGCCGATCTTCGCCGCCGGATGTTTTGTACCGACGCCGGAAAGATATTCTTCCGCGGCGGCTTTGAGCTGATATATCTCTTCCGTCAGGCTCATCGCCGCTCTGTTCTGCATCACGGCGACGCGCCCCGATCTGATAAGCTCCGCCGCTTTGACCGGATCGAAAAGCGGCGTCTCGGCTGAGGTCGAGACGATACAGCCGTCTTTGTCTTTCATCAGCCATTTGTCAGCCGACTCGAAATACACCTTTTCAAGCGCCGTCAGTTTTTCGGCGGCGGCGATATCTATTTCATAAATGCCTGCGGGTATATATAAGATCTTCAGTCTGTCCGGAACGAGTATCTCCGTCACCATTTCGGCGCGCGTTTTCACGAGATTGCCGTAGCGGTCGTAATACTGTTCTTCTTCCGGTATATCGACCTGTTCTACTCTTGTTTTTCTTTCGTACAGCTGAAATACTCTTACGGCCGACCCGGCGTATGATGCCGGTGCGGCGACGTTTTCGGGATAGTCCGTATCAAGGTCTATGCGTGCCGTGCGGTATTTTTCCGCGGATACGCCTTCGGTAATCATAATGAGCTTCTCCGACGCGGATCCGTATATGAATTTTGCATCACCGTAAGTCACTTCTTCCGTCACGGCTTCCGTATCCATTTCGGTCACACGGTCTGTTTCCGCATCCGTATAAGGCGCCGACGTGTCCGATACGGACGGCTTCGTCGAGTCTGCCGGTCTGTCGCGGAAGATGACGGACGGTATCCATAATACGATTATCACCACCGCGACCGCGGCGACAGAAAGCACGGCCTTAATGATATCGCCGACCTTCTCCGCTTTATCGCGTATCTCGGATGCGTAAAACGGCGATTCGGATCTGTATGCGAGACGGGCATCTATATTGCCGAGCGCTTTGAAAAACGTTTTGCCTCTCATAACATATCCTCCTTCGACAGAAACGCTTTAAGTTTCTTTCTCGTTCTGGACAGTATGGCGCGAATGTGATTATCACTTATTCCGAACGCCGAGGCGATCTGAGCGTATGTATGGGCGTAATAATACCGGCTGAGAAAAACGTTTCTTTCACGTTTCGGCAGGCTTCTCAGAAATCTTTCGATGAGACCGGCGAATTCTTTCGTCAACATTACGCTCTCCGGTGTGTCCGTATCCGCAAAGAAGTCTTCGAGCTCATCGATAACGAGATCGGTTTCGCCTCCGCCCCGTTTTGCCGCTTTTATCTTTTCAAGTCTGACGACGGATATGTTGCGCGTAAGAGCCGACATATATGCTCCGAGATCGTCCGGCTTGTGAGGAGGTATGCTGTTCCATGCCGCGTAAAGCGCGTCGTTTACGCACTCTTCGGCGTCGGAATCGTTGTTCAGTATCCGCATGGCGACGGCGCGGCAGTACGCTCCGTACTTTTCTTCGAGCACGCCGAGCGCATATTCATCGCGCCGTAAAAGCAGCGCGATTATCTCGCGGTCGGTCATTTCACATCACCTCTTCAATTATATAGTAAGAAAAAAGGTGGTAAACGCAACATTATTTTACGTTTTTTATAAAATTTTTTATTTTTTTAAAACGCAAACCCGTGTTCCGCTTGACGAAGCTTGCGAAGAAGAGAAGCGGCAAAAGCAGAGCCGTGACCGCGATCACGGCAGGCGCCGCGATACGTACTGTTTTTTATGACGATCATAAAACTCCTTCGATATATCCGATGAGATCGGCTATGACTTCGTCTCGGTTGATCTCGTTCAGCATCTCGTGCCTGCCGTCTTTGTAAAGCTTGTAACGTACGTCCGCCCCGGCGTTTTTAAGACCGTTGACGACCTTCATGAAACCGACGCCGTAGTCGCCGATCGGATCGTCCGAGCCGGAGAAGAGATAAACGGGTATCTCTTTCGGGTACTTTTCGTACCATTTTTTATCGGAAACGTATCTGAGCATCTCAAACATGTCTTTCAGGCCCGTAACCGTGAAGATGAAAGACTTCTCACGCATATCTTTTCTTATTTCGATATCGCGCGAGAGCCACGCCTGTTCGGGCAGTTCTTCATCTTTGAATTTAGAAGAGTTTCCGCCCATGGCGATGCCGTCGATGAATTTGTCTATGTATTTCGGTCCGTGCAGTTTGGCGGAGGCTTTGCAGAGCAGTATGCCGGGCCCGCATCCGGGATTGCCGCCCGACGTGCCGGAGACGACCAGAGCGTCGATATCGGCAAATTCGGCGGTATAGTATCTGACAATGAAAGACCCCATGCTGTGACCGAGCAGCACGAGTTTCAGACCCGGGTGGTTCTCTTTTACGAGCGCGATCATGGCGTGAACGTCGTTTAAAATATGTCTGACTCCGTCTTTTTCACCGAAAAAGCCGTTCTCACTCTCGTCGGTACGCGTCTGACCGTGGCCGAGCTGATCGTAGCAGTAGCAGGCTATGCCGGCGTTAGCCATATCGGCGGTGGTCTTTTCGTATCTTTCCTTATATTCCGCCATGCCGTGCACTATAAGCATAGCCGCGCGAGCCTCGCCGTCGGGCAGACAGGCTAACCAGTGAAGCGTATGGATCCCGTCGGTCGACGGAAGAGTTCCCGTTTCTTTTCTCATGATATAAAAACCCCGTTTTTTTCTAATTATACAGTATAACGGTCGGTTTTACAAGACTTTTGCAGATGAAAATTTTATTTTTTTACTTTTAATTTCAATTTTAGTATTGCAAAAACACGTCTGCGACTGTATAATGGAGAAAAACACGGTAAAGGAAGGATATTATATGTTGAATTTTTTACTTAATGCCCAGCAGGCGGCAAGCACCGGCGGATGGGTCACGATAGCGATGCAGGTCGGTATGATCGTTTTGGTCGTGGTAGCGTTTTATTTTCTTTTGATCCGTCCGCAGAAAAAGCAGGAAAAAGCGGTCAACGAGATGAGAAACGCGCTCTCGATAGGCGACGAGATAACGACGAACGGCGGCATAGTCGGCAGGATACTCAGTATGACGGACGATACGGTGTTGATCGGCACGTCAAGCGACTGCACGAAGATACGCATACTTAAATCGGCGATAGCGAGAGTAGACAAAAAATCCGGCGAAGCCGAACAGACAAAAGAATAAAAAAAGCAAGGCGGACATAAGTTGTAATAAACGGAGGTCCGCCTTATGAATTTATATAAAGATAAAACCAGACCGAATACGTTCTCGTCCGCCGCGATAGGCTGCGGCGTATCGCTTTTGCTTGCGCTGATACTTACGGCGGTATTCGCCGCCGCTGCCGCTTTTACGGAAGATCCGCGCACGCTCTCGTGGCTCGGCCGCGCCGTGCTGTTCATATGCGCCGCGAGCTCCGGCTTCATCGGCGCTAAACTGTCGGGTGAAGCGCCGTTTCCCGCGGGGCTGCTTGCCGGCGCGATGTATATCGCGGTCATCGTGATCGCGTCGCTCATATCTCCGGGTAAAACGGTATTCTGGTACGTTCCGATATCGCTCGGTGTATCAGCCGTCGGCGCGGTACTCGGAAGTATCCGCCGCGACAAAGGCACTAAACTGCCGTCGTTTGACAGTAAAAAATACGATTTCGGGCAAAAATGATAAATAAGCGGTGAAATCGCCTGCGGCGGTGAAACTCGACTCTGACGAGTCGAGTTTTTGGGGACTCCCCGCCCCGAGCGGCTGACGCCGCAGTTAAATACGCCTTCGGCGTGTGATATACGCTTCGCGTGTGAAATCGCCTGCGGCGGTGAAATTCGACTCTGTCGAGTCGAGTTTTTGGGGACTCCCCTCCCCCCTTAACCGCCCCCAAACCCCCGCCATCCCCCCATTGTTTCAATGGGGCTTTTTTTCGCCGCGCCGCCCCTCGATTATCTATCGAGGGAGGGGAACAGGGGGTTTGGGGGTTGGCGCGGTTTACCGCGTCGGAGGGGTGGGAAACCCCCAAGAATGATCGGGTTTAACCGCAAGATAGGTTTACACGCCGTAGTGTCGGCGCCTCGACGACCCGTAAATATGCCTTCTCCTTTGGGAGAAGGTGTCGGCGAAGCCGACGGATGAGGACGGTTCAATACTGTTATGCAAACGAACGTCTTATTGCGCCGTTCAAATGGGCGATTCGTGAATCGCCCCTACGACCTTCGAATATCGTTATCGCTGACCGTTCGCTTTTTGGGGACTCCCCGCCCCCCTTAACCGCCCCCAAACCCCCACCATCCCCCCATTGTTTCAATGGGGATTTTTTCTCACCGCCGCGCGGCCCCCTTGATCTTTGATCGACGGGAGGGGTAAGGGGGGTTGGGGGTTGCGGAGCGTTTACGCGACGCGGAGGGGTGGGTGATCCCCAAGGGCGACGAAGTCGCACGGGTTGTCGCGCAGCGACTCTTATTCATTCGGCTCGCAAGAGCCGTACATCATTTGCGTAGCAAACATCATGGCGAAACCGCATCATTTGACGCGAAGCGTCAACCATCATTCTTCTCAGCTCGGCGTGAAACGCCGAATTTAGCTGCACTTTGCGCAATTTAGCTTGCATAGCAAATTTAGCTCGCGTAAGCGAATTTAGCTGAAATGCCCTTCGGGCATAAGTTACGCCTGACGGCGCATGAATTAAAGGCTTTGCCGTCATGAATTACGCTCCGCGCATAAATTGCGGCTTGCGCCGCGTTTTGGGGACTCCCCGCCGTCCCCCGTTATCCGAACGGGGCTTTTTTCTCGCCGCCGCGCGGCACCTCGATATATGATCGATCGGGAAATGCCGCTCATACGTTGACAAACGAAAAAATTTGAGATAAAATGAAAAAAGATTGATACGTTTTTCGTTTTTTTACGACTTTATTGTTGAAAGGACGAAAGGAGGGTTCGTATGAACGATGATAAAATAAAAGAACTGTTTCAAAAGCGCGATCAGAACGCGATAAGCGAGACGGCGAAAAAATACGGCGACTATTGCTTCATCACGGCGAACCGGATACTGCAAAGCGAGCCCGACGCCGAGGAATGCGTAAACGACGCGTATCTCGCCGTTTGGAACCGCATACCGCCTGAAGATCCGGCAGATCTCGGCGCGTTCATCTCGAAAATAACGCGAAATATCGCCGTCGACCGGGTGCGGCGCTTATCTGCCGCCAAACGCGGCGGCGGTGAGACCGAACAGATCGTCACCGAACTTGACGAATGCTGCGGCAGCGCGGAAGATATTGCGATAAACAAAGAGCTGATATCATATCTGCGCAGGTTTCTCAAGCGGCTGCCGAAGCGCGACCGCGATATATTCGTGAGCCGCTATTATTTCGGATATTCTACCGGCGTTATAGCCTCGCGGACCGGCTACAGCGAAGAATACATAAGGACCATTTTGATGAGGGCGAGGCAGAAGCTCAAAACCATGTTTGAAAAGGAGGGGCTGTTATGAGCGGCAAAAATCTTTACCGCGCCATGGGCGAAATAGATGATAAATATATAAGATCCGCGGAAAAAATGATGGAACGCAAAGAACCGAACAAAGCCGTGTCAGGCGTTTTCAGCGTGCTGAAATACGCCGGCGCGTTCGCGCTCGTCGCCGCCGTCGTTTTAGCTATATGGATACCCTCCCGCTTCTTCCCGCGCGATCCCGACCCGATTCAGTCCGGCACGGCGACGGAACAGCAGACGCAGCCCGTCACCGATCCGGTGACCGAGCCCGTAACGGATACGGTGACCGAGCCCGTAACGGATACGGTGACCGAGCCCGTAACGGATACTGAGACGGATGCGCCCGGTCCGATGACCGATGAAGAGATCATCGCCGCTCTCGTTGACGACCTCGCGGCAAACGGTTACGACGCCGATAAATGGCAGAGACTTACCTCATACGGCAGCATAGCTTTCGATCAGCTTATAAGACAGTATTACAAAGGCGCGCTCGACGCTGCGCGGCGCACCGTTATCAGCTGTTTTGCCGCAGATTATCTGCGCGATGAAATAGAATCGGCGCAAGGCACGATTTTCGAAGGGCTGAAACTGCCGGACCCCGCGGCGGATCTGTCCGACCAGACAAAAGCAAGCTGGCTTTACGACTATTCGCTAAAGGTATCGACAGCCGCGAAAGTGACCGAAGAACTCGAATTTGCAAAACGACTGCCGAAAGCTCACCGCTTCATGGATTTACGCAATTTCGGTCATATGTTCCCGTTCACGCCCGAAAAGAACACCGCCGCCGGATGCGTTGACATTTACGTAAAATACAAGTCGGCGAAAACAAACGAGACCGTTACAAACAATATTTCGAAATATCTCGGCAGTTATGCTCTGTCCGCCGTACGCGCGGAAGCCGCGGCATACTGCGCCGTGCGGTATCAGACCGAAACGGATCCGACAGTCCGCGCTCTTTACGGCTGGCTTTTTTCACAAACCGCGCACGGTGAAGTATCCGATATAGCCGGATATGAATATATAAACGCTCTATATTATATCGGCGATAATTATATCAATGAAAGCAGAATGTGGGATCATAAAGAGAGATTCGAGCCGGTCATCGGAGAATTCATACCGCTTGCCGAAAGATTCATGGCAGATTATCCGAAAAAACAGGCAGAGACCGATCACCCGATCACCTGCGCCGCGCTCGACGCGCTCGGCTTCGACGGATATAAACCGGGCGATCCGGATATAGCGTTTGAAGCCCGCGAGGCGGTCTCGGCGCTGAACGAACTGTATCGGGCGGTCAACTACGGTTATATTTTCGGAACGGAATTCTCAAACCACATCACGCTGAAAAGGACCGTTTATAAAGTCAACGTTCAATACAGGGGCGAGATCTCCGGGTTTAGCGCCACAAGGTACGAATGCTCCGAAGAAGAATTTTACTCGTATTTCGGAAAATACGTTTCGCGCGATGTGATCGAAGCAATCCTCCGTGATAACGCGATATACGCCGTACCGGGTGCGGATATCCCGGACCCCGCCACAAGCGACGAAGAACGCGCTCTGTATATGCCGATTTACGTATATGACGGAATAATCAGTTTAAGTGACGAACTCGGATATCAGTCCTTGTCAGGTATAATCGCAAGTTCCGCGCGTCTTATCGAGCAAAGCGGAAACAAAGCTGAGATAAGCGTTTTGTTCGATTACGCTCACGGCATGGTGAGCACGGGCATCGAAATGGAACTGCAGATCGTAAAAGACGGTAACGGCATACGCATAACCGGCGGCGAGATGATCGACAAGATGTTTACAAAAACGTATTCGGAAATGCTTGCCGCGGCAAAAACGTTTATCGCTTATATGAACCTGCACGAAGGGTACCGTGCGTTCTACAGCAGCCTCGATTGCGTTCGGACTTACAGTTACTATACAGACCTGCCCGAAGCGTATAAAGAACGTTTCAGCAAGGACGATCTGCCGATAATAGTCGCGCATCTGTTTACGGAGGACGGAGAATGCCTGTTAGACAGGATCATGAGCAAAAAGATACGTGAAGAGCTTATAAAGCCGAACGCAGTTTACGACGGCGAATTCATCCATCCCGAAAACGCGCCCGGCAGAGTCGAAGCGGCGTTTATCGGCGGCACGAAGGTCAGACACGATGAATACGACAGCGTCTACATTCCCGCAGAATTCATGGCGGAGGCAAAGATCGTCAAAAGCGGCAAAAACGGCTCGACTTTCTCCGTCGATATCAAAGTCGACGGTAAAGTAAAATCCTATACGTTTGAAGTGACGTATGAAGACGGCGCGCCGAAGGTCACCGGCGGCACGTTCGTTACCGAGCTGATATTCGGCAAATGATTTTTGCCGGCGTTTGCAAAATGCAAAAAAGGGGTTGTTTCAAACCTGAATTATGATTCAGTGAAACAACCCCTGTTTGTTTTTTCGGTTCAGTCGACGAGGTTGAACGCCTTTTTGAGGTCGCTCACTTCGTCTTCGGAAATGTGGACTATATCGCCTATCGACATTGAATTGAGTATCGAATGGGCCGTCGATTCAAGCACTTCCATACGGTCGAACGCCTGAAGCAGCGTTGAGCCGGTGACTATGACGCAGTCGTTCTGGAAGATAAGCGCGGGACGGTTCGGGGCGAACGTCTCGGCGACTTTCTTCGGGTTGGTGTAGATCTCCGGGAACGGGAGTTTTTCGATATCGCGGAGCAGTATATAGCTTTCCGGTATCGTGCGCGGATCGAAGGTCGCTTCCGTAACGGCAAAAGCCATGGCGTGCGGCGGATGAGCGAGGAGTATCGCGTTGATATCGCCGTTCTCTTTGTAGATAAGATCATGCGCGACGACGGCGCGGGACGGGATCTTGCCCTGCTCCTTCATACCGCCTTTGATCCTTACCAGGTCTTCGGGTTCGAGATACGCTCTGTCCTTACCGAACGGGGTGATTATGAAACTGCCGTCGGAAAGGCGTACCGAATACGTGCCGTGCGTGGCGGTGAAAAGTCCCTGCTTATAAGAACGTCTGATGAGTTTTATCATC